>Ga0307378_10003032_pt1 | contig 24964 bp, 31 predicted proteins | sample UN1MG_FD_202238 | JGI IMG/M metagenome (GOLD analysis project Ga0307378, IMG submission 202238) | Soil microbial communities from Risofladan, Vaasa, Finland - UN-1 | ecosystem: Environmental > Terrestrial > Soil > Coastal area > Acid sulfate soil | place: Finland: Risofladan, Vaasa | collected...
TCGATATAAATACAGTTAGTAGCAGACCCAACCCGAAGTCTACCCGGTATGACATGAGGCCCATCGCCACTTCCGGGAGCCACATTGTCGGGACCGGATATTACCGGCAACCAAAATGAAGCGTTGTTCCCCGTGGTAATAGAAACCGCACCTTCGGAAATGTCCGTGAAATCGTCCAGGTCTTCGGAGTATTTATTAACTGTGAAATCTATCGAACCGTCCGGGTTGATCACCATGCGCTCAATGACCACCGCGAAAGAACCACCGTAATTAGCGTGGTTTATTGTGATAACATCGCAGGGTTGAAGAGCTAAACAGTTGCTTTTTGTGGAGAAGGTCTGGCGCGCTTCTTTTAGATACTTCCATTGATGATGAAGAATCCCAAGGGCTTGAACCAATTGAGAATCCTGCACAAACGGAATGTTGAGAACTTCGCTTGATATTTTATCCGTGGCGCTCTTTGCCGGAACCAATAGTTTAAGGAAAACATCCTGCGGCATCCCAGATTCTTGAAAGGATACGAACCCGGAATCATATTGACTCGGCCTTAAAAAAGTACTTCCGAAAGTCCCCTTGCCGTTGGGATTTCGCGTGATGATATTCGCATTTGTGAGTGTCTTCCTTGATGTCTTTGATAGGGTTCTGAGTTTAACCAGCGTGTCAACGTCAATCACCGAATGGCAGGAGTTTAGAAGCTCTGCCAATACTTTCGCGCGGGGTCTTTTGTAATAGAAAGCACCGTTGAAAGCTAAACCCCATGCTGCGTATGTCGTGGAGCAAGTTGCAAACGTTCCGGCTGAATCGATATCAGAAGACGCTATGCCCATGTCTTCAAGCGCAAATTCAATTACATCGGCGGGGTCGGTTATGGTTGACGTGTCACTTCTGGTAAACTTCGCAAGTATCTCTTGGAATTTCCCGTTGTAATACCAAAGTCCAGATGCCTCAATGTGGTACACATCGTCATCGTCCCAATCGTTACCCGTGCCACCTGACAAGATTGCCGTGGCAGTCGTGCCGTCATTGTCTGTTATGTATCCCGCTGAACCGTCTGTATCATTTACGATTCTCATACCTATTAATTCATCATTTGTCCAGGTTGCGCCGGAATCCGATAGGGTTGCAGCGTCATCCCCACCGTCATGCGTACCTGAATAGCTCGCTTCGTCCATTTTCTGTAAAAACGGATATAGTATTTTCCAATCAGCGGAAGGTGTGAACCTATCGGTCTTGGCCTTGGTTCTAAAGTCCGCGTCCGTACTCGCCCAAACCGTTCCAGCCCCTACGCAACGAGGGCTTGTAACTTCGGTCACGGTAAAGGTGTAATCATCAGACCCCAAGAAATATCCCTTGCCATAAGCGGTGTCTGATATGACTCTAAGCGGAATGTAGGCAGTCCCGAATGGTACGGCTACACAATAAGCGGGAGCGGTGTTGTCGATTAGATCATCAGAATACGGAGAGAATATATCATCAATAAGTTGGGTATTCGGGTAGTCGCCGTTTATCTTATCAGCCACAAAATCTAGGCATTCAAACTTAATTTCTTCATAAGCCGGATTTGCCCTGGTTGTGATGTACTTCCACTGTCTTATGATTTCAGTGGTCGGGCCATCGGTGAGGACTAATTTTAAATGTACCGAACACCCGTCAAAATCCGATGCGGTTAAAGTGTTTCCGGCGTTTGCAATGGTGAAGTCTAATTCGTTGGGAACATAAGTCCCGTACTGTGAAAGGTTGCTTTGGAGTGGCACTTTGAAAGAATTGGGAAGAACCTTGAACGTATAATCCTGGCCTACTCCAAATTCCAAGGTATCGGAATCGAAATAGAGTCTGTCAGAATCGAAATGAAGATTGCCGGTTGAGTCGGTCCATGTCTTTGTTGACCAATAGTATTTAGTGCCTGTTACCGTGCCATTGGCTAAAGCGGCTCCAGCCGTTAACTTGACCGAAACCTCATCTATAAAAGTGTAATGATCTATAGTTGTGGAATTGACCCAAAGGGCGATGTATAAACTAGTTGTAGATGTTTCCAAATAAGTAACTTCTTGTGTTGCCCAAGAGTCATTATTCCACTCGCCGTTTTCGTAATTCCCACTCCAAGCATATGCGTCTTTATCGTAAGAGTAATGACACGTCGCGTAGTTTTTTTGATATGCCGATATTACATAAACAGCACCGGAGGTTACGGTTACTGTTTGCCCTGCGTACCCAGCCGAAGCCGCCCCGTTTAATATTTTTAAACAATTGCCAGATTGTCCATCGGCTTCAGATGATAACACCGCATCATTTCCAGCCGTCCATCCGGTCGTGTTGGCTGTAAAGCTGCCGTTATTAACAAGCTCCGGGCCTAATGTTTCATAAATGATTTCATCATCCTGGAAAGTACCCGACACCCCGCTCAAAAATAGTCTACCCTTCGTGCCGTTTTTGACTACTCGAACTATGGTGGCAGATGCAGTTACACCGTCAACCGTTTGATAGAGAGTGTTTCCCGCCGTGAACTTACCAGTCGCAGCATCGTAATCAAGATAAACATTGTCAACCTCGAACAGCCAACAGATTTCTTTACTGGTTGCGTCAACTAAGGCTTGCTGTGTGGCGTCTAAGGTTATCAATCTGCTATTCTCCCGAGGACCCTAAGTTTACAAGACGTGACCCCGTGCAATTCCGGGGGGGTAATCGTTCTGCTAAAGTCCGACTCGAACCTGACTACATATGTGTGGCCGTCTGTGGGATGCGACCATTTAAAAGATTTTAATTTGCCGTTACCCTTTGAAGAATTATAAAAGAAATCCATAACCGTACCGATATCTGCCGCGAGTCTGTTTTTCCAAGACAATGTCGTATAGATTTCCGGCGTATCCGAACCGATCCGCACACGTTCTTCGGAGCCATCGTCACCCTTGAGGATCTTGTCGTTAAAAGATCCCATCTCCGTCACCACGCCCGAAGGGTCAACACTCAATGTTACATCGTTGTCGGCGGTTACTGTTGATAGGTAGTCGTAGATTTCAACTGCGGCCATTTTATCTCCCTACCAAAGCGCAGCCCCGCCGCCTTCTTTATACACATTAAAATCAAAGCTCGTCCCTGCGTTCAAATCCGTCAGCGCATTCGAATACCACCCCTCATTGACGAGTCCTCTCTGCTTGTAGATATGAACTGCCGATGCGTTGGGTTCTGTGACTTCGTAGAGTTTTAGGTTGTCGAGCCAGATTTCTTCGCCTGCGGCCATTTCTGCTGAACGAAAAGCACAGGCTGTGGTGCTATCTGCTGTTAAATAAAGTTCAAATGGTACAAATGATGTGGATGTAATTGTAACAGAGCTGAATGAATACGGAGCCGCTCCACTGTAAAGTCTTAACGCTACTGAATCAGTTGCTCCAACCTTGGCATTTCCTGTTATTTTGTACTGCTTTCCGACTTCAAGGTCAGCACTAAAATCCGAAGCGGCATCTCTTAATGTTAACTTTGCCCCACTCGCATTATCCACATAACTAATCTTCAACGCCCCGCTATCAATCTCCATCGTGTTCGTACCGTATACAACCCAGCTTATGTCAACCGGATAAACCTTGTCAGCAGCGGTCAGGGTTAAACTCGTCCCTGTCGCAATAAAGGTTGTTCCCACGGTGCTATTGGGTGCGCCATCAGCGGTGAAATCAAGTAAACTCTGTGCGCTGATCTCGTACATCTTGCCAACGGTGAGAGTTCCAGAAGAAAGCTCGGCGAGTCTGAGGTCAGCAAGGGTAAAAGCACCCTTGTCGCCGCTACCACCACCGCCGTCCTGGTCGAACAGGTTGGTGCCAAGCGTTTCAATCGTTGCCTCTGGACCAGCATAGCCGATTGCCTTACTGCCGTCGCCAGCATCTAAAACTACCCTGTAGCCGGTGCCTGCGAATTGAGTTGAAAGAGACACCACAGAATGACCGCAAGCCCCGCCTGTGGTTTCAGCCGCAACATAAGCCGCAGTTGTGCTTATTGAAAAGGCATCGGCACTATCTTTAACCGTGACCGCCCTGACTTGCCAGTTTAGCTCCGTCATTTCCGTCAGGGTGTCGAAGTAAACCAAGTCGCCAACTTCTAAGCCATGAGCCGTCGAAGACACCACGCCGGGATTCGCTTTTGTTATTCCGGTGATGTTATTCGGCAAAGCAGTTGGGATGATTCCGTCAAGCCAAGCCTGCCCGTCCACGAAGGAACCACGGACGGAGGTGTAGCTGGTTTCGTCTTCTTTCCAGACAAGACCAAAGGCAAGGGTGGGGATCAGCAACAGCGTTAAAAATATGAGTAATCGTTTTTTCATCATGACCCCTTATCGGCAGCTACGCCTACGATTTGATAACAGCTCCAAAACCCGCCAAGCACAACGCTATAATCAGATGAGCAGACTATGGAAGTGCGTATCGTGATATTATCGTACCAGATCCGATCCCCATCAGTTCCCGTAAGCGTTCCGTCAAGATCGATCTGGGTCGATGCGTCAGGATCAATATAAAAGTCTGTGTCAGCATCTTGCATACCAATCGTGTCCTTGAACCGCACTACAAGAACGCCCTCTGAGCCGTCATAAGCCGAAATATCGGGCAACCCGAATTGAATATCATCCGTGCCGTTCCAACCCTGGGTAGTGATTAGGGTATTGGAGCATTCTTGGATCGTAAGCTGATGAGGGCTTGTCGTATCTGATAAGATTGCAGGATATAATCGTTTGACTCTTGTTTGAGCAATCGCAGAGGTCGTGCCGCCTATCGGTGTGCCGTCTATTGTGCCGCCGCTTATGGTTAAAGCATCCACTACGTCAACATCAGCAACGTCTGTGCCGCCGGGTTTATAGTAATCCGTCCCTTGTGTCGCAATCGACAAAGCGCCCGTGGTGGTCGTGTTGTAAACAATACCGCTTGCCAATGCGCCCAATGCCTGTTCGGCGCTCAAAGTCCCATCAGCGGTTTGAACAATATACTTTGCACCCACCGGAGCCGCCGCCGCTGATACGGTTTCGATCTTGTCTCTCACGGCGTCCATGGTGGGAACGCAATCGTTTCCATTCCAGGTCGTTGCATTATAGGCGCTATCATCAACGCAAACATCGCACGGCACAAAAGCCAGCGCCGAAATCGGGAAGATCAAGAGCGAGAAAATTATAAGGGAAGTTAATTTGTTTTTCATTTTAAACCTCTTATTTCGCAAAGATTAGAGTCACGATGTAAACCCCGGAGGCGGTTGCCTGACTATTTACATCCAACGTCAATGCTCCGGTGATGGGGTCGTGTCTGCATGGTCTGATGTAATTTCTTGTATCGTCGTCGAGTTGATCAACACCCTTGCCGTTTAGAAGATCAGTTCCCCCGGCGTCCAGAATATAAACGTCTGAATTGTCGGTGACGCTGGTATCGCCGGAATCGTTTTCAACGATTACCCGATAGAGATACATCCCGATTATTCTGCCGTCTGTCGTGTCCTGGTCGGATATGGCCCCGGTTGAAGCGTCACCGGTGACGGTAAAGGTGATTTGAAGCATGTCCCTTGAAAGAACCGTTGATACTTGCGGAGCCGTTCCGTCCGCCAAAGCCGAAGCAACTGTAAAAAATAAAATCAAAAGCGTTAAAAATATCTGTCTCATACTTCCCCCTTTAATTTGCTATCTCTTGAATTGAATCTCTATATCCCGGATCTCCCGGCCCGTATTTCGTAACCACATTGACAATTTCATGGCCATCAATTACGATTTTTTGTGATAAGTATATCGGTCTGTCGCTCCCCCCGCTCGCAGAGTTAACCGCATTGACAAGCCTATCAACGAGTGTGCCGTTATTAATTTCAGCAAGGGTGTTCATGCCAGCATCGTTATTGACAACACCTTCGCCAACGCCACCCCAGAAAGCACTTTCACCTAACGGCCCTCTGCCGGATAAAAACATTTCATTCGCCAATAATGGCCCGCCCGTAGCGTGAGCGCCTGCCGCCGCTTCTGCCGCCCAATAGCTTGCTGCGGTTGAAGATTTTAAGTCCTGCATATTTTGGATATAATCGGCAAGCAACATATTGTCGCTCATAAAAGAATTTAAATATTCATTGTCCTTTGCCCAATTTGGTAGGGTGTCCCCAGCGGGCGCAATGTCTGTTCCCCAAACCAAATTATTAAGAAACCAATCGTTGAAAAGTTCCTTGAGTGGGGCAATGTCGGCGGGTACGGCAAAATCTTGGTCAAGCCCCTCTACCCTGAATGTTGACAACCCTTGCTCCCATGCTGAAACATAGGCTCCGGCTGATGGGGATGTGGGATTACTGCCAAATAGATCGCGCATTATTGGGGCCATTGTTGCTGTGATAGTCGGGCCTAATAATGGTACGGCCAACGCCAACGCCATGTATGGTGCCGCCGCCGCCAACCCTGCGGCAGTACTCGACCCTGCCGCCGCTGTTCCGGTTGCCGCCGCTCCGGTCGGTGCCGCCACCGCACCACCACCCGCAAGGGCCGCTTCGGTTTCTGCCGCAGTAAATCCAAAACTCGTTAGTGCTCCCGCTCCCGCACCTCCAGCCGCCGCTGCCCCGGCTCCCGCCGCTCCGCCGGCTGCCGCCCCGCCAAGACCGAGCAAATCACCGAGGGAAGGAATCCCCAACAGATCGCCTATGCCTCCAATTAATTTTTCTAAGCCTGCCGACGCCCAACGCATAATGAATTTAGCCAACATCTCAGACCACATCTCAACCATGTTATCAAAAACACTGCCTGCGAGTTCGCCCAAATCTAAAAACCCATCACCTGTAAAATTGAAGAAATCAGTCAGGGCAGCGGTCCCGGAATCATTAAACGTTCTAATCGTCTCATACCCAACATCGCCCCATGTGATCGTGTCCTGGGTAATGTCGTAGAGTCCGGCCTTGACCCCGGCAAAGAAATCGTCACTCGCCCGCATTTTTTCATGCTCAAGCTCGATGTATCTCTGGGCAAAGGCTTCATTAATAAGGGCGGTTTCTCCAAACAGGTCGATGTATCTTTGCTTCTCATCGTCGAGCATCTTTTTCTTGAACTCGAAATAACTTTCATCGGTTCGTCTTAGGCTACCCCCAAGCATTTCATAAAGCGAGTTTATCGCTTGCGTTTCTTCGGCTGTTATCTTCTTTATCTTTTCGGATCGATTCTCCCTGAACTTCACCATTGCTTCGTTATGTTTGGCGTAATCAGCAGCGGTCAAATCCATATGCTTTCTTTCAAGCATGGCTTCTTCTTTTACGCTCTTGGAAAGTTTGCCAAATGATAGGGCTAATTTTTCAACGTATTCCTTCGCCGCTTTTATTTCTTTCGCTTCCGCCTTGATTTCTTCTTTGGTTTTATTGGTCACCGTCCCAAGGTCTTTTTGTTGCGCCGCTGCAAGACCGGACACATCGGCATATCCCTTAATGGCAGCATTGGCCTTTATGGTGTGCGTCGCAATCAACCCAATTTCCTTGCTTGCACCGTGGGCACTCTTCAGCATTCCATCAAGGCCAGCAGAAGCGTTGTTCGCCGATTCGGTGAATAGGTCTGCTTCTGTAACTGCATCCGGGAGAGCGTTCGCAACGTCTTCTATGGCATTTACGACATTGCTGGCCCACTCTTTAAATATGCCGATAGTCAACAGGATCGCATCGGCCATAGTGAAAAACGCACCGACTACTGCATTACAAAGATCAATTATACCCTCAAGCGTTATTACGCTCGCCTTTGCGAGAATGACAAGATTGTCTTTGTTTTCAATGATGACATCACCGATGCTTTTCATAGCAGCAATAACAGTAGGTGCTATTTCCTCACCTATATCGATTAAAACCTTCCCAATGGTATTTCTAAACGCCTCTTTTGAAGCCTCAAGAGTTACCATCCACTCCCGAAAGGCTTTGTCCATGGAGCCGGTTTTGTTCCCCATGTCTTCTATTTTATCCGCCATGCCCTTGAAGTCGCCCACGGATAGAGCAGCAACACCCCGTATGGCCCGGATGTTTCCAAAAAGAGCCGCCATCTTGACCTGAGAGCCGCCAGCCGTGGCGCTTAATTGCTTTAGAGTCTCAGTAAACCCGATGCTTTTTATCGCAGCCTGCGCGCTCTCGTATCCCATAGACTTCAAGGCTTCATTCATGGCCTTGGAGGGCTTCATTAGAGAGGTAAGGGTTCGCATGTAAAGCGTGGCCGCTTCGTCGGAGTTCCCGGCAAGCTGTGTGACCTGTGCGAATGATCCCCCGAGTTCGTCTTGACTGATACCTAAATCGTGAGATGCCTTTGCGAGTCCGCCAATATGTGGAACGAGTTCAGCAACAGTCGTTTGACCAACACGTTCAATGGCAAATAAAAGGTCTGCGGCGTCTGCGGCGGAACGGACTTCCCCCTCGTAGCCGGCCATAACCTTTGTGAGCCCTTTGACGACTTCGGCTTGATCGACGTGTGCGGCCTTTCCAGCCATGGCCGAAGTCGTGAGCATTTCCAAAGCTTTTACGGGGTCGGTTACGCCAGCGGAAATAACCTGATAGTACCCCTGCATTAATTGGGTGGCGCTTCCAAGTTCAGGAGGGAGGGCCATTATTTCAGCACGGATTTCTTCGAGACTGCGGCCTGTCACCTTGCCCATATCAACAAGGGCGGTTTCAAAGGGTTGGAACTCGTTTAGTACTTTTGCTACCCCCACTGATATGCCGGCAAACGCAGCGCCAAACACCAAAGCCCCTTTTGCAGCTAACTTAAAAGCACTCTCTGCCTTTGTGCCAAAATTTGTGACAACTGCCGTGCCTTTATCGTCTACGAGCAGGTCTATTTTTAGCTTTGTGGTCATTACTTTTTTCTCGTATGCGCTTAATGGCAGAAAGCAACCCTATGTATCTGTCCAAAATTATGGGCCGTTGCCCGATTGGTACGCGATAGGTTTTGAAAACGACTTCCGGGCCGACAATGTTCATCCGACCAAACAAGTCCAGGAGTTTTCGGTTTTGTCCCGAAAGTTTTTGAGCTTTACCACCCGGCCTATGGCACTCATCGACATACTCAATTCCTTTGCAGTTTAACCCCTCGCTCCCTGGGAATCCGTCTTTCTGTAGTCGGACACAAAAAGAACACTCCATCTTTGTGGGCGAAAAAAACCACTCCGCCCATTTTATGAGTTTTTTTCCTGCGCCTTTTTCTTGTCGCCAAAAGCTGTGCTTCGGTTGAACACGAAAGCGGATATCCCCCCGAGAGAGTACTTGAATATTTTTTCCTTCGTGTCTTCGCTGAAGGGAATGTCTTTGTTGTTTGCATCGACCAATCCTTTCCAACTAACAAGGCAATGATCATGAATTTTCTTCCGCTGTTCTCCGGACATGAGAAACCCGCCGTCCTTAATTATCGCGCCGGCAAGCTCGGTGGGATACGGACGGATTTTAAAATATGTTCCGTCCCCCTTGGGTTCTCCCTCGACAACATCCCCGTTTTCAAAATCGTACCACTTCGCATCCATACTTAAATCTGACCAATCAATTTTTAACTTTGCCATTTTGCTCCCCTTTTAAGTTATGCGTTTGACGTAAATGAAGGTGCTCCAAGCATCTGGAATTGCACCGATTCCTTCACAACTTCCCCAACGGATGGGTTTATAGAAAATCCCGTGAATGTAACCCATACGGTAAAATGATCCCCGGTTTGATCGGCATCCGGGTCGTAATTAAACAACTGTAAAAGAAAATAGTCTTGTGTGCCGTCCACACAATCTTTCATCGACTCAAAGAAGGAAGCCGTGCCGATAAAAAACGCCTGTGCGCTTCCGGACCCACTCCCCTGACCTGGGAGGGCGAGTTTCCACTGTTGCCCACAATAGCTTTGATCTGCCATGTCGAGGGAAACGTCAAAACTCCACCCCAATAGATATCCGACCTTTTCCAAAGCGGAAGCCTCGATGTATCCGTTATTGCCGTCCACATCGACCACCGTAACATTGCCGGTGAACGTGGCTTGACCCCGGACATGATCCACAATCAAAACAGTTTCACTGCCGGTATCGGTAAAGGTCGGGGTTGCGTTGGGGTTCAGGAGTCGCTTTGCAGCCGTAGTAATTTGGGCGGTTGCCGCTGATTCAGTCGTAGCCTCATCCTTGAGGTTTCCAATCATCCATTGATCGGCTAAGGTATGACCCGTGGTCGCCGCGAATAGGATCGTTTGGGCTTCATCAAGGGTCTGGGCCGAACCCGTAATAGAAACAGTCTCGGTCCAGGCCCCGCCGTTCTTTCGCCACTTGAAAGTATCGGGTACATCGGCGGCGTCTATTACGACTTCATAATAAGATGTCGCTGCGTTTGTCGCCCCGGTTCCCCACGTAACGTCGTTAAGTCCGCTCCCGGAAAACCCGTTAGGTCTAAGCCGATAGATAGCTGCCAGTTTTCCATGGGTTGGAGAGGTTGGACTTGCCATAATAAACCCCCCTTTTTATGCTTCATAGGTTAGGGACAAAGCGCCATCGCCCTGAAAATTAATAGTGAAATTCGCTGTGCCGCTTAAAGACGGCCCCATAGAAAACCCAGTGACGTAGATATTCCCGGTGAACGCATTTGTTGAGGCGTCCAAAAGAAATTTCACATCAGTCAGTTTTGTTCCGGGTGTCGCTGTAATCAGATTGTCAAAAAACGCTTTCTGTTCTGTGTTCCCAGCAACGAAAGACCCATTGAACGATCCGGACCATCCGGCTTGACCGGGCAGTGCTTCTTTCCAATCCTGGCCGCTTCTCGACATATCGCCCATGTCTAAGGACACATCTATCGACCATCCTTGGGTATAGCCCATGGCGACATCGTTTTTCTCGATCCGCACAGCTTTTCCATGAAATGGAGTTGAATTGTAAGCCATTGTTATTTCTCCTTCTTAGGTTTCTTGCTCTTGGGTTTCTTGGTAGAAAGGACTTTTCCTTCCAGATCCAGCAGTTCGAGCGTTGCATTTTCACAAAGCAGGCAAAAACTCTGAACGTCTTTATGAACCTTCTCCGGGCAAGATTTTGGTTTGGTGCAACTGATTTTTATCGGTCCTCGATAGGGTTTCATTTGGTTCTCCGAAAATAGAAAAGGACAGTGTAATGGTGTGGCACCACACTGCCCTTTTCTCTTGCTTGCCCGGTGATCAAGCCGGACAAAGTGTTTAATTTTTAATTACGCAAACACGTCGCCGCCCCCGTAGTAATCGCTAACGATCTTGATTAACATCTGAGCATCGAAATGTGGATATGACCCCAGGGTGCTATACCTGATTTGCATTTCATCGATCCTCATGCCTGTAAGAGTAGCGACCGCCGTAACAATTACGGATTCCACCAACTTTCGGAATGTTTCGATGTTCTGCTCACCGTTCATTTCAACAACATTGGTCTTGCCGCCGGTTCGCGAGCTTGCGTCATAAATAGCAGGCACAATCTCCATCCAGTGGTCTTGTGTTTCGAGTTCATATCCTAAATGCTTTTGGCGCATCCGGATTAAGACAAGCGGAAACTGACCCTGCGCCGGGGGTTCCTGATGGTCGGTCCCGACAAGCACCTTGTGGTTTCTCGTATAATTAGAAGTACACCACGTTTGAGTCGCGCTGCTGTCATGTATGGCGTCCCTTAATGTGGTCAAGAGGGTAATCATGTTCATATTCGCTCACCCATCATTTTACGGTTCCAATTACTTTCGATGTTTCTCCACGTTTCGGCTTTGTTGACTTGCCAAAACGGGTCGATTTCCTGACGTGCCGGAAGCTTAAAAGTTGAGGGTCCGGTCTTTCGGATGAAGAAAAACTTGTAAGCCGGGTCCCTCTGTTTTTTTAACTTAATGGCTAATGGTAAAAGTCTCTTTCTGAGAGCCGCCCGTGATCCTGATGGTAGGGTTTGCCCGCCGGACTGAAGAACTGTTGCAAGCCCCCTCCATCCTTTCGCATCTATGCCGGGGCTTATAAAACCAACCTCAACGTTGTACTTTCCGCCCGTGATCCCTGCTTTATACCTGACAAGCCTTGACAAGGACGCAAGCGGTCTTCGGGCGTTTTTCTTGAACTTCCCGGTTTTCGTGTATCTCGCAATCTGAGATAATGGCGCAAGTTTCGTTCCCCCAGGTCGAGCCGCCTTGACTTCACCTTGTAATTTTTTATAAAGCCTGAACGCCTCCACCTTAGCGGCGGTCTGAGCAGCGCTAACTCGTTTCTTTTCAAACGCGTTCAACTCTCTTTTGACCTGTTGTGCGTTTTTGAAGATCAAATTAACGGCCTTCATAAATCTTTTCCTCTTTGAAAATCATGCGCTCATCTCTAAAAAGTAGAAGATCCCAATCGCTTCCGTTTCCGCTTATGGTATCTGAAACGTACCAAGTGACTGAGTTTATAACTACAACGTCACGTCGAGCCGGACTTGCAACATCGCTCACCTTGATAGACATCTGGGCGGTGGCAACCATCCTCCCGGTCACTTCATCCAACGCCTCTCCATAATCGACGATTGCCGAAATGCTACCGCTGTTATAAGTAACCGTTTCGGCAAATTCGTCGGTGTTATAGATCGCCAAATCATCGGCGGTAAGCTGTGTTGAAAAGCTCATTATAGCCCCGCAGCGTGTATTCTGTAGGCAATCTTGACCGTCATTGTGGTATCTCCACCGGCATTGCCCGCAAAGTCGTCATTGGGATTAAATAATCGTAGGCCATTATTAACGATATCGCTGGCCGCATCCGTAGCAATACCAACGGGGTTGATAAGCGCCATCTGGTCTACGGCCTGATCGATAAATCCGGTCATTTCAATCGTGCCGGTTACGTCTGCGCCGCTTGTGGCATACTCAATAACTAAATTATCCGCATCCTCGGAAAGCACATTTGTACCGTAGTCAAGAATCAAAACAGCAGAAACAAACTCAAGAAACTTATTGGCACCGGGAGTAGCCACCAGAGTAATAGGCGTGTCTGCTAGGTCTTTTATCTGTGCATTGGTTAATTCAATAGTGTCATGGTAGATAATGGTCGACGAATCGAACCCAAGGCTTGCAATATTGGTGACTGCTCCACTTGCCGAAATGTCCCAATCAGCCGAATCAATAGCGACCGTTCCGGTTGCAGTAAGGCTCATGTCATCACCAGATTGCAAAGTAAGGTCACCATTTGACCCCCCTACCGCATTGATAATAATTCCGCCATCGGTCGTCTCTAAATTGATAGCGTTGCCGGCGACAGTCCCTTGCCCATCGATTTTGATTTGATCTCCAACCGCTTCCGTCGCAACCAAATTGATAGAAGACGCACTTGTAAGGTCTAAGTCTTCACCCGCAACAGATCCAGCAACAGTTATATCAATACCGCCCGCCGATGTGCTGAGAGTCATAGCGTCCGCAGCCGTACCCGTGGAACTCAAGACAAGGCTTGAGTCTTTAGCGCCGGTTAAACTTAAAGTAAAATCATCTGCCGCACCATCAGCCACTTTTGTAATAGCTGAAGCCGATCCACTTGCAAGAGTGACATTCCCGGACGAATCGACGTTGACCACTTCGGTTCCCGCCGTAGAAAAAGATAGAAAGTCCGGGTCCGTATCCGCCAGTTTGATTTCAAAAATGGTTCCGTCTGTCGGGTTCCCGGTCTTCTGTTCTAAAAGAAGTCCCGTCACGTCACCAAAGGCTGCGGTGAACTGCATCGAAAACATATCAGCGGTGCCGCCAAAGTCCCACGTTGTGGTATAGGTCGTCATATCAAGGGTTTCGTTGGCGTCCGGAACAGCAAGGTTATCCCATGCAGTCGCACTGGACGTTGCCAGCACATCGGTTTTCGTGCCGGAATCGTCAATAATATAGAGCTTGTCAGTATTGACAAATAGATCGAGATAACCGCTGGGCGGTGTGCTATGGTCGGCACCCTCATCTTCAAAACGGACACCGTACTTCATACGCTGTGCAGTCCCTGCCCAAACCGATGTCGAAACAAAGGCCATAATCAGCAAGGGAATCAAAATAAATTTAAAGCGTTTCATATTAACCTCCGTTTCGATTATCCGCCGTCAGCGGGTGAAGTGGTGGCGCTCAAGTTCTGAATTACATAAACATAATCAACAGCACCGATTTCCACGTCCCATGCCAAGCGAGCCTGAAAAGCAATCTGACTATTGAGATACGCCTGGGTGTTCTCTCCCAGGGTCACGTATTCAAATCGCATCTTCCACTTACGCTTGAACTGCTTTTTGAACGCGCCGTAATACCAGGTAGCAGCGGATAGATCGTCCAGTTTTGTGGTTGAAACCACACGCTCCGCAGGAATGTTCCATTTTCCAGCAGGACCCCAGTTGGATTTTTCATTCTCGACACCGGGTACATACTCAGAATTGAGAACCTTCATAACCGTTCCGACAATCGCATCCGGGCAAAGAATCTGAACCAGGGATCTCGGAATCATTATTCTTTTGCCCCTGGAATTGAGCATGGTTCCCATGCGTACCCGACAGTTTTCCAGGTCGGTTTCATCAACAAAGGGATTGGTATTGATTCGGTTTCCTGAAGGCGCTCGGGTTCCGGGCGTGTTGGCCGTTGCAGAAAAAAGCGCAGTCCCGGTTCCAGCCGGTCGATAAACATAAGGCTCGGCGGGTGTGGTCTGTGAACCATCATAATCCGTTACTCGTTTGAGGGTCTGCTCTTCGATCCATTCAGCCGCAATTTCTCCCAGAGCGTTGGTTCTGGCGACAATATCAGGGAGGTCGTTTTCAAGAATCGACTCAAGGGAAAAGGTGATTTTCCGCCCGTTCTTTCTGTGCCGGATTTCTACCTTCTCTTCATCGACTCCGATTTCAGGAAAGTCACCCTTTTCCTTGACCTCATCAACCTGGCTATCCATGGTATTAACTGAAACCATGGTTGTAACTTTTTTGTTATCGTCGAAATCGGTGCAAAGATCCTGCCCCACGGTTTCAACGGCTTGATAAGCATCGTTGACCTGGGCGATGGTCGCCGTCCCGGTCAGAATTGGAAAGGCTGAAGTCGTGACAGACCTTTGAATGCCACCGGGCATGGTCATAAGCACCGGGACCTCAACATCTGCAAGGCCATGGTACAAAGATCGAAGGTCTTTCAGATTTTCGAGTTTCAAATGCCCGTCGTCTGCGCCCTGCTGAATCTTGTGAACAAAATTCTCGGGCTCATGCTGGGCCAACGCTCTTAAATCGCCAATCGACAGACCGTGGCCAATTCTTACAAGGTTGCTTTTGATAAATGTTTTCATTTTATCCTCCGTTCAAATTAAAATTAGCTGCCGTCGGTCCATGCAGACGTCGTACCCAAAGCGATAAAACCATCCGCGCTTTCTGTAAGTAATTGGACAGAAAATCCAATAGTGGTTTGAGCTATTTGATTACCGGCAGTCAGCACTGCACCATTCAGACGGATCGCATCCGCAGTATTTGGATTGATGTTTTGATCCGCACCATCGATATTGACAAAAATCGCGTCCATCCCCGGTTTAACTGCGGGTAGGGTAATGGTCGTGGTTCCCGAAATAAGAATCAGGGAGTTATACATATCCCCTTCGAGAAGGGTTGCGGTTGCGGTGACTGCAAGCACCCTGCGTCCCGGATTCACCAACTGACTGAACCTGAAACCCCAATAAGACACAGCAGGATTGAAAGAAAACCGTGCATATGACTGGTTCCTGATGGTCGTGTCCTCTTCTTGGGGATAGTGGCTGTCATCAACAACAATGGCTACAGCAAACGCACCAGCTCCAGCGGTGAGTGTTTGGGTTGTGGTGGCGGTCAACGTGTAAGGATCTCCAACCGCTACGCCAGCGGCGGCTGCAATCGGAAATTCAAAAACGTCTTCCGGGTGAAGTGAATAAAATTCGATGTACCGTGACGCGACAAGCTCATGCCTGCCGCTGGCTTTTTGTTCCTCTGCGGCGATTGCCAACGGGTAGCGAAAATCGGCAACGGCATCAATCGGGATAAAATACCCGGTGGTTTCATTCCAGGTGCAGATTTCCCCGCGCTTAATCGCCTGGGTAGACCCGGCCTGAACCAACCCTTTGAACATATGGGGCTTGCCATCCTTTCTGTTTGAATATACAAACGGATCTTTATTTGTAGCGGCCATTTTTCATTCTCCTTTTTAAAATTTAGTTAAAAGACATTGTGGGCTGGACTATTCCGGAAAAAAAGTCTTTGTCGTCAAGCCCCTCGAAAGAAGTCCGAAGGGTTCTATCCATCGTGCCTTTTTTCTTTTTCTTCAGGCCATCGCCCAAATCGCCAAGGTCTTCGGCATCACTCTTGCCGGTTGCCATGTCTGTAATCGCCCTCAACATCTCCGGTTCGGTTTTGCCGTCAACTGCCATATCCGAAATCTTGTTTTTGCATTCGGGCGAAACGGCCCCGGCGCGTCCGAGCAGATCGGTGAACGTTTCGGTATCAACCCGCATTTTGGGCCGTGCGTCCTCGGTCAGTATGGACCGAACGGCTGTGGCAATGTCCTCGGCTTTGGGGATGTCCTCCGGTTTGGCGAAATTTAGCCTGCCGATTGCCCCGTCAATCATTTCCTGTACTTCGTGTTTTTCCATTTTTTGAGCCTCCTGCTTTTTAATAGTTCTTTCTATGTCGATCCCATCCAATGAACGCGTCAGTTCCCTGCCAATACCGACCGAAGAATCAAGGGGAATGGGAGTTAAAGAAATTTCATGTGGCGTCCAGCGTATAGCAACCATGGCAGGGCCTTTGATTTTCACGTTGTCTTCGGTTTCATAATCTTCATTCTGCAAAACTTCCCTGAACTTCTGGACCGTGTAACCTACCGACACGCCCCGCAAACTGCCGGACTTGACCTTTCCAAATGCCTTTTCGCCGTCCTCATCCTGGTCAAAGATTACCGTTGCAAACCCGACCCGATCTTTAATACTGATGTTTTTAAGCGGCCCAACGATTACGCTCGGGTTGTGATTCAGCAATGCAGCCCCATGATTTTTGAGTCTTGATAGATCGACGTTCTTTTTTCCATGGAGTAAAATCTCATTACCGAACCAACGCTTGGCGGGCATTTCCGAAGAAAAAGAAGTTTTTACACTCCGGTCTTTCTCGTTTACCTCCCGTTCATCGATCTCGAACGACCGATAAAACATTTGATTTTTCATTACCTTTTTCCTTTTTACCGCTCGGTCCGTCTTTCGTTTCCGGCGGCGGCGTGGTTAATGTCACCCCATACTTTTCTTCAACTCTCTTGATTTTAAGTTTCGCCCTTGCTAATTTTTCAATGTGCTTGTCAAAATCCTTGCCTCGCTCGGCCAATACGTCAGGGAGGATTTCAACCATTGTGTTCAGGTCGGTTTCGTTGGCTTTTGCTTCTTTTGCCGGATCAATCCACTTTCTAAAGACTGCCGGAATCCAATCCGATGCCAGATAATCATCAAGCCGCCGGTCAAACCCTCTGGCCGTGACCTTACCCTCAATTACCAAACGAGTGCCGACGTTCTCCCATACCGGCCTGCAAAGATGGTTGATGAGATACCATTGACGTGCGGCGCAAGCGGCGTACCAATTCAGTAGAACTGTCCGGGCGTTGGAATAGTTCATGCCCTGCCAATTTTGGCTGAAGACCTCGGGGGGCATGTCTAAAGCGTTGGCCGGACCCCTCAACATCTGATTGACGAACTCACCGAAAGAATCGTTTGGCCTGCTGGGTTTGTGAATGTCGAAATCTTCATTCGGCATCAGATAATGCGTCATATTTGGGGCGTATTCGTTGATGCGCTCATATCCGTCTGGCCGTTCTGAGTCTGGAACCGGTAAGGTGTAATTGGCTGAAAATCCCGTAGGATCTTGGGTCTTCACAATCCCGGTCATGCAAGCGTCTTCAAGGGCAGCTAACTTTTCGGCCTCGGTGTAGCGGTCCAGGTCGTGAAGGTCTTTAAGGCCAGCCGCAAACTCGGAAAATCCCCTTGACTGCTCAGGTCTTAACGGGTTAAAGAGATGGATGACTTTTTTAAGAGCGCCGTTGCCGGGTGTTGTGAAATAGGCGTCGATTTCCTCATAATCAGAGCGGTTTATCGCGACGGAAAGTGTTTCCCCTGGGTGTGTCTTTAAGACATAATATTTTTTTGGGACGCCTTCTTCGTCGTACTCGATCCCGTGTCTGATTTTAGGATTGTTTATTTCTGAACTCGGTGTTTGTAGCCGGTCCGCCTCAAGGACCTCTATACAGTATGAAATAACCCGGCCTCGGCGCTTGCTCTCCCTCCCTATGACAAGGCTTTCACCGTCGCGCATCAAAGCACCCTCGGCTATGCCCTGCTGTTCGTAAAACGAGCTCATCAGTCTTTTGTCGGCCTGCCTTTGCCACTTCTCGAACCATCGCTCGAAGAAAAAAGCCGCAAACATAGCGGAGTTTTCATTTATCGAAGGGGTTAGTATCGGCATGTCTGGATCGTCGGCGGTCACAGCGGATTGAAACCTAATCCCCTGACCGACTACGTGGCGCACGTTTCTCTTGATCGGACCCGAGACAAAGCCGTTGTTCTGTTCCAACTGCCGGACGTGTTCCCGTAAGGCTGAGATAGAATTAAAAATGGAAGCGTCCGGGCTTCTGGCTTCGGCTTTCAGGTCGTAACGCCCTCTCCCCTTTGAAACCGAGTCAAAGCTGCGCCGTTGGCCGTCAAAATCCTTTAGTCTGCCGATTCTCTGGCTTGCGATGTACCCACGCATGGCTCTATCGGGAAAAAACTTGGCGTAAAGCTGAAAAAACTTGCTCATTATTGAAACCTCCGATGTCTGCCGAAACTGACCATCTGGGACCGATCCCCGCTTGATTCAAGGGCTTCAAGTTGGTAAGTCTTTTCTAAAAGCCCCACCAATTCGTCAAAAGAGCGATAGGTTATGGTCCGGGTTCCCTTTGTGTAAGATCCCGTACACGGAGACCCGGCGATATGATCAGCAATCGCGTCTTTTATTGCGGTTCTCAAAGCGGTCCATGTTGTGAAAGCCATTTAAACCTCCACCCTGTGGTCGATCTCAAACCTGTGGCTGCATTGACGGCATCGAAAAGAGGCGTAGTCCTGGCGGCGCATTAAACAAACGACCGGATGCGCGCCGCAGTTGGGGCATTGGGGAGTCTTTCGGTATCGCATCATCCGGTCGTCTGACTCGGTGATGGTAGTCGTCTGAATTTCTGAAAGTGCGGTCGTTTGGATAGCTGGGGAAACTGGCTGGATGGGGGTAAGGTCTTGATGAGAAACGCAGAATAAACTACCGTCGATAGCAGAACTTTTGCAGGATCGGCCTTTTTTAGTGGTTCCTTGACATTTTGCCATAAAAAAACCTCATCATATAGTGGTGTTTGAAATTACACACACTATACAATGAGGTTTTGGGGGGTTGCGCAGACTTTAAACAGAATGCAACTCATATAGGTCAAACTTTAAGCATATTGACACAGATTTGGCTTGACACGATATTTAGCCTTAAATTTCTTTATTGTGCCGTCAACATCAACGGCTATTACTCTTGTGGGTGGGTGCTTTTGGTTTCTTGGCATTCTAAACTTTCTACAATGTCAGCATGTTTAACCCATTCACCATCCGGGTCTTCATCCATCCTAACATCAAGTCCATAGGTGTCCCCCCCTGGGAAGGAATGTTTCCATGATGTCATAGTATATCGTTTCATTGCGCCCCTCCATCCCCAAGCAATAACCTCTTGGTTGTCTTGTCGGCCTCGCATGTCCGGCACGACTCATGCCCCCCCGAATAATCCAAACACTCAGCCCTTGTGATCATCTTGTCGCCCTGGTCTGGACATTTTATCATTTCGAGTTCAAGCGATTCACTGTTAATTTGAGGGATCGACCCGCATGCAATTAGCGTATCTCTCTCCATGTGCCCCCTGATGGTTCGATTCGCCTTGATTGCTACTGCATAGGCCTGTATTTTATTGGACATGCATTTGTGGGTCTGGTCGAACGCCCTCATGTTTGCCATAAACTGCTCATGTGTGATCTTTCCAATATTATACAACTGCCGTTGTCGGTGTATTTCTTGTATTTCTTGATCGAATATCATTTGTTTGCCTCCCTTAGCGCCCTATAAATTTTAAGTTGTTGTCGTTTTAGTATTACTAAATTCTGTGTGATGTCTTTTCGTTTTATTCTAAATTGCCTACATATCAATTTTTTTACATAATTATCGGATAGCTCGTCCATTTCTTTTTGGAGATAGCACTTCATTCTGGCGAATATTTCATCCCTGTTTTCCACATAGCGGCGGCGGCGTTTGTCCTTATTTTTTTCGCGACTTTTTTTCTGATAAGCCTTACTACAATTACTGCATTGTGATTCTATTGAAAATTTGCATCCTTTCTTACCCCTATCAAACTCATACCACCACTTCACCCGCCCGCACTTAGTGCATTCCTTTGAAAACCCCATAAGCGCCCCTATTTATTATCCGAAAACTTCAAGTTGCGTGGCGGGTCATACCCTGCGATAATTGCAGCGGCATAGACAACTGCCTTTTCCAAGTTCACCGGCGCATAGGCCTCTGTTGGGCGTCCAGAGCTATACCGCGTAAAATTCACCCGCCCATTCTCCACCTCCATTTTCCAAAAACCCTTAGCCTCTGCCTCGGTACTTTGGGTGGACAACGAAATCCTAATGGGACACTCCCAAATGATATCCTCACTCGCTGGCTCTTCGTCCGTGGAATCTTCTTTCAGTTCCCCAATACTTTTAGAAAGCGCCAATACCCGTATGGCATGGCTTGCTGAAGATTCAGCCTCCTTTTGTTCTCTGCTTCCCAGTTTTAACCCAAAATAATTGATTACTGTGTCAAGCGCCGCTTTTGCTAACTCGTCTGATTTACTCATTTTCTTCTCCTTATTGTTAAATATTATTTTATCAACTTTAAACGAGGGTTTGACTTGTAAATGATTTGCTTTAAGGCCTCTAAATATTGCCTGGTCCTTTCCGGGTAATCATCGGCAACGAGGGCAACAAAGGCTCCAAACAAATCCAGAACCCGCCCCTTTGAATCGATATGCCCCACAACCTCAAAAAACGAAGATATAAATTCAGTCAATTCTTGATCACTTAGATTTTGTTTTGCCATCAAGCCTCCACTTCCCCCTCTTCCGGGGGGTCTTTTATGGGTCGTATCGTCCTGGCCCTGAAAAATGCGTCGACGTTAGCCGTGTGAAAATGATAAGCGTTGAAAACCAACCAGCAAGGCAAGCCCTCTTGAATGTATTTCATAATCGTAGGTCGTGACATCGACACTTTGTGAATCTCTTGGAACCAATTACACAAATCGGGTATGCCTTTGATTATTCTGCCGGTTTCATTGCTCATTTTTAAAAGCCTCAACAACAATTTGGTCGTAAGTTCTTCTTGCCGCTTCACCCATGGTCCTTGGAAAATCAACAAACATACGCCTTTCTTCTTCTGTGTAGTCTCCATGCCTGAGTCTATCCGCTTCTTTTTGGATTTCCCTTAATGCTCGATCCCGCATCTTTTCGGGCCATTCAGAAATGATAGAAATAATCTGAGATATTGCGCTATTTTTAATTAGAACTTTCATCTAAACCAATCCCCCTTCGGCTTCGGTATAAACGCTTGTTTTTTCGGTTTTTCTTCCTTTCGTTCCGTCTTGCTTCTTATCTGTTGTTCCAGGTCCCTTTCCAACTTGTCAAGATTAATGCTGTCAACGATTCTCAAAGCAGCGGCGTATGAATATTTAAAACAGTCTAAAACCTCTGCCCTGGGGTGTACCCTGACCAATTCGCGCACCGGAAACCCCTTTTTGTCCCGGCTGTTTATGAACTTCTCGGCGGTCAACTGCAAATAAAACTCTTTGTCGAGCCCGACCGGAAAATGATAATACCCCGGCCCCGGTTCTTCCTGTTGCAATCGGGTGTAAATCGTCGCGGTTGCGGTGTCGGAGCCAACCGGCCAGAGCATAACCCCGTTTGGGATCTTCTTTCCGCCATAAGTTACGGTTTGCGGAGCCGGAGCCCCCAGAATGGGCTTGCCCGGGTTAGACATGCCTTTAAGCGCAAAAACAACCGGCTGTCTCAATCGACAGTAATTATAAACAACCTGGGTCCTGGCTCCATCCCCGGAATCAACGCCCATGGATAAAATATTGAGTTTCGCCCCGCTTTCATGCTCGAATTGCCGGTTTATGGTCAATTTGTCTAATTTCTTCCAAGCTGCGCCCCGAGATGTGTCGCCGTCTATTTTCTGATATGAGATTGTCCAGCATTGATCACCCCTGCCCCATGCCTGGATCAGCACGGCAAGAAATAAATGCTGAACGTCTACGGATGCAGTTAAGAAAAGCGCCTGTTGTGGAACGATAACATCTTGCATCGCCGCCCGTTGTTGTAGCATCTCATGTGCCGGTCGGTCGCCGTGCTGTTCAAACGGGTCCGCCATTAGCGTATTTGTCCAGGTCTTGAGCTTTTCGATATTTACAACACCCTGGATTTTACACTTTAAGAACTCCTCCGCGATATAAAGCCATGTATTCTTCCAGCCCATCGGACAGACCATGGCGTTATATTGAAATCCTCGAATTTTACGCTCCGGGTGTTCATGGATGTACTCACCGGCTGGCAACATGGTATGCTTCGAGACTTCATCGATTTTATTTTGACAGAACTGGCACTCATAATAAACCCATGATAGATTTAACTTGTCGAATTTTAGGTTCTGGAAAATAAGATATTGAAGCTCTCCGCATCTTGGGCAAGGTACGCAAAATTTCCCCATGCTTGATAAATTATACTCGCGCTCAATATTAGAAAAACCCTTGATCGTCGGGGTTGAATTGATAAACGTCTTGCTTTTTTTGCCAAACGTGCCGGTCCTACGGTCGGATAGATCGCCGGGGTCCCCTTCCCCCGCTACGTCTGAAACAAACCCGTCAAAGTCGTCTAATATGATATATTTAATGCTGTCAGATCGGTAAGTGATCGGCGAGTTTGACCCTGCAAATACCCATGACCCACCCGGAAAAGTCTTTTCAAGAATCGTATTGCTCGATGTCTTCAGGCTTGCATCCTTGACCAGCCCCTCCATGCAGGGGATATCTCTTAAACCCGTTGCAATACGTTTCTTGCTGAATCCTTGCATTTTTGTCGTTGTCGGCATCACCATCATAAGCGGGCCCGGAAACATGGCAGCAACACCAAATACAAAAATCTGTGCAATTGTGGTTCCTGCCTGCTGCGTCGGCTTCATGAGAATAACTTTTTGCGTCGGTGAGGATGGGGACAACTCTAAAAGCGGTTCCCGGATAAACGGCGTCCGGCTTATGCGAAACTGGCCATATTCCGCTGAATACTCGCGGGATAGATAAAACTCCTTATCCGCCCACTCGACAAAGTTAAGTTCGGGATCCGGTCTTAGGCCGGTCTTGAATGCTTGGGTGAAGGTCATTTGCTCAACCTTTCCCCGCACATCGGGCAAAATTTAAATTTAATATCCAAATCGTCTATAAATGTTTCTGATTCTTTAAGGAGGCTCGCGGGTGCGCCACCATCAAAACCATAACCCTCATCAAAACCCACGATGTGGTCACAAAGGCATGGGTACTTACCACCCCTACAGCGTATACACTTCCTCATTTGCTCAATACCTCCAATGCCTGCCTAATCTCTTTGGTTAAAAACTCGCTCACCTTGCTTTCATCAGTCTCAGCCGCCAATATTGCGCTTATCCTGTCCGGAATGTTCAAAAGCGCGTCCCGGACTGTTCGGGCGGTGTTGAAATCTTGCTGGTCTCTCTCGGCCCTTGAGATGAGTTGGCCGGATTTCTGATCGTAATTCAACTTTCTCAATCCGGCCTTATACTGCTCGTTAATCCGCCGGGCCTCGTTAAATGTTATCTTCCCCGTTCCGGCTTTTTCCGAAACCTCCAATTTATCTTCGATGCTCGGTTTCTTTTTCGAGTTCGTTTTGCGGTTTATTATGTCGAGATTTTGTTCCCGGTCCCGGTCGGCGGCCACCGGATCGACCACCCAGCGCTTACCCTGGCGCTTGAGTGATTTCTTGGTGATAATCCCTTTTGCAATGATGCGCCGGATGTATTGAGGCGACACGCCTGTTTTTTTTGCGTATTCGGGTATTTTGATGTATTTTGCCATATTTATTTAATTTTCACCTATTTTGCCTTATATTTCCTCAAAACCGCCCAAAATCGCCATTATTTCCGGTTTATCGGGCTTGACACTAAGACACCATTATATATAATGCATTTAACACTAACATTAACCAAGGAGGAAAAAATGGAAAACATTATAAGAAACATTAAAGACGGAGTATCCGACGGAAAAAATTCCGGGGTTGCCCTTGCTCGTCACATTGCCGATGAGCACGAGGAAGAAACCGGAAATCGTTGCATTGTTCGCCGAATCGTAGACTACGTCGACCAGTTCGACGGTAGAGATCGAGAGCATTTTTCTTTCGATATTGTCGAGATTATCTAAAATTGATTAATCCTTGATCCCGCCCACAGCTCCGGGTGTGGGCGGGTTTTTTATGGTGTCAAATGGTGTCAAATTGTCAAAAAACGAAAGGAGCAACATGAAAAAAAACATCACCCCGCCGGAATTTATCCGGCAAACTATTAGAATCCCACTCGACCTTTGGAAAAAATTGAACTATCTCCGAATCGAAGGGAAAATAAAATCCATCCAGGCCGCTTGTGTGGCCGGCATGAAAAAAATCGTAGGTGAAAACGATGGTTCTTAATCTCACTTTGTACCGGCGGTGGTTTAATCAAATCGCCGCCGGAATCAAAAGAATCGAATATCGAGAAATCAAACCGTATTGGACCAAACGAATTGAGAATAAACAGTATTCGGAAATACATTTCCGCAACGGGTACGGTTCTCACCGTCCGTTTATGCGAGTTGAATATCTGGGCTATACGGTTGATGGTAGTTATTATTGCCTTATGCTTGGGGATATTATTGAAATTACTAACCATTGATTAGCCCTTC
>Ga0307378_10003033_pt1 | contig 24961 bp, 23 predicted proteins | sample UN1MG_FD_202238 | JGI IMG/M metagenome (GOLD analysis project Ga0307378, IMG submission 202238) | Soil microbial communities from Risofladan, Vaasa, Finland - UN-1 | ecosystem: Environmental > Terrestrial > Soil > Coastal area > Acid sulfate soil | place: Finland: Risofladan, Vaasa | collected...
GCGTCGAACCGCTTGCCGACGCCTGCGGATTCTGCTGCCTCTCGGAAGGGATGCCGGGCGTATCCCTCTGGACCGATGCCCGGGCCGACGTCCGGGTCAACCCCGCCTGGTATGAGGGCGTGCTTCGGCGCACGGAACGCGAGCGCGGCTTCGATTGCACCGAGGACCTCCTCATGCCCGGAAGGTGGACCATCACCGGTTCGGGACGGGCCGAGTGGCACGTTTTCTGCTCGTTCGATCCGCCCCGGCCAATCGACGTGGCGGCAGAAAAGGCGAGAGAGCAAGCACGCCGCGCGGACCTCATTGCTCGGGTCGGGTCGCCGAAGGACGAGCGGCTCAGGCGCCTCGTCCTGGCAGCCGACGCCTTTCTCGTGGACCGCCGCGATGCAGGCAACGACCTGGCCACCATCATTGCCGGCTATCACTGGTTCGGCGACTGGGGCCGCGACGCCATGATCGCCCTGCCGGGCCTGGCCCTTGAAACCGGTCGGCTCGACGTAGCCCGGCGGGTGCTCGAAGCCTTCAGCGCCGCCTCAAGCGACGGCCTCATCCCCAACCGCTTCGCCGAGGAAACCGGCCAGGCGGAATACAACACCGTGGATGCCAGCCTGTGGTTCCTCCAGGCCGTGGCCGCCTACGTGAAGGCGGGGGGAGACATGGGGCTCGTCCGCGAGCGACTCTGGCCCGTCGCAATCCAAATCATTCAAGGGTACCGCAACGGCACGCGCTTCGGCATCCGCGCCGACGCCGACGGCCTGATTGCCGCCGGAAACGAGGAGACGCAACTGACGTGGATGGACGCTCGCCGCGCCGGCCGCGCCGTCACGCCGCGCTGCGGCAAAGCGGTCGAGGTAAACGCGCTTTGGATTTCGGGCCTGGCCCTGATGAACGAGTTGGCGCCTGCGCTCGGCGCCGACCCGCCCCCTGCCGCCGACCTGCCGCGCCTCCGGCGGGCCTTCGCGGATTTGTTTTGGAATGACCGGGCCGGCTGCCTTCACGATTGTATCAGGCCGGACGGCACGCCCGACGCGAGCCTTCGGCCGAACCAGATTCTGGCCGTCGGTCTGCCGCACGCGCCGCTCGCTGGCGAGCGCGCCCGGCGCGTCGTCCGGGTCGTGCGTGAGCGACTCTTGACGCCGCGCGGGCTGCGAAGCCTTGCGCCCGACGACTCCTCGTATTGCGGCACTTATGCGGGCGGGCCGGATGAGCGCGACGGCGCGTATCATCAGGGAACGGCGTGGCCGTGGTTGCTCGGCCCCTACGTTGACGCGATCTTTGAAGTGGAGGATTTCGAGGGCGCGCGCGGCGAGGCGACCGGGCTCCTCGAAAGGCTGCTTGATTCGATGGACGAGGCCGGGCTGGGTCAGATTGGCGAGATTTTCGACGGTGACCCGCCGCACCGTCCGCGCGGCTGCATCGCCCAGGCGTGGAGCGTCGCCGCCGCCATTCATATCTGGCGCCGGCTCGAAGCCACCGGGGGCTAGAGGGGAATCAATCCTTGAAAACCCGCCGCCCGCGGCTTAGCATGACGAAATCGTTATCAAGCGGGCGAGCGTTGGGCGCGGACAGTTTGGCGGGCCGTCGGCCGGCCGATGCGGGGCGCACCCCGCTGACGTGGTTGCAAGCGGACACTGAGGAGCACACTGATGAGATTGCGAGATTTGCTCGATGAATCCGTCGTCAAGGTCGACCTCGAAAGCCGCGACAAGGAGGAATGTTTCGAGGAGATGATCGATCTTCTGGTCCGGGCGGGGCGTATCTCCGACCGCGCCGCGGCGATTAAAGCCCTCCGAGAGCGCGAGGCCAAAGGCAGCACCGGCATCGGCCAGGGCATCGCCATTCCCCACGCCAACGACGCCTCCATAAAGGCCATGACGGCGGCGATGGCCACAAGTCCCGCTGGCATCGAGTTCGATGCGATCGATGACGAACCGGTTCACGCGGTTTTTCTGCTTTTGGCGCGAATGGACGATCCGGGACCCCACGTGCGGGCCCTGGCCGAAATCTCCCGCCTCGTTCAGACGCCGGGCCTGTATCGGCGGCTGACGGAGGCAAAATCGCCCCGGGAGGTCCTTGATATTCTGGACGCCGAGGAGTAGCCACAACACGCCCCGCCGGAGGTGCCTGATGCGCGATGTCATCCGCAAGATGCTCGAAGCGGAAGCCGAGGCCAAACGGATCGTCCAAGAGGCCGGGGCCCAGGCGGAGCGCCTCCTCGCCGAGGCCCGCCGCCAGGCCCAGAAACTCGCCGAGCGGGCCCGGAGGGAAACCGCCGCCGAAGCCGACCGAATCATCCAAACCGCCGAGCGCGACGCCGAACGCGAGAAAAAGGAACGCCTCGACGAGATTGCTTCCGAGATGGATGCCGAGTTGAAGGTGAGCGAAGACGCTCGCCGCGCGGCTGTTGAAGCCGTGGTGCAATCCGTATGCGGCAAGTCGTAGTCGCTCTGGAGACGGCCGGTGACCATGACGGCGATTACCACAGACCTCGACTTCGTGACCGCCCGTCTCCACGCGCGCCGCAGCCGCATGGCCGAAGGCAAGCGCCTCGACGACCTGTGCCACATCCGCACGATGCCGGAACTCGGCCGGGCCCTCTACCCGGAGACCGGTCCGCGCACGGCGGTTGACCTTCAGCGCCGGCTCGTGGCGGACACGGCCGAGGAGGTGGGGAATATTGCCGGTTATCTGGGCGGGGCCGAGGCCGAGGTCCTGAATTGGTTGTGCGTCCGCTTCCAGATGGAGAACCTCAAAGTCCTGGCCCGGGGGTTTTCGGGCGGACTGAGCCTCGAGGAAATCCGCCCCTACCTGGTTCCGCTCCCCGCCGGGTTGGCGCTGTCGGTCGAGCCGTTTCTTGCCGCCGAGTCGCTTGAGGCCTTCGCGAACCTGATTCCCGCCGGCGCGCTTGCCGAGAGCGTCCTGCGTCTGGCGATCGAGCCATACAAGGCACAGCCCAGGCCTTTCTTCATCGAATCGGCGCTGGACCATGGGTACCTGGCGGAGTTGGCGACTCGGGCCGGGAACCTGTCCGGCGGCGAACGCGGTTTCGTCATGAGCGTCGCCCGGCAGGAAGTGGAGATGTTCCACACGTTGCTGGCCGCGAGGGGCCGGTTCCATTACCAGATGGCTTCCGATGCGCTTATCGCTTTCGGCGTGAGCGGGGCGGGCGCCGAGAGGGAGCGGCTGGAGGCCATGGCCCGGGCAGCGGACCTCGCTGAGGTGGCCCGGCGAGCGGTCGGGCACGGGATCGGTCGCCTGCCGTCCGGGACGTCCGAACCGCCCGAAGCCGCCATCCCCATTCTCGAAGCCCTGGCCTGGAACCGCTTCTGGCGGGTGGCCAACCAGGTGTTCCGGGCCAGCCACATCGGCCTGGGTGCGGTGGTCGGCTACGTGGGGCTTCGCCGGGTCGAATTGGCGAACCTGATTACGTTGACGGAGGGCATCCGGGCGGCTCTGGCGCCGGACGCCATCCGCCGGCGCATGATTCCGAGGAGCGACCTGGAGGCGGCTCATGTTTAGTCCGGAGGCCATGCAGCGCCTAAGCGCCGTCGTCCTTGAACGGGACGAGCGGAATGTGCTGCGCGGCCTCGGCCGACTCGGGGCGATGCATCTGGTTTGCGAGAAGGCGGGGCCCGACACGGCGCCGATCGAGCCGCCGGACCGGACGCCCCAACTCGCCCGCGCCGATGAACTGATCGCCCGCCTCGACCGGCTCAGGCGGCGGCTCCAGATCGAGCAACTCCCTGAGCCCGCTGAGGCGACCGAAGAAGCGTCGCTCGACCAGGTCGAGGAACGCGCCGCAGACCTCGAGGCGCACGCGGAAAAGGTTCTCAAGCGGCGCGACGCGCTGCATCAGCGGTGGGCCCAGGTCACGGCGTTCCTCGACCAGGTGTCCGCCTACGGGGCGTTGGAACTGCCCGTGGACCGGCTCGGGCAGATGACGTTCCTGCATTTTGCCATCGGTGGCCTGCCGCCCGACCGCCTCGAGGGTCTTGAGGACAAGGTCGGCCCGAACGTCGTCCTGTTGCCCCTGGCCGAGGAGGAGGGCCGAAAACGCCTTGTCGCGGTCACCAGCCGAAAGGGGCGCTTCGCGCTGGAGACGGCGCTTGAGGAAGTGGGTTTCCGCCGCGAGGCCCTTACCGCACCAACGGACGAGACGACGGCGAAGGTGGCCGACGAGGCCCGGCGCGAGCAAGAGCGGCTGGCCCGCGAGATGGCGCACCACGGGGAGGCCCTTGAGGCCCTCCGCACCGAAACGGCCCAGCCGCTCGCGGACCTTCGGCGCGTGGCGGAAATCGAGCGGCAAATTCTGGAAGCCGAACAGAACTTCCCCCGCACCGAGACGACGGCGCTCATCACCGGATGGGTCCCCACCGCCGACGTCCCGGCCGTCGCCCGCCGCATCAGGGAACTGACCGGCGGCCGATGCGTCATCGAGACCGCCGACCCGGGCGACGTGCCTGAGGAGGAAATTCCGATTCTCGTGCGGCACCGGCGGCTCCTGCGGCCGTTTCAACTGCTTGTGGCCGGCTACGGCCTGCCCGGATACCACGAACTGGAGCCGACGCTCTTTGTCGCCATCACCTTTCTGGCGATGTTCGGCATGATGTTCGGCGACGTGGGCCACGGCGGCGTGCTCGTGCTGGGTGGGCTGTTGACGCTTTGGGCAGGCCGATCCGACCGGGTCCGCGACATCGGCCTTTTGCTTGTGCTCGGGGGCGCGAGCAGCGTCGCCTTCGGGTTCCTCTACGGCGAATACTTTGGCATCTCAGGCCCGGGCCTATGGCACTCGCCCCTGGAAGGCAATGTGATGGCGTTTCTCGTGGACGCGATTGTCATCGGCATCGCCATCATCAGCCTGGGCCTGGTGCTCAACATCATCAATCGGTTTCGGCGCGGCGACATCATCGGCGGGTTCCTCGACAAGTTCGGCGTCGTGGGCGCGGTTTTTTACTGGGGCGTCCTGGCCCTGGGCTTGAAGTTCATCGTTTATCACGAGAGAGAACTCCACTGGCTGGAGGTCACGCTGCTCGTCATCGTCCCGCTGGCGGCGCTGTTTCTGAAGGAGCCGATTCAATATGCCCTCAGCCGCCGCGCCGGCCGCGAACCTCGTTCAAAGAACCTGCCGTTGGCTTTCCTCGAATCGGCGATTGACCTCTTCGAGGCGCTCTTGAGTTACACGGCCAACACGATCAGTTTCGTCCGGTTGGCCGCCTACGCGATAAGCCATGCGGCGATTCTAATGGCGACCTTCCTGATGGCGCGCGAGGCCTCGAAGGCCGCCGGCGCCCTCGGCGGCGCGGTCGGAATCATGATAATCATTCTCGGGAACGCGACGGCGATTGTGCTGGAGGGAATCATCGCCTCGGTTCAGGCCCTGCGTCTCGAGTACTACGAGTTCTTCGGAAAGTTCTTCACGGGGGGCGGGCGGGCCTTCAAGCCCTTCCGGTTCGCAGCAAAGGGACAGGATTCGTTGCCTCAAGAATAAGGAGGTAAACGCGATGAGGCTGCATCATTGGATCGGCGCGCTGGTGCTGGTCGGCATGACGGCGGGCTGTGCGCTGGCGCAGACCGAAGAGATGGGGCCGACGGAGGCCGAAGTGTACAAGACGGTTGCGCTTGCGGCGGCGGTGGCGTTCGTGACGGCCGTCAGCATCGTCGGGGCGGCCTATGCGGTCGGCCGGATCGGGTCGGCGGCCATCGGAGCGGCGGCCGAAAAGCCCGAGATGTTGACCCGGAGCCTGGTGTTCGTCGCCCTGGCCGAAGGGCTCGCCATTCTCGGGTTCGCCGTCGCCATAATGTTGATGGCCAAGATGTAGCACGGAGGCGGGCCGTGAAGTTTTACTGCATCGCCGACGAGGACACGGTCCGCGGGTTCCGGCTCGCGGGCGTCGCAGGCGAGGTGGTCGCCGCGCCCGACGAGGCCGCCTGCGCGCTTGACCGCGCCGCGCGCCGCCGCGACATCGGCGTCATCATCGTGACGCACGAGGTTGCCGCCGACGCGCGCGACAAGGTTGATGCGATTCGCATGCGCCAGGCGGAGCCGCTTGTTGTCGAAATACCGGGGCCCGAGGGACCCATGCCCGGCCGCAAGACGCTGCGCCGGTTCGTGCAGGAGGCGGTCGGCATCCGCATCGGACGGAAGGAACCAGGCGAGTGACGCAAGACCAGGCCAATCCCCCGCTCGCAGACTCCCCCCAACAGGCGGATGTCCTGCGCGAGGAGATTCTCGCCGACGCGCGGCACCAGGCGGAGCGCACCCTGCGCCGCGCCAAACGCGACGCCGAGAACCTTGTCAAACAGGCCCAGGCCGGGGCCGACAAGGCGCGCCAGGAGCGCCTGGCCGCTGCGCGCACCGAAGCCGAGCGCCGACACAATCTTATCCTGGCTGCGATTCCCATCGAGGAGGCTCGCATGCGGGCCGCACGCATCGAAGATATTCTCAATCGCGTCCGCGAAGAGGCTCGCAAACGCCTGCTGGCGCGCGACGGGTTCGACTATCGCGAAACCGTGATTCGCCTGGCCGCCGAGGCGATTTCGCGCATGGCGGGCAAGCGGTTCGTCCTGGAACTTGCCGAACGCGACCTGGGCGACCTGGGCGATACGTTGGCCGGCGAGGTCCGCCGCCGCAGCGACCGCGACGAACTTGAAATCAGCGTCGCCCCTGAGCCGGCGAAGACCGAAGGGGGCGTCGTCGTCCGCGACGACGAGGGCCGCCAGGTCTGGGACGACAGCCTGGCCGCACGCCTCGAGCGCCTCTGGCCGGCCGCTCGCCGGGCGGTCGCGTCGCGCCTCTTCCCCGACGAGGCGCAGGCAGCGGACAATGCCTGTCGGGGGCGTTCTTCGAAGGAGCCGTAGCCGATGGCCATAGCGACCAAACTCCAGACGCCGGTTGTCACCCGCGTCGCCGGTCCTATCGTCACGGCGGCCGGCATGCGCGGGGCGCAGGTGTACGAGGTCGTCGAGGTCGGCGAACTGGGCCTCGTGGGGGAGATTGTCCGCGTCGTCGGCGATTCCGCAACCATCCAGGTTTACGAGGACACGACGATGCTCAAGCCCGGCGCCCCGGTTCGCCGGACGGGCGCGCCGCTCTCAGTCAGCCTAGGCCCGGGTCTGCTTGGCGGCATCTATGATGGCATTCAGCGGCCCTTGCGGGAGATTCACGCCCTCCGGGGTCCCTGGATCGCGCGCGGCGAGAAGGTTGAACCCCTTGATACCGAGCGAAAATGGCCCTTTGAACCGCGCGCCCAAAGGGGGCAAGCCGTGGCCGGCGGCGACACGCTCGGCGACGTGCTCGAGACCCCGCTTGTCCACCACCGCATCCTCGTGCCGCCCGAGGTCGCCGGGACCGTCCGGTGGATTGCCGACAAGGGCGAGTACACAGTCAACGAGAAAATCGCGGTCGTCGAAACGCCCGAGGGACCGAAGGACCTGACGATGGTCCAGCGCTGGCCCGTCCGCGTGCCGCGCCCCATCCGCCGCCGCCGCCGCATCGACGAGCCGCTCATCACAGGCCAGCGCGTCATCGACGCCTTTTTCCCGATCGGCAAGGGCGGCACGGCGGCCATCCCCGGCGGCTTCGGCACCGGCAAAACCATCACCCAGCACCAATTGGCGAAGTGGTCCGACGCGGAGATCATCGTCTATGTCGGGTGCGGCGAGCGCGGCAACGAGATGACCGACGTGCTGCGCGAGTTTCCGGAACTCGTGGACCCGTGGGCCGGGCGGCCTTTGATGGAGCGCACCATCCTTATCGCCAACACCTCGAACATGCCGGTCGCCGCGCGCGAAGTTTCCATTTACACCGGCATCACGTTGGCCGAGTACTACCGCGACCAGGGCCGAAGCGTCGCCCTGTTCGCCGATTCGACGAGCCGATGGGCCGAAGCGCTTCGCGAGTTGGCCGCGCGCCTGGAGGAGATGCCCGCCGAGGAAGGGTTCCCCGCCACGCTGCCGGCTCGACTGGCCCAGTTCTACGAGCGCGGCGGGGCGGTCGAGACCTTGGGCGGCGAAAAGGGTTCCGTCAGCATCGTCGGCGCCGTCAGCCCGCCTGGCGGCGACTTCTCCGAGCCCGTCACCCAGCACACGCGCCGCTTCACCCGCTGCTTCTGGGCGCTCGACACGGAACTGGCGAACGCGCGGCACTATCCGTCGATCCACTGGCTCCGCTCGTATTCCGAGTACACCGAGGATGTGGCCTCCTGGTGGCAGCAACAAGCCCCCGAGTGGGCCGGCCTCCGGGCCGAGGCCCTTGGGGTGCTCCAGCGCGAGGACCGGCTCCAGCAGATCGTCAAACTCGTCGGGCCCGACGTCCTGCCCGACACACAGCGCCTCATCCTGTTTGCCGCCGACATGCTGAAGGACGGTTTTCTGGCCCAGAACGCATTCGAAGCGAAGGACGCCTTCTGTTCGCCCAAACGCCAGGTCGCGCTCCTCAGGCTCATTATGACCTTCTACCGCCGCGCGCAAAAACTCATCCAGGCCGGGGCGCCGCTGGTGCGCCTGCGCGGACTGAAGTGCGTGCCGAAAATCCTCCGCGCCAAGAACGAGATCGGCAACGACGAGATGGACAAACTCGATCAGTGCGAGGCGGACGTGGCGGCCGAACTCGACGCGCTCGAACGGGAGTATGTCAAGTAGGGGACAAGAAGCCGTGTCGGACTTCGCATCGGACATCCAGGACCGGGGGCTTCAGTATGTGGGCACAGCCCGAATCGCCGGGCCGCTCGTCGTGGTCGAGCGGGTCCGCGACGTCGGCTACGACGAACTCGTCGAGGTGGTCGGCCCCGACGGCCGCCCGCGCCTGGGCCGCGTCCTCGACGTGTCCGACACCGCCGCCGTCATCCAGGTCCTCGAAGGAACCGAAGGCCTGTCGAACGAGGCGACGCGTGTCCGATTTCTCGGCGAACCGTTGCGCCTGCCGGTGTCGCGCCGGATGCTCGGCCGCGTCTTCGACGGCCTGGGGCGCCCGATGGACTCGGGCCCCGAGCCCCTCTCGGCCGACCGGCGGGACATCAACGGCCTGCCGATTAACCCTCAGGCCCGCCAGTATCCGCGCGAGTTCATCCAGACGGGTCTGTCGGCGATTGACGGCATGAACTCGCTCGTTCGCGGCCAGAAACTGCCCATTTTCTCCGGCAGCGGCCTCCCGCACGACCGCATTGCGGCCCAGATTGTTCGGCAAGCGCGGCTGCTGGAGGAGGAAAGCCGGTTTTCCCTTGTCTTTGCCGCCATGGGCGTCAAGCACGACGTCGCCGACTTCTTCATCCGGAACTTCGAGGACTCCGGCGCCCTGGCCCGCTCGGCGATGTTCCTCTCTCTGGCCGACGCGCCGAGCGTCGAGCGGCTCCTTACGCCGCGCGTCGCCCTGACCCTGGCCGAACACCTCGCCTTCGACGAAGGCCAGCACGTTCTGGTCCTCTTGACCGACATGACAAACTACTGCGAGTCGCTGCGGGAGGTCGGCACGGCGCGCGGAGAGATCCCCGGACGAAAGGGCTATCCGGGCTACCTGTACTCGGACCTTGCGAACCTCTACGAGCGCGCCGGGCGCGTCAAGGGGTCCGACGGTTCGATCACCCAGATGGCGATTCTAACGATGCCCGCCGACGACATCAGCCATCCCGTGCCGGACCTGACAGGCTACATCACCGAGGGACAGATCGTCTTGGACCGCGACCTGTTTCAGCGCGGCATCTATCCGCCGATTGCGGGGCTGCCGAGCCTGTCGCGCCTGATGAAAGACGGCGTCGGCGAGGGCTTCACGCGGGCCGACCACCCGGTCCTCGCCAGCCAGTTGTTCGCCTGCTACGCCCATGTGAAACGCGTCCGGGGCCTGGCCGACGTCATCGGCGAAGAGGAACTGGGCCTGCTGGACAAGCAGTACATGGAGTTCGGTGAGGCGTTCGAACGCCGGTTCCTGAGCCAGGGCGAATACGAGAACCGCGACATCGAGACCACCCTGGAGATCGGGTGGGACGTCCTCTCGATGCTCCCGCGCGAGGAACTCCACCGCGTAAGCGACGCGATGCTCGCGGAACATTATCGCGAGGGCACGGTTGCCTCACCCGACGAGAAGGGCGAAGCCGCGTCGCCCGGCGCGACAAACGCTTAGCCGGCGCGTGCCGTTCGCCGTAGTGCAGCAAAGGGATAACGATGGCCAAACTGAATGTGCCGCCGACGAAGTCGAGTTACCTGGCGCTTGCGCGACAACTGGAGTTCGCGCAGGAAGGGTACGACCTGCTCGAGCAGAAGCGGCAGATTCTCACCTTTGAACTGATGAGCCGCCTCGGCCGCGCCCGCGACGCCGAACGCCGTGTCGCCGAGGCCACGGGCCGTGCGTTCGCGGCTCTCTCCGAGGCGCTGCTTGACGTGGGCTCCGACGCCGTGGACCGGGCCGCCCTGGCCGTCCGCCTCGACCACGACGTCCAGATTGCCGACCAGGGCGTGATGGGCATACGGATCCCTGAGGTGACGGTGCAAACCGAAGCGCCGGGCGCCCAGTTCGGCGTGAGCGGGACCAGCGCCCACGCCGACGTGGCGATGCGCCGGTTCGTCGAAGCGCTGCGGCTGGTGGGCGAGTTGGCGGAACTGGAAACGAGCGTCCTCAGGCTGGCGCGGGAACTCAAGCGGACCCAGCGACGGACCAACGCGCTCAGCAAAATCTTCATCCCGGACTACACGGAAACGATTGCCTATATTTCGGCGAGCCTCGAGGACCGCGAACGCGAAACGCTGGTTATCATGAAGATGGTCAAGAACCGCCTCTCTGCTTCGCCCTGCGTAGCGGGCTACGCAGAGCAGGGTGCAGGTGCGGTGGAAGGGGGCGAGGGCCATGGCTAAGTCGCCGGTCAACCATATCCTCATCGTGGCGGACGGGACCGAGGAATCGTTCAACGCCGCCGATCGGGCCATCGAACTGGCGCGCGCCCTGGGGGCGCGCCTGACGGCCCTCGCCGTCGTCGATACCGAGACGCTGCGGCAACTCTTGAGCGAGCGGATCCTGGTGGACGCCGAAATGGGCGAGTTCGAGAAGGAACTCGAGGAAAGCGCCCGCCGCCAACTCGCCGAAATCCGCCAGCGCGCCCTCCATCGAAAGGTCGTCGTCGAAGAAGTGCTCGTGACCGGAAACGTCGAGACCGTCGTGCCGAAGGAAGTGCGGGATCGCGGCGTGGACCTGATTACGCTGGGCGGCTTTCAATCGTCGAAGATCACGCGCGACCTTGTGGCCCGACAGCGCCAGCAAATCATCGACCGCGCCACCTGCCCGGTGCTGGTCGTGAAGTAATCGCTTCGAGTGGGATTGGGAAGCGCCCGACTAAGCGGCCGTTTCATAACTCCCTCTCCCTCGATGGGAGAGGGAGGGGGTGAGGGTGAAAGCGCTTCGAGTCCCCCCATCGCCCCCTCACCCTGGTCCTCTCCCGCTAGGGGAGAGGGGATTTGAGAGAGCCTCCAAGCGGTTTCAGATGTGTTTTGTCCCCACCGTGTTCGACCGGGCACAAGGTTTACGTGCGCGGCGGGTCTCCGTACCCGCCGCCGACACAGCATGTTTTGCGCGGTGGGTGCGGAGACCCACCGCGCAAAACTTATCTGAAACCGCTTAGGCCCGCTCCTGCCCGCCGGTGCGGTTCGACGGGCTCACCGCCCTGAGCCTGCCGACGGGCCGCTGCCTCGCCTGCGGCCAGGTGCGGATTGACAAGGAGTACCTCTAACACCCGCGCCTTCTCTCACCGGCGGAGCGCAGCGGAACCCGCGTAGGGGTACAGCACGTTGTTCGGCAGACTCATTCCTGCGACCTCTGCTCCACTTCCACAACTAGGCCTGCCATTGTCCGATCCCGTTCCATGCTCGATCAAGGTAACTGCCTCGGCGGCCGCTCTTGTTATGCACGCGAGAGAAGGCCTTTTGCATTAGGTCAAGGCCTCCCTTCTTGTCTATTGCGTTTCCAATCTCCGCCAGCCCAGCCAGTGCGGCGGTCCACTCTGGAGTGGACACCTTCTCGGTCACAGGCAGTGGAAGATGATCTACCTCGTCCATGACGTCGAGCCAAGCAATGATCTCGTCTATTACTGCTTCTTCAACTCCCTCAACCGGCTTGGAGAACATTTCTTTGCATCGGGGGCAGATGTTGTGCACCCACACAATACCCGAAAGAAAACGCAAATCTGGCCCGAAACCACCCACGGCGGAAGATGGCTCGCCTAGACACGCATCGTGGATAGTGCCTGAAAAGCCACACCTGTCACAGTGGAAGGAGGTTCCAGGTTCGCTTTCAGTTATGTCTCGCCGGCAGACAAAACACCGCATGCGCTGCCCCTCCTCGGTCGCGTTACGGAAGTAGGTGGAAATTGCTGTTCGGCGTGACCCGATCCGAAGCCCCATCCGGTGCTACTCTGCGAAGTAGCGAAGGGCTACTTCGCTACGAAGCACGAGCCCGCCGTTCATCAGCGCCATGATAATCCAGGGATGGGTTGTTCGCAATAACTTTCTTGAGCGAACTTGACGGCTACGCCACAGATTCGTATAGATCAGCGCGGACAAGTGAATACACAACGGGTCAGGGCCGTTCACTTCATCCTTCTACGGTTCGACATTCCTTGCCCCGGCCCGGCGTAGTCCCGGCGGGGACGAAGACGGGTTCGATATTCGTCTTTCACTCGTGCCGCAGCGCCTGGATCGGGTCCATGTAGGCGGCGCGGTAGGCCGGATAGACGCCCGAAACCACGCCCACGAGGATGCTGGCGCCGAGCGCCAGCGCCACGGCCCCCGGCGTGACAATCGTCTGCGAGAGTCCCGCCAATGCCGCTTCGCCGCCGACGCCCAGGCTGGTCGCCGCCTTCGAGAGGAGCCACGGAATGGACGACGCCAGTCCCCAGCCGACCGGAACGCCCACCGTCCCGCCCACCGCGCTTAGCAGCACCGTCTCGACGAGGAACTGGCCGACGATGTCGGGGCGTTTGGCGCCGAGGGCGCGGCGAATGCCGATCTCGCGGGTCCGTTCCGTGACGCTCGCCAGCATGATGTTCATGATCCCGATGCCGCCGACCAAAAGGCTGATCGCCGCCACGCTCATCCCGAGCACCACGAACAGCCACTTGGTCCGCTCCAGCGCCTCCAGCCGCTCGAGCGGGACCTTGATGCTCCAGTCCTTTTCCTTCGGGTCGTGGTACCGTTCCAGGAGGCTGGTGATGATGCGTGCGGCCGGGCGGACCTGCTCGGCCTCGGCCAACTTGACGGTAATTTCGTGCAGTTCGCAGATTTCGATGCTGCGGGAGCCGGCGGCGAAGTCCACGAGCGTCTCGCCGAACCGCTTGCTCGCCGCACGCAGCGGAATATAGACTACGCGGTCGAACTCTTCCTTGCCGGCCCCGCTCCCCGCGGACGCTCCGCCGCGCGGCGCCAGCACGCCAATCACCCGGTACGTCTGGTCGGCCAGCCAGACCTTCCGGCCGATGGGGTCCGAATGGGGAAACAGGTCCTGTGCCACCTGGGTCCCCAGGACGCACACGTTGGCGACGTTCTCCTCGTGCAGGTGCGCAAGCCATTGGCCCCGTGCGATCCGAAGCGTGTAAGCCTCTTTATACCACGGGACGACGCCCATCACCTCGACGCGCGTGCGGCGGGTCAGGTAGCGCGCCGTCGTTCGGATCCGCCGGGCAGGGACAACCACCTCGGCGCCCCCAATGCTGGATTGAATGCGCGCGGCATCCTCATACGTGAGGCCGTAGGCGAGCGCCTCTCCCTGGCGCCCGCTGCTCGCACCGGTGTCCTCAGGGGGCTTGACCGCCTCGATGATGATGTTCGTGGCGCCCATCCGCAGGACCTCTTCCTGCATCTTGGCGCTGATGCCCTCGACGACGGCCATCGTGGCGATGACCGCGCAGACGCCGAACAGGATGCCCAGCATCGTCAGGACACTTCGGCCCGGGTGCCGAAAGAGGCTCTCGAATCCGAGCCGCAGAATCTCGGTTGACTCGAAGGACCACATGCTTGACCGCCAATGCCGCTAGTTCGTACCTTCCGGGTTCACGACAACACCGTCCGCCAGGCGCACCACGCGGTGGGCGCGGGCGCCGATGGATTCGTCGTGCGTGACGGCCACCAGCGACCGGCCGCGCGCCGCAAGCCCGTCGAACAGCACGAGGATTTCTTCGCCGGTTTTCGAGTCGAGGTTGCCCGTCGGCTCGTCGGCCAGGACGATGAGCGGGTCGTTCACCAGGGCCCGGGCGATGGCGACGCGCTGCTGCTCGCCCCCCGAGAGTTCCATCGGCCTGTGGCGCGCGCGGGCGCCGAGGCCGACCTGCTCGGCCAGTTCCCGCGACCGGCGGCGGCGCTCCCGCCGGTGGACGCCCTGATAAAAAAGCGGCACCTCGATGTTGTCGAGGGCCGTCAATTGCGGAATCAGGTTGAACGATTGAAAGACGAATCCGATCTGCCGGCCGCGCACCTCGCTCAGTTCGCCGTCCGACAGGCGCGAGACATCCTCCCCCCCGAGCAGGTACCGGCCGCTCGTAGGCCGGTCCAGGCAGCCGATCAGGTTCAGGAGCGTGCTCTTGCCGGACCCCGACGGGCCCATGACGGCGAGGTACTCGCCCTCCTCGATGGTGAGGCTCACGTCACGGAGCGCTTCGACGACGACGTCGCTCCCCATCTGGTAGGTCTTTCGCAGATTGACGAGTTCGGCGAGGCTCATGGTTTCGGTCGGTTCGCATTGGGTGCTGCGGCTCCCTCAGGCCGCTGCCGGACGCGCCGTCCGTCGGGTTTCGGTTGGTCCGCGCTCGGCTCTGCGGCCTCCCCGGGTTCGGGTTCGAAGGGCGGCGGCAGGAGCGGTTCCTTTGCCTTTTCGGGAACGTCCAGTTCCGGCGCCCCGTCGGGCTTGTACAGATGCACCATTTCGCCTTCCTTGAGGCCCGAGACGATTTCAACGGTCCGGTCGTTCGACAGGCCGACCTCGACGCGCCGGACCTCGGGCCCGCGCGGCGTCCTGACGTAAACCACCTGATAGCCCTTGTCCAGGTGGACCGACGAGACCGGCACCTGGAGGACGCCCGGGCGGTCCACCACCTGAATCTCGACCTGGGCGCTCATTCCCGGTTTCAGGCCCGCCGGCGTCTCGTCCAGGGTAATCTCGGTGAGGTAGGTCTTCAGGCCGGGGTTCAGCCACGAGGCGCTGCGGTCGGGCATGACGCCCACCTTGGTCACCCGGCCCGTCAGGCGTTTCTCCGGATGGGCGTCGATGGTCACGTAGGCCGGCGCGCCGGACGCGACCTGCTTGACGACCGACTCGTGCACCTTCGCGCTGACGATCATCTCCTCGAGGTTCGGCAGTTTGATGAGCGTCTGCTGGTGGCGGACGATGGCGCCGGGTTCGATGACGACATTGTCCCATCGCCGGCTCCCCGTGTAATAAACGACCATACCCGATTGCGGGGCGCGGATGACCGCCTTTTCCACCTGCTCGCGGGCCTTCGCCAGGAGCCTTTCCTCCTGCTCGAAGTCATCTTTCGCCGCTTCGAGTTTGCTCTGCGCGCTGGCCAGTTCGCTTTCGCAACGGGCCTTGACGCGGGCGTACTCGCGCTCCGCCTCCACCCAGTCGGTGAACCGCTGCTCGGCCGTCTTGGGAAAGTCGTATCGCAGGAACAGGTCGAGCGCCGTTTTCGCCTGCCCCAACTCGACCTCGCGGCGATGGTAGGCCAGTTCGTCCGCCTCGAGTTCGCTCCCCGTGACGTAGCCCTTCCCCTCCAACTTCCGCGTCCACTCGACCTTGCTTGCGGCACGCGACAGTTCCTCGTTCGCTAGGTCAATCCCCGTCTCCAGGTCCCGCCTTTTCTGAAGCGCTTCGCCGCCGAGCGCCTCGTTGTGCGCGTAGTTGGCGAAGTCCACAGGGTCCTCCGAAGCGATAAGTCTCTCGGCCAGTGCATCGCCCAGGTATTTCTTCAGGTCCAGCAGCGCAAACTTGGTCGTCAGGCTGGCTTGGGAAAGGAGACTCTCGTTGGTACTCTTTTGAATCTCGTACTGCTTCTCGGCCTGCTCGTAGGCCGCCTTCGCGCTTCGGTACGCGCTGAGGCGACTGGTCAGTCTGTCCTCGAGGTTCGTCGCGTCCAACTCGACCAACTTGCCACCCTTTTCGACGACTTTCCCCTCCTCGATGACCCAGACGATGGCGCTTTGGCCCTCGACTTCGCACTTGACGTCTTTGGATTCCTTGGCGTCCACTTCGCCGCTCTCGACGATGGTGACGACGAAGCGGTCGCGGATGGCGCGGGTGGTTTCGCCGCCGCCGGGGCTGTCCGCGCCCCCGCCGCGCAGGCTCACCAGCGCCAGCGCCACGACCACAGCGGCCCCCCCGCCCAGGACCGCATACCAGGCCTTTCTCGGAAGGGCCTGTTTCACCTTACGGATTCTCAGAGAGACTCCAGCCATGAATTTGTCCTTCTTGGTCAACCACGAGCGTCCCGACATCCCGTTGGAACTCGAGGCCCGCGATCGTATGGTCCACCAGGGCTCGCGTGAGCGCATTCCGCGCTTCGACGAGTGCCCGCCGCGATTCGAGCACGTCCCGCTGGCTGGCCCGCCCCGCCTGAAGCAATAGTTCGGTCGATTCGACGCGGCGGTCGGCCAACTCGACGCTTAGTTGCTGGATATCGTAACTCTGCCGCGACTGCTCCAGACCGCGGTATGCTTCCCGGACCTGCAGGACGATCTGGTCCTCCAGCAACGACAGGGCCCGCCCGGCCTGCTCGCGGTCGATCTGGGTCTCCCGCAGGGCGTTTCGCTCGCTCAGCCGGTCAATCGGCAGATCAATCTCCAGGCCGATTGAGTAATCTCCCTGGTGGAACGCCAGTCGCGCCGATTGGGCGCCCCGGTTCGCGCCGGAGGCATACCCGATGCTCGCCACCAGGTCCACGTCCCCTTTGAGACCGTCCTCCGCGACAACGACCTTTCGCTCGGCGTCCTCATGACCCTCCTGGGCGTTCGCCAGGTCCAGGCGCTCCTGGAGCGCCTTCGCCACGGCCTCCCAGACACCCACGTCTGCTTGCCCCGGCTCCATCTCGACCAGCCCCGCCGGGGCCAGCCGCTCCAGGTCCTTCGGGTCCAGGACGACGGGGCTTTCGACGGGGATGCCGAGCACGAGCTTGAAGTTGTCGAGGGCGTTCAGGTAACTTTCCCGCGCGACGATCCAACTATTATACGCCCGAAGTTCGTCCTGTTTGGCCTGGTCCACCTGGAACTCCGGCAGGCGGTCCGCCTCGGCCAGCCACTCGGCCCGCTCGCGTCCCTCCTTGAGGCTCTGGTAGTTGCGCCATTCGTTGAGCACAATCTGCCGCCGCTCCAGCACCCGCAGATACTGGGTGGCGACACTGACGGCAAAGGTCTTTTCGAAACGGGCGAACGTTCGGACCGCGTACAGGGTGTTCCGCTCCGACTGGATCAGGTTCTCCTGGACGATGCGCCGGCCTGCCCCGCGCCAGAGCGGCTGCTGGAGACTGAAGTCCAGCGTCGAACTCAGCGTGTCGCCCAGTTCCTGGTTGATATACTTTAGCGCCGCAAGGCCCAGCGAGGCCGTCACCAGCGCCCCGTCCGCCAGTCGCTGCGAGAAACCCAGATCGCTCGTGCCGGCGAACGAGCGCTCGCGGTCCCCCTGGTCGTTCTCCAGGTCCACCGTGCCCGTGGCAAACGGGTGCGGCCGGAACAGGTACCGCTGGAACGTCAGCGTAAGTGCCGCCAGGTAAACGGTTTCTTTCCGGGTCTGGTAATCGCGGTTCGCCAGGACCGCCAGGCGCAGGGCGTCGGCCGCGGTGATCGTAATCGCCTCCGGGCCGGGCTCGGGCAGCGCTTCGGTCGGCTCGCCCTCCGGTTCCGCCTCCGGCCTCGGTCCCGCCCGCTCGCCCACTTCGCCGAAGAAATCCTGGATCGCCTTGTCCGGCTCGACCGAGAACAGAAGCGCGCGGCCAAGGGCCGCGTCCTGTTTGTCGGCTACAATTTCGTACACCTCCCGGTCGGCGTCCTCGGTGTAATAGGTAGCGGAGCAGCCACCCGCCGCAAGTGCGGCGCAGCCCACGACCACGTAAACTACTGTCCGCAAGCCACTTGCCGAAACCATTGCCGCCTTCCCAATCCACCCGGTGGGGGTGTGCCAGTGTATCGCACCGCAGCCCCCGCCGCAATGCCGGACTCCCCACGCGCAAGAACGCAATCCGAGCCGATTTAGAGACTAAACGAACCCAAGCGCGGCTTATTTCACCAAGAGGGATTTCGGGCCATCCGCTTGCGGGCCATAGCCCGCGCCGTCGCCATAGCGGCTTTGGCGCGTCGGCGACTATGGCGGGCGGAGGCCCGTTTGACCGGTCTGGCGAGAAAAACGGCTCTAAAGTTCCCGGAACACTCGCGCGCCGTGGATAATGGTCACGATCTCAACCGCCTCCGGTCCAGCGCGATAAATCACCCGGTAACTGCCGACAATCCTTTCTCGAAGACTCGGCGTCTGCCATTCGGGCACCATCCGCCCGGCCCCAGGGTGGTCGGGTATGCTTTCCACCACGTTGACAATCCGACGGGCAACAATGCAGGCGTACTCTTGGGAGTCCTTCGCTATGTAGTCGCAGATGGCCTCCAGGTCGGAGACGGCTTGAGGTGACCAGATCAGGTGAGCCATTTCTTGAGGCGCCCCTTTGCCTCGGAATGCTCAATGCCCTTGCTCTCGTCCAGTTGGCGAAGGCCCGCCTCTACCTTGAGTTGGACGTATAGTTTCCCAATGATGTCGGCCACCGTTGCATTGTCCGGAAGCCGCGAAATAACCTCTGCCGCCTTCTCTTTCGCAGTCACAATGGCGCTCCCCTCCTTCTAAGTCCATCCGGCGGCCCGTCCCGTTGGATGCCGGTACCATTGATTATCCACGCGCGCTAGTCCACTTTCAAGCCGGAATCGTAAGATCCGCCGAAGAGGGTGTGACCACGGATGATGGCAGGCTTGCTGAGGCCCATTTTATGGGCCTTTGCCCGCCGCAGGCCCGTACGGGGCCCTCTGGGCCGGGGCCATCAAGCGGCTCGCGTCTCCTCTTCTTTCTTGCCTTCTTTCCCGCCGAGGAAGGTTCTCACCGGGTTCCCTTCGCCCGAGAGGATGGCGCCGAGAGGGTCGGCGGTTTCCGCGATCGGGCCCACGACGACAAAGTCAGCCCGCATCCCCTGGGCCAGGTCGCCGAGTTCACCTTCCAACCCGAGCGCTCGCGCGCCGTCCAGCGTGCCCATTCGAAGCAGCGTCCGGGCGTCCGCGTCCGGATGCCGCCCAAAAAGAAAACGCATCTCGTCGAGAACCGAAAGGCTCGGGCTGGAGGCCAGGCTGTCGGTCCCGAGGCAGACGTTCACCCCTGCCGCCAGGAGCCGCCGCCACGGATGGTCCGCGTGCTTGAAAAACGCGTGGCTGCGCGGACACCAGGCCACGCTGGAGCCGCTGCGCGCAAGAATCCTAATCTCCTCGTCCGTCAGATAGTTCGCATGGGCCGCGAGCACCGCCCCGCTGAAAAACCCCGCCTCGGCCAGCATCGGAATCGGCCGCACGCCCGCCGGACGCCACCCGCGCGGCAGCAATCCATACCTGGCGATGAGGTCGTAGAGGCTTCCGCTGCCACTCTCGGTGAACGCAATCTCATCCGGCGTTTCGTGCAGGTGAGTCGAAAGCGGCCAGCCGCGCCGGTCCGCCTCACGTCGGGCTTCCCGATACACATCCAGGCCGGTCGAGTATGGGGCGTGAGGCGCCAGGCCCACCCGCAGGCCGGCTGCCCCGATGCCTTCAAGCGTCTTGACGGTGTGCCGGAGGCGCTTCAGGCCCGCCGGGCCGAAGCGCACCAGTTCGCCGAACACGGTCCACCGCCCCGCAGGCTCCGAAAACTCCCCGCTCCAGGCGGCATCGGGCGTCACGTCGGCGCCTGCGACGGTTCCGGCGGCCAGGCCCTCGGCGATTCCCTTTCGCACCGACCGCCGGATCGCAGATTTCGTGCGGACCAGGCGCTTGGCCACAAGGCGGGCTATCCATCCGGCGAAGTCGGACGTCGGCGCAAACTTGCCCGCCAGGTCCGACAGGGAGAGATGCGTGTGGGCGTTGACGAAACCCGGCAGAATCGCGCCGTCGGAAAACGCCTCAACAGAATCGCCGGGCCCGACGTGGGGTTTAATTTTCGACCACGGACCGACGCGCACAATCCGCCCATCGGCGCAGACGGCCGCCCCGTCCTCTATCGCGGGAGCCCGCGCCGGAATGAGCCAACGGGCGCGGATAACCGTTGCGGACACACTCATCGTCAGGTCGTGTAGTGGGCGTTGATTCGGACGTATTCGTCCGTCAGGTCGCACGTCAGGCAGCGCGCCTCACCCCCACCGGCGCCAAGGTCCAGGTGCACGGCGATCTCGTGAGCCTTCATGATTTTCTCGAGGCGCGTGGCGTCGGCTTCGACCGGTCCGCCGCCGTCGAAGAGGACGACGCCGCCAAGCATAAGGCGCATCGTTTCGGGCTCCGAGGAGATGCCGGCGGCGCCGGCGGCCGAGACGATTCGGCCCCAGTTCGGGTCTTCGCCGAAAAACGCGCACTTGACGAGGGGGCTGTCGGCGATGGCGCGGGCGGCCCGGCGAGCTTCCGCCTCGCTTGCCGCGCCCGTCACCCGGATCTCAATCACCTTGGTCCCGCCCTCGGCGTCGGCGACAATCTGGCGGGCGAGGCTCTCGCAGACAGCCGCGAGCGCGACCTCGAAGGTCTCGGCTTCGGGCGACCCTTTCGCCACCGGTTCGGCGCCCGCCCGGCCGCTCGCCATGAGGACGAGCGTGTCGCTCGTCGAGGTGTGGCCGTCCACCGTGAGGCAGTTGTACGTGGCGTCGGCAGCGCGACAAAGCATCATTTGGAGCAGGGACGCCGCGACCGTTGCGTCGGTCGCCAGGAACCCCAGCGTCGTCGCCATGTTCGGCGCAATCATGCCGACGCCTTTGGTGGCGCCGGCAATAGTAACCGCGCGACCGCCGATTTGAACTCGGGCGCCGGCCTGCTTGGGCCGCGTATCGGTTGTCATGATGGCGCGGGCAAACGCGTCGTCCGCCTCCGGGCCGCTCGCCAGTGCCGCGCACGCCGCCCGGATACCCCTTTCGATCTTCCCCATCGGCAGCGCGTGGCCGATGACGCCGGTCGAGGCCACGAGCATCTGTTCGGCTGCGCACCCGATCTGCTCGGCCGCCAGACGGGTCATCTCGCGGGCGTCGGCCAGGCCCTGCTCGCCCGTGCAGGCGTTCGAATTTCCGCTGTTGACCACGATGCCGCGCATCGCGCGCCCGCGTGCCAGGTGTTCGCGGCTGACGAGAACCGGCGCGCCTGCGACGCGGTTTTGTGTGAAAACGGCAGCGGCCTGGGCGTCCGTCTCACACACGAGGACCGCCACGTCGGGCGCTCCCGTTTCCTTAAGGCCGCACGCCGCCGCACCCGCCCGGAACCCCTTCGGAACGGTAACGCCCAGCCCCGTGTCAACCTGAATGTTGCCGGCGCGTGTCATTTCAATCCCGCCGTTTCCTCGTGACCGAACATCAGGTTCATGTTCTGAAGGGCCTGGCCGGCGGCACCCTTCGTCAGGTTGTCGAGGACCACGCTGACGACCGCTCGTCCCCCCGCGACCGTCGGATACACGTGGACGTAGTTGGTGCCGGCGACGTGCTTGGTGGCCGGCGGCTCGTCGCGGACGACCACGAACGGCTCGTCGTCATAGACCTCGTGATACATTTTTGCCAAATCGCCGCCGGAAAGGTCCTGAAGCAGCCGCGCGTAAACGGTCGATTCGATGCCGCGGTCCATCGGCGCGAGGTGCGGCACGAAGAGGCACTCGACCTCCGCCCGCGCCAGAAGCGAGAGTTGCTCGACGATTTCCGGCTGGTGGCGGTGCGTCCCGATGGCGTAGGCCGCAAGCGACTCGTTACACTCGGGGTAGTGAGTCAGAAGCTTGGGCGTGCGGCCGGCGCCGCTGACGCCGCTCTTGGAGTCGATAATCATATCGCTCGGCGCAACCAGCCCTTCGCGCGCGAGCGGCGCGAGGCCCAGGATCGCCCCTGTCGGATAGCAGCCGGGGTTGGCAATGAGCCGCGCGCGCCGAATCCGGTCGCGATAGAGTTCCGGCAAGCCATACACGGCATGCTCGAGGTTCGCCTCATCGGCCGCCTGACCGTAGGTCTTCTTGTACAGGCCGGGGGTCTTGAGGCGGTAGTCGGCCGAAAAGTCGATGACCCGCACGCCGGCGTCCAACAGCGTCGGCACGTACATCAGGCTGACCGTGTGGGGCAGCGCGAGGAAGACGACGTCGCACGCCGCCGCCATCGCTTTCAGATCGGCCGGCTCGACCTCCAGGTCCAGGCGGCCGCTGAACTGCGGAAACAGTTTCTCGAGCGGCCCGCACTTCTCGGGCAGGTCCGCCAGGGCGACGATCCGGGCCTCCGGATGGCCCAAAAGGAGGCGCATCAGGTCCCCTGCGGCATATCCGCTTGCTCCGATGATGCCTACGCGTGTCATCGCCTTTTCTCCTCCACGGCGTGGCGGCCTTGGGCCGGCAGGTTCGCATGCCCGCGCGCTTCCGCGGGCGGCTCGGGAAACCCCGCCGCGAACCGGTGGTATTGTAAAGGCGGCGAGGCCGCCTGTCACGCCGAACGTGCGAAAAAAACGAGCGGCCCTGTCCAAAGAGCCGCTCGCACGAGAGTTCTGACCCGGCGGTGCTAGCGCTTGGAGAACTGGAATCGCTTGCGTGCGCCCTTCTGGCCGTATTTCTTGCGTTCCACCATCCGCGGGTCGCGCGTCAGGAGACGGGCCCCTCGGAGCGTCGGCTCCAGCGACGGGTCGGCCTTCCTGAGGGCTCGCGCGATGCCGAGTTTGACGGCTTCGGCCTGGCCGGTCGGTCCGCCGCCTTTGGCGTTCACGAAGATGTCATACGCCTTCAGTTGGTTGGTGGCGACCAGGGGGCTTCGGGCGCTCTGGCGATCTCTCTCTTGGCTGAAGTAATCGTCGACCTCGCGCTTGTTGATGAGCAGTTTGCCCTTGCCCGGCAGAAGCCGCACGCGAGCGACGGCCGTCTTGCGGCGACCGGTCCCCCAGATCGGGTTGGCCTTGGTGATTTCGGCCGGTGCTTCGGTCACGTCGCTTTCCTCCCGGCGGGGCGATTCGGATTCGCGCCCCAGCGCCTTAGAGTTTGAGTTCCTGCGGCTGCTGGGCCTGATGCGGATGATCGGCCCCCGCGTACACTTTGAGTTTGGCGAACATTTTCCGCCCGAGGCGGCCTTTCGGCATCATCCGCCGCACCGCCAGTTCCACCGGCCGCGTCGGATGCTTCTTAATCATCTCCTCGTACGTGACAACCTTGTGGCCGCCCGGAAAATACGTGTACCAGTCGTACGTCTTGGCGCGGGCCTTGGAGCCGGTCACGCGGATCTTCTCGGCATTGATGACGACGACGTGGTCGCCGGTGTCATGGTTCGGCGTGTAGGTGGGCCGGTGCTTGCCCATCAGAATCGGCGCAATGCGCGCCGCCAGTCGGCCGAGCACCTGGTCCGCGGCATCCACGACCCACCAGGTCCGATCCACCTGCTCGGGTTTCAGAAACTGTGTTTTCACGTTCATCCGGCTGCTCGCTGCCCGTTTCCATTCGATCGAAAGCAGGCGTCCGAGCACACGTCGGCCCGGTCGCCCCCGGCACAGGTCGGGCACTATACGGGCAGAAAGGAGGCCTGTCAAGGCCGTATTCCGGCACCCGTGCCGCGGCACGTGCGCAGCGCCTCCAACTAGCCGCGAGCGTGCTTGCCCGCCGGAGCCCGCCACAGGCGGGTAAACCTCGGCGGAGGTGGAAGCGAGCGGCACACCCCACGGGGCGCCGCCCGTGGGCGATTGGCACACACACATTGAGTAGGGCCGATGTGTTGGCGGGCGATTTGGGGTGGGTTTTGGGGGATTTTGGCCCGTTTTGGAGGCCAAATCGGCCCTGGCGCTTGCGCCAAGGGGGTTTGAGGGCCGAAATGTTAAGATGGGTAAGGCGTTTTCGGGCGCTTTTTTCGACTTTTTTGAGTTTTTTGGCGGAATTGGCCCCAAATTGGCGCTTTTTGCCCCCCTTTTTACCCCCTACGCATGCCGATGCGATGATGCGTCCGCGGGCGTGTTTCCGCCCTTCCCGTCGGCCCTGCTCCATGCGTTCGTCGGGCCCAGGCTGCCAAAATGGCAGTGAAAAACGGGGGAGGGAGAACGCGGAGTGCGGCCCGCCCACCAGACCGGCGGGTAAAAATGCGGAACCGGGATGCCCTTGACGCGGGCGGTTATGGGTGTGGCCGGAATACCCGTCGCGGGCTGGGCCGGGTCAAAAGAAGAAGACTGTGCAGAAGGTGCAGGCTCCTGCACAGCCTTTCATTGCCTTCGACCCGGCCCGACCGGCGGATGATCAGTCCGCCCATCGCGCCTGTCGCGTATTCAGTTGTCTGCCCCGATCTACACGACTCAGGGGCTGGGCGTCAACACTGTGCCTGGAATCTATTGGCAAAGGCCGAATTCGTCATGTATACTTCCGGGTGGCCTACAGGGATCGCTGCATGGCAGGCGTGTTATATTGCAAAAAGGCGGTGTTTGGGGTGTTATACGGAACGACCTAATCATTGTTCGGCCATGCTCGCTTCCGCGAGACGGCCGAAACCGCCTAATTTGTTATCCGGGCCGCGACGTGGAGCGAAGGACGAACGGGACGTTGAATCAATAGAGGGTTGAAGACATCCGGTGCCAAACGGGTTGTATGGGTGCAGATCAACCACGAGAGGAGAAACACGTCATGCCGCAGCTGCCATGCATCATGTGTGGGAAAGACATATTCGCTATGGGTGGCTCCAACACTATCTATGACCGCTCAGACGGAAAGTCCTATGCGTGCCACGGCTGCAGATCTGAATGTGACGGCGGTCCAGGCTGCTAC
>Ga0307378_10003037_pt1 | contig 24926 bp, 42 predicted proteins | sample UN1MG_FD_202238 | JGI IMG/M metagenome (GOLD analysis project Ga0307378, IMG submission 202238) | Soil microbial communities from Risofladan, Vaasa, Finland - UN-1 | ecosystem: Environmental > Terrestrial > Soil > Coastal area > Acid sulfate soil | place: Finland: Risofladan, Vaasa | collected...
AGGTATAAGCTATACTCTCGATATAATAGCAGGAGGGTTCTATGAGCTTACTGATTCTATCGCAGTAAAACCCGGCGTGAATTCCTTTTCATACTATCTTGTTCCTGTTCCAGTACCTCCACTTCCAGATTGGATAATACCTGCTGTAGCAATAACAGCTGTTGGCGGAGTAGGAGCAGTTGGGTATGGATTACTTAAAGGACGACAAGGTGAACGTCCAACACAACCAATAATCATAGAAAGGTGAGAAAGTGATAAAAGCAGGAACTATGATCGGTTCTATGTTGACACCTATACCAAAGGAAACACTTGTAGAGAGTGTAATCGGAAAATTTTATCACTTACACATAGAAACAGAAGGAGTAAGTGATGAGATAAACGTAGCAAGAGTACTAACAGAACAGTTATACAAAAAGTTCCATGCTGACGTTGTTTGGATTGAGATTAACAATGGAGTAATAGACATACAACTTCAGGGTTCGCCTTTCGTATGGGTACTTTTGCTTGAGTTTCTACCCGTTATCCTTTTGGGACTTTCTGTTGTCTTTATACTTTCGTCTGTTTGGGGAATAGTTACAGCAATACCAAATTGGGCGTGGGCTATGTTAGCTGTTGGCGGAGGACTAATCTTCTTAGGACCGATGATTGGAAAGTCAGTTTCTAGTGTGTATAGAAAGTCATTAGAAACTAAAGAGTATAGAAGTTACGTAAGGAGTAGAGGTGAGTGATATGATATCAGAACCTGAGTTACCTAGTGTGAATATGAAAGTAAGTAGACAAGTTTCCTTTACAAGACCAGATACTACTATATTACCTGCTACGCGAGCCGTTGTTGCTGACGAAAGTCCAGTAACAGGTATGATTACTAGTATTACTCTTCACTTTCCTAACGGTTGTAATGCTCTGGTAGAACTTTCATGTTCCGTGAATCAAGAACAGATATTACCTGTTTCTGGTTTTATTGCTCTCAATGATGCTACGAAAGATTTTCTAGTAAACAAGAGTGTTACAAAGAAAGCCACTTTGCGTGTTTTGGTAGTTAATAGAGATGCGATCAATCCTCATACTCCTAGTATAATATTCAACTTGGAGGGTATTCCGTAATGCCTCGTGTAGAATCAACAGCGTCTATTATTACGACAAAAGTTGGACGACCTGATTATTCAGGCGAAACATGGCAATCTGCTAATATACAAAAGATTGAGTTACACGAAAACGAAACGATAATAGCTGTTGCTTTATGTGGAAGTGCTGTAGCAAGTCCATTTCCTTACGTTGTACCAGCTATACTTGCTGGCGTAGAAACGGCGGCTATTGATACGGATACAGGTCTTGTTATGCCTTACATAGTACCAGCAGGTTACGAGCTTGAATTAATGCAGTATCGTAACTCATGGACTCAGAACACACGTGTACGTGGTTACATTCTTGGCTTTTTCAATGTGGAGTACTATTCAGACGCTATGGAAATGTATGTCGAACAGCTACCGTTTGAGTGGTCTAGTAAATATGTTGATCCCACTTTTACTATTCCTATTCCTCTTCTTTTTACGATTGAAAATTTGGGACTAGCAGCTATGACAGGATTTACTGAGGTTATTGCTATTCTTCGTCGACATCATACTGAGGTATTCACTACAAAACCGATAAGATGTAAGTTTTGTGGAGATATAACTACTGTTCCACGTTCAACTACAAAAAACAAATGCGTAAAGTGCGGTAATATTAATCTTTACTTTACTCACTCGTCAATGTTAATGAAAGGAGGAATTAAGTAATGGCGGCAGCAGAAAGCAAAATAGTAAAAATAATAGGCGATCAAAATATACCTTTCTTGCAAACACCTGCAGGTATGATGCTTGTTTCAGATCCGTCTATAAGTCCTGCTGAGGGCACTACGACAGCAGATGGAAACGCTGGTGGTACTACTCTTATTGACAATACTAGAACTGAAGCCACTAATCATTGGATCGGACAACTTATTCTAATTACCAGTGGAGTTAATATTGGACAAGTAAGAGAGATAACTATTTGGGACTTGCCTTCGTTTACATTTACAGTAGCACCTGCATTTGAAGCTCAAGTTGTTGCAGCTGTTACTTATAAAGTACTTTCTAATTTTGCTACACCGCGTTCTCCTTTTAAAATTGGGACTGTAAGTTCAATGGCTGCTACAGTTGCTATTCCTATAACTGTGATTGGTGCAGGAGTAGAAACGGATATTTTGAATCTTGGAGGAAACGGACTGGAACCGACTATACAAATTGACCGTCCTTTAGGTATGACTCTTGTCGACGCCTTGACTTATGTTTTCAACATAAACCGATATTACAAGAATTGCTATTTTCATTTGACGGGGCTTAATGCAAATTGCACGGTAAAGGTATACGTTACTAATAATGCTGAACATCCTTTGGGCAACTATACTATAGACACAGGTAATCTTGGTGTAAACACTGAAGTATGGATTAACGCTCCCGGAAAATTACAAGCGAACATTCGCATAACAGTTACATGCGCGATTGGCTTCAACACTTTGGCAAGCACTCTCTATTCAATCACGACTGATGTAGGATTCAAAAACTGGAATTATAATCTCGGTCCAGCTCCCAACTTTGGTTATTTACCGCGTATTGCAAAGGTTTTCTATAAGTTCATTGCTGGAGTCGACGCCGTGAGCGCGATTGGATTTTGGGAGAAAGATAGACAAGTTGGGTCGATACCTGTAGATGTGGTTGGAACATTCGGTAACGCTATTGGAATGATCGGACAGAATTTTCTTGGAGTTAATCCTGACGTTTACACGACTTTTGCTACAACAAATTACTTTTCGGTTGTTGCGCCTGTTGGAGCTTTGTTTGAAATTTTAGAGTTGGCTGTCGTTTTGCCTGATGTTATTGACAAGGATACTTACCGTTCCCTCTAATCTCACACAGTATAGGAGTAAAAGAAAACAATGTTGATAGATGAATTTGGAAGTTTCAACAACTGGAGCTTTGCTTACGTCGACGTGACTATTGTTCAACCGATAAGTCAAGGTGCCGGCAGCTTCCTTGTTAAACCTCAAATGGCTTTCGGCGAAGGCGGCGGCAGAATGTGGCTCACACTTTATCGTGTATATGGTGCATTTTTACCTGATCTTACTGGAGAACGCTATTTGGTTGTTGATATTGTAGAAAGCGTCTCCAAGAAATGGTACTTCGGAATAAAAGACAGTTCAGGCACAATCTACGAAACTAGAATCTTTGCGTCTGAAGGACATTTAATCATTGACTTATCATCAGCTCCTCAACTCAACCTTGCACAGCTTACAGAAATCAGTTTTGGAGCAGAAGGTAATATAGGTTATCCTGTACCGTTAGACTACTTTGCAACAGTCGGTTATATGCGTTCAGAAATGACAATTCCTCCTCCTCTCGGTCCTATACCGTTGAAAACGAATATAGCTCCAACATTCGCAAACATGATGCAGGACGAACAGAAAACTTTCACCATAACTGCAATCGGCGGAGTACCACCATATTCTATCACGTGGAAAAACCAAGCTGGAACGATTTTAGGCTCAGGAGACACCTATGTTTATACTGCTAACGTTCAGGGAACATTTGAGATTTACGGAACAGTAGTAGATGCAGCTTCAGAGACTGTTGATACTGCTCATGTTCAAATAAAGGTAGGTATGGGACTTCCGCCGCTACCACCAACTGAACCTTTTCCTACTAATACAAGTCATATTAGAGTAGAAGGAAACAAACTTCTAACAGGAGTAGATGCGCTACAAATTGGAGCATGGGCGTTTGCCTTCCTCGATTCTTCTGCAGGTTGGAGCGTTCTTAACGGTGAAACATGGGACGGTGAAGGTATCAATCGATGGAGCGCGGAAGCAATAAGGCTGAATCTCATCAACATACGAGACATATTCAAGTGTAACACCGTTAGAGTGCAGTTTTGGCTACAATGGGCATTAGACAACAGCGCAAACCTTCTTTATTCAAACGGAACAACAAATATAGGAACTAGAGATGCTCTACACGGACTCTGTGATATAGCGCAAACGCTAGGTATGGATATTGAGCTAAGAGCGTATGATTGGACAAACGCGTTCAATGATCCTACAGGTATAGGTAAACATGAGCATATGCTTGAATATAGAACCGAAGCAGAATTTATAGAGGCATGGAGAATCTTAGCTGTCGATTTTGCAAGGCATCCAAACGTTATGTTTCATTTATGGGATGAACCCGCAAATATAGACCTTGATCTACTAATTGATACTTTCAGGAGAACAATACTGAGGATTAGAGAATTTGGTGTAGGTCACGTTATTGCTATAATGGGAGGTTACAGTGGAGCAGTCGGATGGCAAGGCGCAGAACCAAATGACAGTTACAACACTGACTTTCTGTCAGCATGGGGAATAAGTGGAGAAGCACACTACAATGTCTGTATCAGCGGTCACGAATATAGACATCATGGTACGACAGAAGCAATGCACCAAGGTAATATAGATATGTTTAATCAAGGTTATCCGATTTACATAGGCGCTATGGGAATTTATGACGCAAACGATCCTGACGAAATGATACATAAACGTTGGATTCAAGAGGACTTGGCAGTAGATCTCGGAGTTACAATCTTTCACTGGGGTAGACCTTCAACGAGCTTTCCAATTCAACAAAATACTGCTTTTCCTGCTTTACCAAACGTTGCAGGAAACGCGTGGATTGAAGCTGTTACAGGAGTAGTTCCACCACCGCCACCGGGAAAGTGTTATATTATAATAAGTTCAACTGTTGGAGGAACTACAACGCCTGAATCAGGTACTTGGGAATTCGATATTGGAGCACAAATTCTAGTAAAAGCTAACCCTGATAATGAACATAGCTTTGATCACTGGGAACTTGATGGTATAATATCGAAGGATAATCCTATAACTGTGACTATGGATGTTGATCATATACTTCACGTTACATTCACTGTAAAACCTGCTTCAATATCACTTTGGAAAATCTGTGCAGCTGTAGCTTCTGGATTTGGACTAGCAGGTTTAGCCCTTTCAAAATCTTAGAGAGATGAAAAGTAGATGTTTAAAAAAGGAGTCGATATTTGGAGTCAGACATCAATCGCAACTATACAGAGACAACTACCATTAATGATAGAAGCAGATGTCGAATTCATACGAACTAACACAAGTGGAAGTACATTAATACGTGAAGTAAAAAACGCAGGAATCGACGTCATAGGGTTAATCTGGACACGTAGTGTATTAACAAGTCCAACAACGTACGATAAAGCGGCATGGAGAGCTTATGTTACGGCTCAGGTAAATACCTTGAAAGACGTCTGCAAAACATATGAAATCTGGAACGAACCCGATCAACCTGCTTATGGTTATGCAAGTGTAAATCTAATACCGCCAACACAGTACGTAGCTATGCTTCAAGACGCTTATGAGGTTGCAAAAGCAGCAGATCCTTCATGTTTAATTCTTGGCGGTTCGGTCAGTAACGCAGGTGAAAACTACGGTCTTGCCTACTTCAGACAATTACTAGACCTGAATTTCACGGAATATTGTGATGCTGTAAGTTATCATCCTTATTGCGTGACCGTCAGCCCGTTATATCCGAATGTGACGAGTTCAGGAAAAGCGTTTTGGAAACTTCAGCAAGTACGAGACGATATGATAGCAAGAGGCATCGATAAGCAAATATGGATCACTGAAAGCGGGTGGAGTAGTGCAATAGTTTCAGAAACCGATCAAGCTACCTATATTCAGCAAGCTATGGCGTTAGCGGCTTCATGGGGTTGGTGCGAGTGTTACACGTATTACAGTTGGCAAGATGGTGGAGACGGACCTTTTGGACTCATTAATTCAGCTGAGCAACGAAAACCCTCATTCTATGCTTTCAAGAACTTCGACCCAGAAAATCCAGAGCCTCCACAATGTCCAACAGGTTTTCACTGGGACTGGAGTGCTAATGCTTGCGTTCAAGACGTACCACAATGTCCAATAGGTTTCCACTGGGATCCGGTCTTAAAAGAATGTATATCAGACGTTCTTATATGGACTTTAATCATAGTTAGCACAACTGGTGGAACTACAGATCCTATACCAGCTCAATATGTTATTGAGCAAGGAAAAACGGTAAGTGTCTTTGTTATACCTCAAACTGATTATATGTTTGATCACTGGGAACTTGATGGAGTTGACGTAGGTTCAGCTAGTCCTTATACTGTAACTATGGACAAAGATAAGATTCTACTTGCTGTCTTTGTAGTAAAACCGCCACCACCGCCAACAAAGAAACACCTTACAATAAGTTCAACTGTTGGAGGAACTACAACGCCTGAATCAGGTACTTGGGAATTCGATGAAGGTGCGCAAGTTATAGTAAGAGCAAATCCTGACAACGAGTATAGCTTTGATCACTGGGAACTTGACGGTATAGTACAAAAAGACAATCCAATAATAGTAACTATGGACGTAGACCACGCTCTTCATGTCGTATTCATCGTAAAATCAATACCGCCGGTACCAATACCACTATGGAAAATAGGCGCAGCTATACTTGCAGGTGTTGGAGGAGTAACAGCGGGTATAGTTATAATAAAGTAAGAGGAGGTGAAAGTAATGGCAAAAGCTATAATCATAGAATTAGTAGAGGCAATACTTGATACTGAACGAGGAAAGGATGTAACAGTAACTATTGAAGATAGAACCTACACAGGAAAAGTATCTACAATAATTACTTACTCACCACAAATTCCTGCTACAACTAGCATAACGTTATCCGGTCCCGGATTGAACGTAGAAGCACCAGCACCGCCATAGTAGTAATTCGTACTAACCTAAAAGGTTAGATTGGGAGGTGAACGAAAAAACATGGAGATAATAACACCAGAGTTAGTAGCCGCAATAGGGTTGTTCTTAGGCGTACTTGGACGTGTCTTCATTCCATATATGATCAGACTGTGGAAAGGTGAAATCAAAACCTTTCAAATCTACTACATTTGGCAAGGTCTGGCAGGATTAGGACTGTCAGCCGTAGTCGTCATATTAGTAGCACCTAATATGTTGATAAACACTGGCGCAACGTTTGTACAGTTGATAGTTGCTAACTTTGCTATTGGCATGGGTTCAACGGAACTTATCAGTGAAATATTTGGATTGCGAGATCTAAAGAAAGAAGAAGTTCCTGCACCAGCTCCGTAATAGAAAGTATAGGTGCAGGAATATCCCTAACCCTTTTTTAGTGGTAAGGTATTCACATTCAATAGGTTGTGAAAAGAAACGTGGAAAGAAAAACTAAAGATAAGCGCGATGGTGGTTCACGATTTGTTACGCATATAGAATGTCAAAATATAAGTGAAGATGTTAAAGAAGATCTCAAGACACTAAAGAAAGCACTAGTCGGTGAGGATTTGCGTGGAGGAATGCGTAAGGATTTCACGGAAATGAGATCACAAGTTGATAAACTTCTGGCAAATAATAAGGAAACTAAAGTACTTGACAAAGAAAAGCGTGTAACAATTCTCAAATTGAAAATCGCCGCTCTTGGTTTTGCTTTCGTTCTTCTTGGTATTTTCATAGAGTATATACTAAATAAGTGGAGGTGAAAATAAATGACTTGGAATACTACAATTCGCAAGTATTGGAAAAACCTTTTTACCATGAGTCTATCATGGATTGTCTTTATTTGGGCGGTTTGGCAATCCGACATTCTTGCAGGAGGAGCAGGCACTTTAGCGCCGCATTGGAATGAACTTTTCGCATTCTTCATGTATCCCGGTCCCCTTCAAGTTCTTATGCTTAAAGGTCATGCTTGGGAGCTTCTACTCTGCCTGATTTTTGTGGCGTTTGTCCTCAAGGATTTGGCTTGGGTGACGTGGAACGATGACAAGACAGTGACTCTGGAATGACTTTAAGAAGGACTCTAAGTGACAAACATAATTGATACTATAACTACTGGAGCTGGTATAACCAGTATATTCAGTTACGCAACAAGCCGCCTCTATGACAGATTAACCACCGAAGTCTATAACCGTAATGCTCGTATCTATTCTCCAGCAGGAGTTGTAAGTATAGTAATTCCTGCTTTCAATGAAGAAGAGAATATTCTTACTACTCTCAAGTCTATTCTATCCCAGAATATACTCTACAAGTACAAAGACTACTTTGAGTGTATAGTAGTAGATAATAAGTCAACAGATAGAACGGCTGAAATTGCTAAGCAATACTGTCAAGTGATCTCAGCGCCAAGAGGAAAGCTTAACGCAAGAGACGCAGGAATCAAGTATGCGTCTGGAGACATAATAGTATCTTGTGACGCAGACTGTTACTACCCTCCAAATTGGCTTAATCTCCTTATTCGTCACTTTCACAGAAAGGATGTAGTTGCTGTTCATGCTCCTTTTCTAATTCAAGGTAATTTCCTTGTTCGTATAGGCTATGTTTGGGCTGTTTCACTTTCACCTATTTCAAGGTATAGAATGAGTGGCTCAAACTCAGCTTTTCTCAAATCAGCGTATCTAGCAGTAGATGGTTTTGATCTTTCTGTAGATCAATTTGATCGTATATCCATTGCTTCAGAAGAAGAAGTATACTTCCGTAGAAAACTCTGTTCTATTGGAACAGTGATATATGAAGTTAAAGCTCCTTGTTTCACTTCAATGCGTCCTCATGGAGGAAAAGCTCAACAAGATCAACGTATGATAAGTACAAGTTATCAAAAGGAAATTGTCAGAGGTGAACGGTTCTGAGTAGTATTAGGAGGAATCACTTCACAAGAGTGCGTCACGGTAAATCACCTTTGAAGCAGGTAGTGACTGGATCGCCGTCCCCAGTCAAAAGTAACGGACGTCGGCTAGTGGGCTTCTATCCGCCTGCCACTCTAAATGGTCTGCCTTACACTAGTACTACTCATGTAATACTGGAGGATAAACTATGAAAGACATGAGTGACTGGCTCGGATTCCTCATAGGCTTAGCAATAGGTGCGTCTCTTGGTAGCTTACTAATTTACGTTGTCTTTCTAAGAGAAACTAAGACACTCATCAAAACCTTTGCTTATGATGAAGCAGGTAGATTAATTCAGGTAATGAAGGAGTATGGTGTCTAATGGAAGAAGAAACTATCATACTTCTTGCTCAGGAAATGGCTCGTCAACAACAGCCTATACTTACTAAGCTCAGCTCAATAAATGATACACTTGAAAAGTTACCCTTTAAGACAAACAGAAGTTTGACAGTTACTATTAACTTACCTAGAGCACGTATAGACGAACCACTTAACGCAAAGTATAGTGGTAGAACTTACCTTTGGCTTACCATTGAAAGAGTAGATAATGCTTTCACTTATCAACTTGGTCAGCTTGGTGATACTAAGAGTGAACCCTTTACAGCTGCTGTCGGTGCAAGCTTATTCCTACATGAGTTCACTGAAGTATATATCACTAACGCAGCCGCTCTCGGTATAGGAGTTATACTACTAGGATGGCGTGAGTAATGTACCGATTTCCAAAGCCTGAAACAAAGCCGCAACAACCTCCTGCTGAGGATATATACGATGAAATAAGATGGGGATATAAAGTAGAAGGTGATCATCCTCTTCTTGATGATGAAGGTGAGCTTTATACTGACGCAATAGAAATGTGGTGGGACGTAACCAATAAAACAATAGTTGAACTTGTTAAGAGGTGATAAAAAATGGTATTTAAGAAAATCTTACTTGAAGGAGATGCAGCTGTACTGTCTGATACAACGCCTGTTGATACTGATCACGCAGTAGCAGACAAAGGTGTAGCAACTGAAGCAGCGAGACAAGATCACAAGCATGACTTAAACGAAGGTGTTATTGGAACTCTTAAAGCAGTAGATGGTACTGCCAAAGCTTTAGGAACTGACGATGCAGTTCCTCACTTGGATCACATACACGCACTTGGACCGTTAGTAGCAGATCTTGACTTTGCTAAGAAACATGCAACAGGCTTAGCCTTAGACGTTCAAGCAACAGCTCCATCAACTCCTGTCGAAGGTCAAATATACTTTGATAGTGTTGACGGTCACCCATACGTTTACGTAACTTAAGGAGGTGAAAGACACGGTAGACTTGGAAAAAGTTGCTGCAAATCTTGAGAAGGCATATGTAGAAGAAAAAGGAAAAGAGTGTGAAGAACTACACAACGCTATAGCAAGCATTCTTGCCGAAAAGAAGGCAACGGTACAGAATACTCTCTACGTCTTAGAACTGATTAAATTTGAATTGCTCAAAGCAAAGTATGAAGAGCTAATGGGACACGCAATAGTACAACCAGGCGGCGGAGTAAAGAAAGAAGCAAAAATTATAACAGGAGAAAGTAAGTAATGGCGCATACATTCGACAGAAAGTTACGATTTGCTGGAGCAACTAGCTCAGTCACAAGTGATTTCATCTGTAGTGTAGGCGCGACTGTTCTTGTAGTGTCAGTTGTTACTGCAGGTTCTACCAATCGTACTGGCGGCAATCCCACATTCAATGGTGTAACATTATCGCAAGCTGACCAACTCAGGAAGTATAGTTCGCCAGAAACAAGTTGCGAACTTTTTTACCTTCTGAATCCGCCAACTGGTTCGCCTTATCAAATCAGCGTACCCAACACAGGAACGCAAACGCTATATATAGTTGCTTCAAGTTACAAAGCCGCTTCGGGCTATACGAGTGCTCTCGACCAACAAAATGGTAACACAGGTCTCGGTGCAAACCCGTCCGTCAGTGTCGTCACAACGGTAAACGGTGATGTAATAGTTGGAGTGTTGGGAGATGGATATAAGACCGCTCCAAGCGGTAGAAGCGGACAGTCACTCTATGAAACAGACGACGGCAATTACTCGGATAATGCGCAATACTACTTGCAGGATGGTCTAGGTTTATGGGTAACAAGCTGGACAATTTCATCGGATGATTGGTGCGTTTGTGTTGTAGCCTTTAAGGAAGTAGCAGTTGGCGGACCGATATGGAAAAAACTTCTGTATTTTACAGAACCGTCTAGTACTAATGCTTTCAACAAACTCAGATTTGTAAGTGAACCACCAGTACCGGGAGCGTGGAACAAACTTGCGTATGAAGGTGAATAAGTTGGGAATCTGGGTTGGCTGTTACTACTTTTGTGAAAGGATTCTCCTTTCTCCCAATTCGTATAACAGCCCAGCCCAGACCAAAAGGAGGTGAACTATAAATGAGTGAAGCAAGAAAGAAACTTGAAAAAGAAACAAAACTTGAAAAAAGAGGCTATAAACTATACAGACCAGAAGTAACAACCGCAGAACTTATTGAAGCTAAACGTCGAGGATTACTTGTCAAAAGAGCACAACCTTTCTCACTTGCAAAAGGTGAAAAACCTATATATACTATAGGTAAAAGCGCTACGGATGTAGACAGATACTTAGTTTCTGTTTCTAATATAGATCACGTATCAATAGAAGAGCTTGAGCGTAAATTAAGAGAAGTTGATGGACAAGAAAAGAAAACAAAGGAAGAGATTAAACGTAAGAAAGAAATGATAGAAAATGAACGAAAACGTATAATCAAAGAATTAATTACTGTTATAGATGCAAGAAGAGGTGATGAAGCGCATGATTCGTCAACTTACTTTAATCTTGCGCGTAAGTACAAAAATATTCCAACAGCGTCAAGGATCTTTCAAGAGTTATCAGAAGTAGAAGATCTCCATAAGAAAAAGCTAACGCTATTAGCAGATGAACTAGACAGAAAACAAAAATAAATCCCTCCTTTCTTAGTTATTAGAAAACAAGTCCAAGTTGAGCATCAAGCTGAGGGACACGTGGGCGGGTTCAATGACTCTGAGAGATGCGTTCCAACAATCTCAGATAAGAAGTAAGCGCGACTAGTAAGCTTGGCTATGTCTACTCGGTCTAATATATCTATAGACAATGACGACAGAGTAGCGTATTACGGTGAAGTATGTATCTATTAATATATACTACGTAGTTTTTATCGCTTAACGACGGTCATATATATATGTATTAGAAGACAGTTCAAGGAGAAGCATACTCTCCTCTTGAAGTGTGTGCTTAATACACACTCCTCCGTTTCCTCACGTATGTCAGAGCTGTGCGCAGCGCCCAAGGCACTTAGCCGGTAAGGTATTCCCGCTAAGAATTTCTGCTGGAGGACAGCATACAACAACTCAGATTACAAGCGGTAGTAATCTTCATCGCTTAAACACTTCTCTTTCCATATTCTTTCTCTTCTATTATGTTTTAGTAATACTTGATTTTCGTACTTCTTCTTATATTCAAGTATTCTTTGTTTTACTACGTTTGGCGTGTTTATTACTTCGTTATTCATAAACCTTAAGATAGTAAGACCTCTCTTTTCAAGAGCTATTGTTCTTTTTACGTCATACTCAGCTTGTACTTGTTGTAAGTGATGCAAACCATCTACTTCAACTACAAGCTTATAACCTTTTACGAAGAAATCCGTTATATAAAAACTTTTATGAGTAAAGAAAGGTGCTTGAAATCTATACTTAAGGTTAAGTGAATCAAGTATAGATCTCATATTAACCTCTGCTGGTGTAGCTCTTTGCGTAAGTGATCTTTGGCGTAAAGACATTAGTTCTGCTTTACGCTTTACTTTTATACTTTTCCTACTTACCATTACTTTTAACTTCCTATTATAATATTAGTATATAAAGAGAGATTCTTGTGTCTGAATAGTCACGCTTTACTTTAAGTGAACTAATTTCAGTCGGTCTTCTTTACGGTTCTACTTGTTTTCCCAAAGCTAGTACTAACATGAATACTGCGCTTATGAAGTCTATGAAAGCCATAGTTATATTGAAGATAGTTTTGTCAGCAAACGGTACATTCCAAATAGCAATTCCTGACCAAGATATAACTGCGCCAAATACTGATACTACAGCAAGAGCAAATAGTACAAAACATAAGAATACTCTGGTTAAAGTTGATAGTTTGAACTGTAATAATATTGTTACTGTCGTAAGCACAATTCCCAAGAAACCATAGAAAAGCATTCCTGAGGTAACATCGCCACCTATTGAAGGCGCAAAGATAGCAGTTATTATATAGCTCATTCCCCATGCTAGTAACCACGCTGTAGCAACAAGTTCAAGTTTATTCATCATTACTTTATTTCACCTCCTCTATTTATATTTTATACTCTAAGAAACTATGCACCTGCTTTAGTCTTACCGCCTATTCTTTCTACTTTGAATGTTTTAGTAGACTCTATTAGACTTCTAAGACCTTCTTCTGTAGCATCGTATTCACCCATACCGCCAGCACTTTCATAAGAGACAAGAACTTCAATATATTGCGTATATTTGCCCAAGTTAACTCACCTCCTTCTCTGGTTTATTAGGTAATTCAATTTCTCCTGTAGCGTCATCTGCTTTTTCTGTTCCAAGTTGTTTCATAAGCTCTGTCAAGTTAGTAAAGAAGTTCTTTACTTCCGTACTACCTACTAGTTCTCGTGCTTCTTTGAAGAAATCAGTTATCTGTTCAACTGCTTGTTCGTCACCAAATAACTTGTCTGATGTTTCTAGTAGTTTAAGTAGCCGTTGTGCTGTTGGACTCTTCTTCATCTTCAATTCAACTTTTTCAAGTGCTATGTCTATTGTCTTTCCAGTGCCTTTTGTAAATCCTAAGTAGAACGCAATAGGAGTAGCAAGAATACCCATTACAGGTAGTACTATATCTTTTAGTATAGTATAATTGTCTATTCTCTCACCTCCTCCTACTCAAGTAACTTCCTTATATGTTCTGGAAGAGCTTCAGAAAACCACTTCGGAACGTCTCTCTTACATCTTTGTACTAAGTCAATAAAGGAAGAGTCTATCACGTAATATCTTGCTTTATCATCTGGACTTCTTACAGCTCTTCCGTATGACTGTATTACAGTTTTCATAGCTTCGTTTCTATACCATCCCCAGTCATTTTTCTCAAGTCTACGTGCAACTCTTTTGTCACCAACATCAAGATAAGGAACTTTGAATAAAACCTGAGCTTCACATATCTCACCTATCCAGTCTTGTCCTTCTTCGAATGAAACAGAAAGAAATACCTTTCCGTGACTGTTCTTCCATGACTCAAGTGCTTCCTGTCTGTTCGCTGGAGTATGAGTAACAAGTCTTGTCTTATACTTAGTATTTATTAGATTCTGTATCCTTATAGACATATTGTAAGAGTGACAGTGAATAGCAACGTTTTTCCCTTCTTCTTGGTCTAGTACTCTTTCAAGTATTTGTACTGCACTTAGTATATTCTTTTCGATTTGATCTCTAGTAAGTCTTCCATTAGTTCTATCTATTATAGGACGATTCTCAGCTGGAAACGTACTTGGAATACGTATATGAAGTACCTTGTCTACAGGAAGCATCTTATCTAGACCTGTTTCTCGCATGAATATAGGTATGTTAAGTAGAGTAGCTGAACTCACTATATAATATTCTGCTCTACTCCAGACCATATCTTGCATGAAAGGTCTTGCGTATAAGGGTTGCAAGACTAACTTAGGATACTGATTACCGTGATACGAAGCCCAACCAAGTTGGTACACCCACTCAATTTCCTCTACACAGCTAAGGAATCTATCTGCGTTACTAACAAAGTCATTTAATCTCTTTAGGTTAGTCGCTTGTGTAATTGAAAGCTCACCGCCTTCAAGAGTAAGTTGAACCATAGCCTCAGTATGATCTATCTCAGATTGTGCGTGATCCATTGTAAGTCTTACTATCCTTACTGCGTCATTAAAGTCAGTAATATGTCCAATGTTACTAGTAACCTTTTTATATAACTCAAACGGAATACTCCAAGGTGATATAGTTAAGCTAATATGACTTATTACGTGTCTATCTATTGAATGACTCTCATCAAGTATAAGTAGTTCTCTTCTTCCAAAGCTGAAATCTGTTTCAACATTACCTTCAAGTATAAAGTAAGCAAAACTCATCAGAGCAATCTGTGCGTCAAGAGCCCTCATCTTCTGTTTCCAGTATGGACAGAAAATTACTTTTTGACAGTCAAACTTCTTTACTCTTCTACAGATACCTATATCACAGGTAGCTGCAGGATCATAATGGCAGGGATAATTCTGTCTCCCTTTAATATCCATAACATACTTGCCTATAGATTTATCCTTTCTTACCTGATCAATAAGTGTGAGCTGTGGAGTAATATAGAAAGCGTTTTTAGATGCTCTTCCTAAGGTAACGTTAACAATACTCTTACCGAATCCTGTTGGAGCATCTAAGAGTATACACTTTACTCCTGTCTGGAAACCTTCAACTATCTTTTCAATAGTTTCCTTTTGATACCTTCTATATTTCTCAACAGGAAATAACTGTAAGACGTTATCTAAGTTGATACTTTGACACTCTCCTTCATTAAAGGAACAATTTGTAGTCCGAGCATCTTATACTCTTTTGAGTGTTCTTCACAAACATCTATGAAGTAACCCTTACCAAGTATAACTCTGAATACCGCCTCATTTGGACAGCTTCTAGCTCTGTTACTTTCCTTCTTCTTGAACAGGCATGGTCTTCCCGTGCTCATATCTGTTTACCACCTCCCAGTTTATCGGTTCATATATGTCTTGAGTTCCATACTGTACTTTTGCTTTTATCACAGGTAACATTCTTTCCAAGACCTCAAATCCTATACATGATCGTCCAAGTTCAAAAGCAGCTTTCATAGTTGTACCAGTTCCCAAGAAAGGTTCAAGTATCAAGTCTCCCGGATTAGAGAAGATCTTGATACACCTCTTAGCAAACTCAACAGGATAAGTAGCGCCTCCACTTATATCTAACCCTGTTCCCATGAAGCTGATATTCCATACTCCGTCACTCCATGCAGCCCACTCTTCTCTTTTGAAGTCAAGTTTATGCTGACTAGGTTTATACTCTCTCTTTAGAAAAGCAAACGCGTATGATACGTTAGCTATTGCTCTCGGCGTAGCGCTTTTCAGATTACTATACATAGTATACTGAAACTTTTCAAATGCTACTCCGGGTTCAAACTTACGTACAAACCATCTACTTATTAGTCCGAGTCCTGACTTCTCAATACTTTCAACCATCGGTCCGCAAAGACATATCTCTCTAGGATAGCCAAAGTATCTTGAACCGACAGGATAGTCTTCCCACTGACAAACTAGTATACCTCCCGGTTTAAGAACCCTTTCACACTCCTTCCAAGTCTTAGCTATCTCTGAGAAGAATGTCTTTAAGTTATGATACCTGCTCAGATCAAACTCAGCACCCTTTTCGTTCTCATTCTTTGTGAACACGTCTAGAGTTCCATAAGGAGGAGAGGTAACTATCATCTGTACTGTATTAGACTGCACTTCTTCCATATGCCGTGAATCGCCAAGTATTATTTTGTAGTAACGCATTCCTGATACAACTCCTTTACTCCATCACAAAACAGTGGTCTCTTTTCATCCTGACTACACTTACAACTAAATTTTCGTTGTAGTATAGTACATATAGCCATTTTCTTTTTTAGTGTCTTAATACGCATATCTTCACTCATGTTCAACACACAACTCCAGAATCTTACTTTCAATGTTATCGATAATTGAAGCGCTACTTATATTACCACTTTTCTCTCGTTTCTTCCAAGCCTTTATTAGTGAGTATATTTCCTCAGCTTTTGTCTTTTGTAATTTACGTATGTTTGATTTCCACTTTCCCATTCTTTCTATAGCCATGCAAACAGCAAAGTTAATTATCTGTTCTGCAGTCTTTTTGTCAACTTTGAACTTTTCCGCTACTTGTTCAACTAAGTCTGAATCTGTTAACTTAGCATCTGCGAAATCTCCTCTTCCTCTTCCACTCATTTCAGTTTCTCCGACTTAACTTTTATTAGTCTTTCAACTAGTAACCAACCGCATTTATCGCAGAATTTGACAAAGCTATCTACTGGTCTTTTCCAACCGCAGTGAGGACAAATCTTTACTAGCTGAAACATACGTTCTATACTGTTCATTTCAATTCCTCCACACACGTGACTTCGATAAAACTTCTCTGCTACCTCGTACACAAAGTTCTATACGAAATCGTCTAAGACTTATCCAAATAAAAGGACGCATTCTCATGAGACTTATAAAGATCGATTCTTTGTCTAAATAGATTATTATACGATTTGGAGACCATAGTTTAATCATTTTAATTCCTCCACTGGATCAGTTACCGGTTCATCACCTAGACAGGTATAAGCGAAACCACAGCTCTTACACTCCCATTCTTCTCCGCACATAAGTGGAGGTTGTCCTGTGGCTTTTCCATATTCAATCTCCTCAAGGTTAACGTTCATCTTATCCCACACCTTTTCTAGATCTGACCGTTCAAAGTTATAAGTAAAACACCTTAACTTTGGTCTTATTCCGACATAGACCTTTCTTCCAAAGACATCGTCAAATCTACTGTAGTCACCAAACAGGAAGAAAACAAGTAAATCGCCTTCAAGTTCATCTGCGAAATAGTCGTAAGCTTGTAATTGTTTATACTTTGAAGAAAACACCTTTGCAGCTGTTTCAGCATCACCTTCAGGTACTTTATTAGAGCTTAGTGTAGTAGTGAATATCTCTATTATCCTTTGATCTCTCATGTCAATATCAGCGTATATAGTATGCTTTCCGTTTTTGCTTTGTTTCTTCAGTTCAATCTCACGTGAGTCAAATACTTCAAGTGCTCCGTGATGTCCACGACCTCTTACGAATATGAGTTGTGTATCATCTGAAGTAAGTTCCTTTACTCCAGTGAATTTATAGTAAGTCTTACGTGGACAACAAACAAGCTTTGTAATAGAGTAACTCTTAGACCGTCTTTGAAGACCTCTCAGCTTAGTAATTATCTTTTGAGGTACTTCTTTATTCTCATACCCTTTCATTTTTCCACCACATAGGCTCTCCATTTACTATTTCTCTTTCAGTTGGTTCAACGTAATAAAAGGCAAGAGAAGAAAATATCAATCTTTCGTCACTTCCAGCAATTACCTGATCACCTTTACAGAGTCCCTTTGTATGTAACCAACGTAGACCACTTTTAATTGCAAGTTTCGCAAGCCATATATTATGCTCAGCAGAACCTGTTCGCATAAGCTTTATTGAACCATAGTTTTCAGGAGTACATCTGTAGAAGTCAATCTGTACGTATTCACTACTTTCAAGAGCTAAAAGTGCTCTTATCACTTGATCTCCTTGTTTGAAAATAGGTTTGGTGTCCATCATAGTAAGAACAGTTTTTCTTAGCATATTCCAGCTATCAGCTTTCTTTGGTAGAACAACGAAGTCAATATCGTGAACAAAAGGTCTACATCTTCTTATGCTTCCAACTACTTCTATCTTTTCACACCAAGCGTCAACTTGAGTTATAACCATCTCTGCAATATTACTTGCTGATTTCAAGTCAAGTTGTTCTACTATTGTTACATCTTCAGTTGAATCTAGCTTTGTCTGTTTCATCATCTCATCACCTCTAGTAAGTTTTGCGTCCATTTTGTTGCAAGTTTATGATCCTTCTCAGACCACAATACCTCTTGGCTTCCTTTACACATAGTTTCTTTTTTCCTCCTTTAATAGCTTTTCTATTTCTAATAGTCGTTTTTCGTAAGGAGAACGTGTACTCCACTTGTGAATATCAAGATAAATTAGTGCCTCAAGTAATAAGTCCTTTTGACGTTCCTTTATAGCAAAATGAAGTTGTGGTAGTATTATTCTTTGTATCTCAACAGGTATACGATAGTAATCACACTTACCTTTCAAACAGTGAGGTGCTGATACTGTACCTATAGTACCTTCATCTCGGCATATTTCTTTTATAACTTCAAGTATTTCCGTTCTTGTATTATCTATAACAACTATAGACTCCCACGTGTATCCCTTTCCATATTCATTACGTCGCGTATGCTTATAAAGACCAATGCAACCCTCTGCATCTATCACTGCAGATAGATAACCTCTTTCGTAATCGTTTAACTTAAAATATTCCGTAGTGATTGTGACCACACTCCTGCTTTCTTACCATTCTTTTCACTCCAAAGTACTGCTTTTGGCTTCTTCATTCTTCTTATATCAAATCGTATCCTCATACGATCATCTCCAAGCAATACTCGTAAGAACAAGCTTGTCTTAAAGCTTATTCGTAAGTAATGACACTTAAGATGAAACTTTCCATTAGCAGATCTCCTTCCATACTGAGCACCTCTGCTAATAATCTTGAGAGTAAACCAGTCAATTACAACTCTCATTCTACTCAAGAACCCTGTTCCGTCTATATCTATTGTAACTCTCATTGTTACACATCCAAACACGGACATGACCTTGAGCAATTAGGATTCCATACTTCAAGTTTACTACAATAGTACTCCTTGGTATTTTTATGCCAAATTGACCAAGTACAATCAAATGCGACTTCCTTGTTTTCTTTTGTCATTTCTCTCATGAAGCTATCATTCCTGACCATTCTACATAGCACTTATGACAACGTCCTTTATAATCTATGCAGAAGAATATCATCTCTTTACTAGTATCTATTTTTCTTCTGCAATCATCGCAAGTTTCAATAAGAGGAGATTTATCAGTAACTGTCATACTTCTACCGACTCCATTTCTCCCCGTTCATTATTGAATCTCATCTTAAGAGCTCCAAGCAAGACTTTCTTCTCTTCCACTTCCTTTATGAATCTTTCGTCATACTCATAGTCTCCTTCTCTAGGCATAGGAAGTGGTTCTGTTTCAATTATCCACCAACCTATATGAGCTTGACGCCAAGCCTCTGTTCCACGTCTACTTCTAAAGAAAACCGCATATCTCTCAGCAAAATTTAACTTCTTGTGAACTGGAACACTGTAAGTAAGTTCATCAATATCTACAGGTTCATCCTTTTCATTAGCAGTAATCTTTATCTTCTGTTTTATCCAATAAGTTTGTGGAGCAAGTATAACACCTACGTATATACACGCTCTTTCAAACTCTTGAAGGTTATATCTATCCTTTTGGTTAGATACAACTGTGACTCTGAACTCAGCTATAGGATCAGGTGTCTTTGTTCTAGGTTTCTCAGCATAGAACATAAGTGCATACTGAGTCCTATAATAAACAACAGCAATAACAAGAAAATAGGTAACACGTCTTACACGACCTTTTACTGTATAAGTTATACTCTTTTTCAAGAATCCTTCTTTTGATAAAAGGTCTAACCAATACCTTGCCGACCAATAACTTATACTTAGTCGTGAAGCCACTTCTGTTCTGCTTAGACCGAGTGTTCCACTACCACCAAACAAACCAATGATAGTATTTCGTTTTCCCGGTCTCACTCTAGTCATACAGCTATCCTGTCATAACACTGACTACATATGTATCTACGTGATCTCCTTCCAAGTGTTGTCCTTATCTGCAACCATGCCTTTTCACCTGACTTTATAGTTCTATCGCATCCACCAAGTTCTTTATTACAAACCCGCGTTCCTACTTTTATTTCTACTTCCTTTATTCCTCATACTCTCCTTTCTTCGACATAACCCTTCCGCAGGAAGGACAATGCGCAACAGGTTCTTTAAAATCAACAAGTTCCTGTTCGCCATGAACCTCACAAACGTAAACTTGAATCTTAGTTTTAGGTACTGTCAATTAACTCACCTCCCAAAGAATCTCAACTATCTTTGTAAGTACAAGGTAGAGACGATTAGCATAAGACTTTTCCAGTTTTTTACTAGGTACTCTTAGCAAGATAAAGTAATGCCCATCACCGCATATCATAGTATACTTATCTTCTAATTGTGTAAGATATGCATTACCACATTCAGGGCAAGTTGGCACTTTCAGTACCTCCTATCTCTTCTCTCTTCTTCTTAATCTCCGCAATTTTCTCTTTTACTAATTGTTCCTGTTCTTCCATACGTTTCATCTCAGCATCAAGATCTTCTGTTGTACTCTCTTGAGGTAAATCCGACAAGAAACTCTTTACTGTTGGTTGCGCAAGTCCAAGTCGGTTCATGTAGTTACAGTCAAGCTTTCCAGCAACTATTGCGTGTGACTCACAATCAAAGCATCTCTTTTTCAAACAATCTTCAGGCAATTCTATTCACTCTCCTTCTGGTAATTAGAACATTTCTTATTGTTAAATAGACGATCCTTTGTATCTCCTAAGTCTCTATAAGTTGCGTTTGTGTCTAACGGATTTAGTCTACATTGAAGACTTTCTCCATCGCATTGTTGATTATCCTTTTTACAGTTACCAGCAAGCAATCCTATTCACGTCCCCTTTTCACTAGGAAAGGTGTTTCTCCACCTTCTCCTCCTTTTTCACGTTTACGGAAAACAGGTTTACCAGTTTCTTCCTCAACAAGCTCATATCCGTTAGTATCTTCAAATGTAAACTTCTTTGGTTTACCTTTCGGTTTTGCTTTTATTCCTGTCAATCTATAAGTAACCGATAGCTTTAGTTCCGTTCTTGTAACTCTCAGTATTATGACCTCTTTGTTAAGTGTTCCGTCAAATAGCATTCGCATACCAAGTGCACTTTCTGTACCTGTAGCGTGAAATATAACTACAGCTGTTCCCTTTGTAGCTATTTCAAATTCTACAGTTCTTACAGTTGTTCCGTTTAATATTACAGCAGACTTATATAGCTTTGTATTCTCACTCAACGCTAGAAAAGCTTTCTCTGCAAGATCAGCTGCTTCATTATTAGCAAGTTCAATGATAGCAACCCTTACATCTCCTTCTCCAGCAATCTCAATTTTTTCTTCCCATTCTTCAACTGCCTTTGTTCTTGGTTGTCTCGCTTTTGTCTTTTCTGCTTCATAGAGATCTATTATTAACTCAGCAAGAGTACTAAGTTTCTCAACAGGAAAATCATCGATTACCTTCTTCAGTCTATTTCTCATCTCTACAGTTTCTCTTATCATTCCATTCTCAGCAACAGTAGTTCCTGTAAGCGTTTTCTGTTTCTTTTCATATTCAACTTTTGCCTTCTCTAGTATTTCTGCACTGCCAAATTGAACCTTACTGTTTATCAATTCGTCTAGAACTTCAGGTGTAACATACTTAAAGTCGTCAGGCATAAGTATCAATCGTTTATATGGATACTTATTTCGCTCTTGATAATCAACGACTTCACTAGGAGCACTAACTGTCTTTACCCATTTTACCTGTTTTAATTTTGCCTCAATTTCATCTTTAATCATGCGCACTCACCTCCTTTTCAGGTGCGCGTCCTTTTATTCTATCGGCTTCAGTATCTGGAACTCTCGGTGCTATCCAAAAAGCTAAAGAACCTTTGAATGGTAACTCAGCTATTATATGTAAAGGAGTAAAGGTTGACATCTCAATAGTAACAACATTAGTAACTTTTGCTATGGACTTTATGTCTGTGCAAGAACAACTTGTTGTCCTGTTTTACCTTCAAACTGTATTATGTCCCAAGCATTAGTCAGTTGCATACTTCCACTCTTCATTCCATCATCACTCTCAAACTTCATAGCTATTCCCATAGGATTTGACTCAAGAGTAAAAGTACCAGTCCAAGCTTCTTTTCTATTTGCCTTTCCACCTAACAAAGCCTTTGCCTTATCCACCGCTTCAACAATTCCATCGATGTTAGTTTTTACCCTTGTAGCAAACATGACTTTCGGATCACGTTTTTCCAACTCTTCAGCTTCAAAGAGTGGTAACCTATAAGTGTTTATACGTTTACCTTTTAGTTCAACTATAAGTCTTCCTTGCTTATCAATACTGAAAGTTATGACATCGCCCTTTGAAATTCTGCTCAGCACCGCATTCACGTCCTTTACGTCAAACCTCAGCGCCTTTACAAATTTTCCCCTTTTCAGTTCTTTGAACATAACCTTCGGCAGAAACAAATCAGTTCTAGCTATATGCGCTTCTTCCATCTGTTTCACAGACAACCCGTCGTCTTTTATATCAAACTGTACTTCTGTCAAAATAAGAGCAGAAGCAAGTTTGAAGCAATCTTTGAACCACTCAGCATCAACAGAGACCTTTGTAGTATCAGACTCTGTTATAAGTCTAGTATCCTCTACTTGAATATCTCTTTCGCGTTCTTCCATACCCATTTTTTCGTCATTCTCCTTTCGTTTATTTTTACCATGTGACTACCGCATGACTTACAATATCTATGAACTCTTTTCTCACGAAGTTTACCTGTCTTTTCATCAACCATCTTTACTATTGATGAAGTCGGTCCGCCACGTTCACCATACCCGCATTTAGGACAAATAAACCTCTTAGGCAGATTTTTCTCTTCTTCCTTTTGTAACCTTCTCCTTTCTGCCCTAGACATCTGTTCAACTGCTTCTGTTGGAGAAAAGGCAATCTCACTCTTCTCTCCAAGAATACCCGGAAATACTGCTACTTCCTCTTCGTCAATAACTACTTCATCAATAGCTTCTTCTGGTTTAAATGCTATTTCAGTTGACATTAAAGACGTCTCTCCATTCTTTTCTTTCTTTAGCTTTCTTGAGTAGTTGCTCTTCCATCTTTTTGAAAGTTATAGTTGGATGATAACCTTCCCTAGCAAGGACATTACCCCATAAATGAACTTCACCTCTTCCACCGCAATCAGAACAGATAAATCGCTTTGGTGGACGTCCTAGATTAACGTATCCAGTTCCATTACAAACTTCACAGTTTGTCATTTCTTTTCCTCCTTTTTCGGTACAATCATAACCTCTACTTGCTTTCCACCTGCGTACTCTGAAAGATGAATGTCTCCACCAAGTACTTTTAGTCTGAATACACTCATTCCATTCTCGCATATCCAGACTCGTACCTCTTCATCAGAAACTGTTACCTGTGCGCCTAAGAGTAATGAAGGAAGAGTCTTTCCTTCATTACTCTTCCACTTATACATTTTCATTTTTGATTTACTCAACTATTTCACCCTCTTTCAAATCTGTCAACTTTGTTATTATACCTGACCAGTTCAACTGATCAAGTGTTCCAATCCAACTATCTGAAGCTTGATCCTTAAATCTATTCTTTACTACTACACAGACTCTTTTATATTTTCCTGTATAGTGCATGGTTGCATCAACGTCCTGTTCAAGCTTCAGGAATAACCTAATAGAAGACTGGAAGTTGGCATTAGGATAACCTTTCCTAATTCTCTTCCCTGTTGACTTACCTCCAGCCCACTCATCCTTCATCTGAGCAATAAAGACTAAGTTCATTTGTAAGAACTTTTCTTTATTCTTATCATCAGGTTTAGGTACTGAGTTTATCTTATCTATTATCTCGTCAATCTTCTGATTTACCCACTTATACTCTGTGGGCATAAGTGCTTCTCTCTTCTTTCCCTGTTTGTTTAACTCTGCAAGATACTCCTTTGAACCCAAATCTCTCAGGTCTGCAGAAGTATCAATTACTACAGTCCTGAATATCTCTTTCTTAGTAGTTATATCCTCCAGAGCTTTTCTTATATCTGCAAGATTCCAAACTGGAAAGTACTTTTCTTTCCAGTTTGTAGGAAACAACTTCCTCAAAGTGATATACGACTCCTTAGAAGTAGTCGTATCAATAACCGCTGGTTTAGGAAAAAGATTGGATAGGTGAGATTTACCCGATGACGGCTCACCTATTATTTCAACGAAAAGGGGAACTTTTTGGACTTCAGTAGACATCTATTTGCCGCCTCCAATATGCACTAGATCATGTATAAGAAACATTATTTCACTAAGATTCTCTATTTGACAGCAACCGTATTTCTCGTCCCAAATCTGACACTCTTCACCTATACAAATCACTGATAAGTCAGAGTAAGAAAAGGGACAGACTTTTCGTATGGGCTTAGTTTTCACTGCTTTGCCTCTTGCCTCTTGTGAAACTGTTAACTGACTTGCCATCCTACTTCAAGTTCTCCTGTATTATTACTTCTCGTACTT
>Ga0307378_10003038_pt1 | contig 24909 bp, 19 predicted proteins | sample UN1MG_FD_202238 | JGI IMG/M metagenome (GOLD analysis project Ga0307378, IMG submission 202238) | Soil microbial communities from Risofladan, Vaasa, Finland - UN-1 | ecosystem: Environmental > Terrestrial > Soil > Coastal area > Acid sulfate soil | place: Finland: Risofladan, Vaasa | collected...
ATCAGGGATCTTCTGTGACACAAGAACGAGAGTTCTTTCCGCTTCATCGCGCACGCCACTATTCTTTTCATTGATCAACAATTGGATCAGTTCATCAATGGACTGGGGTGATGCAACGATGGCTAACGATTTAAAAGATTCACGGCGAACGGATTGGTCTGGGTCAACTGCAGTTTTCAATAATGTATCTGTGGCGCTAATGACATTTCGCTGACCAAGGCTTCGGACAAGCTCTGCCTTGACTTCAGGATCTGCACTTGGAATGAGCGCCATGATCTTTTGGTTTACGGTATCGCCGCGTAACAAATCAAGGCTTCCCCTAGCAGCTTCGCGTTCGCTTCCTGATGCTTCGGCAGCAACTTTTAATAACAAAGAAATATCAGACCCATCGCCAACCCTTGCCAGCGTTTGAAGAGAGGCGACCCGAACAGCTTCATCATAGTGTTTGACTGCATCCAAAACAGCTTGATGGGCGGCTGTTTCTTCCCGGTCAGCAAAAGCGGCAAGTAGCTGGATCTGCCCCAGACCGGAAAGATTCGGGCATTCAAGGATTATCTTTGTTAAGTCCGCAGATGGAGGCAGCTCGCGTATTAAGCCAATGGCGACAGACTGAAGATCCATATTCTCTCTTTTAAGCGCTACAAGAATAATATCTGAAGCCCCGCCTTTATCGGTCCGAACAAGACCACGAAGAGCGGCTGCTCGGATGTGGGTTAATTCCTCATTCTCGTATATGTCCTGGTGAACGGAGGCGGCTTGATTTGTATTCCCTGCATCGGCGAGCTTGTCTGCACATCTCAGGTATGCATCTAATACACGGTCGTGCACCTCACCTGCAATTTTCGATCTTGCTTTTTTAAGCGCTTCCATCGCATGGCTGTCTGCGATCTTTCCAAGAGCAGTCGCAGCCGAAAGAGCAATTTGAAGGTCTTCATCGTAGACCAAACTCTCCAGTTGACGCACTGCATTGACATCTTGTCTTTCACCCAATAAATTGATGACGCCGATCTTAACTTTATGTTCAGTTTTGGGCAAAATATCGCACAGGGCCAAGTCCACCGCAAGATCTGGAATACGCTGCAGGGCGAAAAATGCAATATCATAGGATTCTTCATCCGATAGCATCTTGATGAGCGTAGGGACTGCTTCCTTTGTGCCGATAATACTTAACTGTTCGCATATAAATTGTTTTCCTGCAAAAGTCGCATCAGATTCCAGAAATGCGATCATCTCTTTCTCTATTCGATGTTTTAGATCAGGTGAATCGAGCGAAGATTTAACCAGCTCCCTTAGGCTTGCAAGTGATTCACGGCTCTGGCCGTAATCATACAAAGCGATCTCGGTCAATACTTTTTTAACATCAGAGACAATATCGCTGTCCGAATCCATCGATAAACGAGTCGAAGCAAAAGATAAACTTGCAAAGAGTACCAAAATGCTCATCAGGATACCAATATATGGGCTCTTTTTTATTCTCTCCATCTTTTCCTCCTTTTTATTCGGATATCACCACACATGTTTTATGAAAAATTCAGATATCTATAGATGCCAGGGACTCCGCATAGCATTTCCGAGCATTCTGGATGCAGTGGCATCGCCAATAATTTCTTCTGTCTCAGGATTAAAACGGATCTTTCTGCCCAAAAGCATGGCGATCTGCCCCAGGTGACCCGGTGTTGCTGAACGGTGCGCAACTTCACTGGGTGATAAGGTCGTGGCCCTGGACCTGACACAATCCAAAAAGTTTCGTGTATGTCCTTCATGATCTATGGGATTTTGTATACGGAGAAGATGAATCTCCTCAGGACCGAATTTTTCGCGAAGCAAAGACTTGGGAAAAGTCTCAATACCTCCTCGACTGACCCAAACCCAACCATCTTTACCGATCCACTTTGTACCGCCTCGGATATCGTCGTGTCCTCCAGCGATCGTCATTCGAATGCCATTGGCATATTTGGTGTTTATGCGATACCTTGAAGGACTGTTCCATAAGCCAGTTACGGGAAACTCTCCCACCCCCTCGACCTCGATCGGTCCTGTATAGTCCAGCCCCACTCCCCAGTGAGCGATATCCACATGATGACCGACCCAGTCCATCAACTGACCGCCGCCGTACTCGAGAATCCATCTCCAGTTATAATGGACGCGGGCCGGGACATACGGCGAGTAAGGAGCCGGCCCCAGCCAAAAATTGTAATCCAGTTCCTTAGGAGGTGTTGTCACTGTTTCTCCACTTCCTCGTCCTGCGTAATCGTGTCCTTCGGGAAGCCCCACTTCTATACTATGGACTTTTCTGATACGGCCGTTGATAACCAATTCACAGGCAAAGCGAAAATTGGCCTGAGACCTTTGCCAACTCCCTGTTTGCCAGACACGTCCATAACGTTTAACGGCATCGCACATCGCACGACCTTCAATAAGGCTATGAGAAAATGGTTTTTCGCCATAGATATCTTTGCCGGCTTTCGCAGCCGCTATTGCAACGACAGCATGCCAGTGATCTGGAGTGGCTAACGAGATGACGTCTATATCGTTTCTTGTTATGAGTTCACGAAAATCCTTATAGGTCGCACAATCGCTGTTTCCATAAAACTCATCCACCTGTATCTTAGCTCTTTCAAGATGACCGGCATCGACATCGCAGACCGCCAGGACATGAGAGTCGGACTCGTTCAGAAAGGTCTTCATGTTCTCTCTGCCCATTCCTCCCATTCCCACACAGCCGACAGTGATCTTTTCACTGGGAGCGATCCTGTTTGCTCTTCCCAGTGCCGAAGAAGGGATTATGCTGGGAAAAACGATCCCTCCGATCATGGCACCCGCGGTTTGTTTTAAAAACTGTCTTCGGTTTATGCTTTTTTCCTCAGCCATTAAACATCTCCTTTGTCCATGTATTAAAATTGCATCTCCAAAACCGTGATGACAGAACATCGCATACCGAGCGAAGTTTCATCGCCGGGGAAACTGAGAGGAATTTCGTTTTCGAAATCACAAATTGGAGCACTCGGAACGTCATTCATCACGGTTTTGGGATGGCTTTTTCCAGAGAATGGCATGCCCACAACATCCCTCTTTTCATAATTTCCAGGACTTCCGGTACGTCAAAATCTTTGGCCCCATGTCCCAGAGAGGAATAAAAAACTCTTCCCTTCCCATACACTTTTTTCCACACCACTGGCATAACGACACCCTCAATCCAGTGGGCGTGCTCTCCACTATAAGTCGTGGTCGCCAAGACTTCATTTAAAGGATCTACATGCATGTAATACTGCTCCGAAAACATTTTGAAATCTGAAAGCCCCCTGGTGATCGGATCTTCGTGATCGATAATATTCACTTCGTAATCCACTTCTCCCCCAGGATGAGCGACCCATTGTCCTCCGACCATAAATTGATATTCCGGAATTTCTCTGAAAGAATCACCCAGGCCGCCATGCCAACCTGCGATTCCCACTCCATTTCTTACAGCCTTAAGGAGCCTTTCAACCCGCTTACTTTCTTCCTTTTCGGTACTCATAGTGACTGTTTGAATAATAAGATCCTTTGAGTTCAAATTTTCTTCATCAAGATAAGAATCTAACGTATTGGATATTTCAACATCGAAGCCCCGCTTCTCCAGCCAGAGGGCAAAAATATCCACACACTGCTTCGGCTCGTGGCCATCCCATCCTCCCCACACGATAAGCACTGATTTTTTTGCCTTCTCTTTCTTATCACTAAAGAGATCCTTCCCGATAAACGGTGCAGCTGCTCCTACTAAAACCGATCGTTTAATAAAATCACGCCTGCTGCATTTATTTTTTCCCATAATTGCCTCCTTCATTAAGAGCATGTGAAAGACTTAGAATCCACACAGGCTAAAATAGAACATGACCTAGATTTCTCTAATAAGCTCAGACGTCGTCGATACAGCGCAGTTGAAGTTCTAATCAATTTCGATTTGTTGATATGTCGAAATGAGATTATCACACCAAAAATTGGGAAGTCAACACCTGAACACTTCCATGTTTTTAACTTGCGCTTATTGCATTGACTGGATAAGATTCTTCATTGTAATATGGACTACAGATTAGGTAAGGGCCCAGAATTTAAATAACATAAATAAATATTGTAAAAGAAAAAAGAAGGAAAAAAAATGTATGAGAAAAGGGACAATTCTTCCCCTTTAGCGAAGAAAGGGATGGAACGGAGAGATTTCATTCAAGGTCTGGCAACTCTCCCGATTCTGGGTCTTTTTACCCTATCATGGTTGAACAAAACGATCCACGATCGACCCAGGGATGTCGGCAAATCGAAAAGAGTCATACCTGAGGGCGTATCAGATATCAATGTGGCCTTTCTGGGAACGGGTGAACAGGGTTATATTTTGCTGAACGATTGTGTCAAGCTTCCCGGCTTACGGTTCAAGGCAGTCTGTGATGTTTGGGAATCGTACAACCAAAAACGAGCCGCCCAAGTGTTAAAAAAATATCAACATGAGGTGAACACATATTTAGACTACCGGGAAATGCTGTCAGAGGAGAAGGACCTGGATGCCGTTATTATAGCGACGCCCGATTTTTGGCACGCGGATCACACCGTCGCTTGCCTTGAAGCTAATCTTCATGTGTATTGTGAAAAGGAGATGTCCAATACACTCGAAGGTGCCCGCAGGATGGTTGAAGCGGCCAGGAGAACAGGAAAACTCCTTCAGATCGGACACCAGCGTCGCAGCAATCCCCGCTACCTGCACTGTTACAACAATCTCATCAAAGATGCAGGTATTCTGGGTCGAATCACGGCTGTCAACGGACAGTGGAACAGAGCGGTCCAACCCGACATCGGATGGCCGAAAAAACACGTTATCGACTCTGCAACGTTGAAAAAATTCGGTTATGAATCCATGCACCAGTTCCGGAACTGGCGCTGGTACAAAGGACTGGGGGGTGGACCTATCGTGGACCTCGGGTCCCATCAAATCGATATTTTCAACTGGTTTTTGGATGCTTTTCCGAGATCTGTGCTTGCGAGCGGCGGTACGGATTATTACAGCAAGGATACACACGAGTGGTATGACACGGTCCTCGCTATCTACGAGTATGAGACCGAACAAGGTGTCGTGAGGGCTAATTATCAAACCTTGACGACCAACAGCAGCGAAGGCTATTTTGAAAATTTCCTGGGAGATCAGGGGACACTCCATATTTCTGAATCGGCGAACAGAGGGGGTGTCTACCGGGAGCCAACGGCACCCCAATGGGATAAATGGGTATCTCGAGGATATCTGAGCGCACCGGCGAAGGTCACACCGCAGAGCACAACAGGAGCTGTGCTGGATGTTCGAGAGACGATCGGACCAGACCGGCATAACATCCCGGTCGTTTTTAACGATCCCTACCACCTCCCCCATTTGGAGAATTTTTTTAATGTGATACGCGGACTCGAGGAATTAAACTGCCCCCATGATGTCGGTTATGAGACTGCAGTTACCGTGCTTAAAGTCAATGAAGCTGTCGAAATGGCCCGGAGGCTCGATTTCGATCCCAAGGAGTTCAAAATATGAGGATCGACACGAAATACTCCAACTGGCAGTTAGCAGCGCTTGTTTTACTCCGCGTCCTCATTGGCTGGCATTTCCTTTATGAGGGGATAACAAAACTGACGACTCCTCAATGGTCGGCGGCCAGTTTTTTACTCGAGTCTAAATGGATCTTTGCCGGAATATTCAAAGGAATTGCGGGAAATCCTTCCGTTCTTTCCATCGTGAATGTTTTGAACACGTGGGGATTGATCCTTATTGGACTGGGATTGATAATGGGGAGTTTATCGCGGATCGCAACAGTTGCAGGAATGCTCCTCATTTGTCTTTATTATCTCTGCAATCCGCCCTTTACCGGCCTTTACTATGCCATTCCAGCCGAAGGGAACTACCTTATTGTCAATAAGAACCTGATCGAGATCGCAGCGCTGTTTGTACTGCTTTTATTCCCGACGGGCAATATCATCGGACTGGATCGTTTTTTTTATAAATTGCGCTCCAAATAAGTGTCGATTCTACGGGATGAAATAGATCCAAAACAGAAAAATTGAGAGAGGAAAAATGTTAAATCGCAAACCTTTCGCATGGATGATTTTTATCGCCTCAGCCATTTTTATAGCAGCCATAGCCTTTGCAGGCCCGTATAGCAGTCAATCAACATCAGAAAAACTCGTGCCTATTGAAATAGAATTACCGAAACCCATGTTCATTGGTACTCCACAGAATATCGGTGTGGAAAGGCTCGAAAAGCCACTTGGCAAGCCTCGCCCTCCTTTTATGGCCCCTGAAGGCACAAAAAATGTCGCCCTCGGAAAACCTGTGATGAGCACGGATGAGGAACCCATCATCGGGGAGATCGCTATGATCACCGATGGTGATAAAGAGGGAATGGATGGCAGTTTCGTTGAGTTGGGCCCCTTCGAGCAGCATGTGACCATCGATTTGGGCGCTAAGCACGAGATCTATGCGATCGTTTTGTGGCACTATCATAAACAGGCTCGCGTCTACTTCGATGTTGTCGTTTTGGCCGCAGATGACCCTGATTTTATTACGAATGTGAAGTTTTTGTTCAACAATGATTTTGACAACTCTTCTGGATTAGGAGTCGGCAGCGATCTCCACTATGTCGAAACAGCTGAAGGGAAGCTTATCGATGCCAAAGGCATTGAGACGCGTTATGTCCGTCTGTACACCAACGGAAACAACAGCAACGATCTGAACCATTGGATCGAAACGGAGGTTTACGGTCGACCTGTTAAAAAAGATACACAGTAATTTTTTAATCCTGTGTTTGGTAGTAATTTTTGCAGGTTTTGCACTGCGCTTGCCAAGATTGGCGCAGCGTCCCATGCACACCGATGAGGCCGTTCATGCCATAAAGTTTGGCACACTCCTCGAGAAAAACGAATACCGGTATGATCCCCAGGAATACCATGGTCCGACACTTAATTATTTTACTCTGATTCCTGCGCTGACCGTCTCCCCGAAAAAACTCACAGAGATCGATGAAAGGTTTTTGCGGATCGTGCCTGTATTCTTCGGGATGTCACTTTTACTGGGATTATTTCTCTTAACAAATGGCTTGAGCCGTTCTGTCGTTTTCTTTGCAAGCTTGTTTTTGGCCGTCTCGCCAGCCATGGTGTTCTATAGCCGGTATTATATCCAGGAAATGCTTCTTGTGTCTTTCAGTTTTGGTGTTTTCGTTTCGGGATATCGGTATGTTAAGAGCAGGAATCCAGCATGGGCATTCTTTGCCGGTGTTTTCCTCGGCTTGATGTTTGCTACCAAAGAAACCAGCATTCTTGTTATCGGTGCGATGATTCTGGCGATGTATCTCACTGTGACTTTGCGCAACCGACAAAATCAAAAGCCTATTCATTTTGGATTTAAAATAAATCCCTGGCATTTTATGATTTTTTTGACTACTGCGTGTGCTATCTCAGCCTTGTTTTACTCATCATTCTTCACACATCCCAGAGGAATTCTCGACTCTTTTGTTGCCTATAAATATTATCTCCAGAGAGCTGGTCAAAAAAGCTGGCACATACATCCTTGGTTTTATTATTTCAAACTACTTATCGGCTCGAAACACGCCGCACGTCCCTTCTGGAACGAATTACCTATCGTAATTCTATCCGGGATCGGTTTAACCGTCGCATTAAGGCGCAAACAACATCCACAGACTGATTCTAGCTTATTCAGATTTATCGCTTTTTATACGGTGATTCTGGCTTTAATCTATTCAATAATCCCTTACAAAACTCCCTGGAGCATGTTGGGATTCTACTTTGGGATGATATTGCTGGCTGCCCTCGGAGCAGCATCACTCTTAACGGTAAGAAAGAGCATTATTCTGCGTATCTTCGTTTATCTATTCCTTATCCTGGGTATTTGTGACCTTCTCGTGTTATCTTATCTCTCGAATTTCAAGTATGACTTCGATCCAACAAATCCGTATGTATACGCCCAAACGAGCAAAGATATTTTTACTGTAACTCGAAGGATCGAAGAGATCGCTTCTGTTCACCCCGATGGAAACAACATGGTCATCGAAGTTATTTGTCCGGGAGATGATTATTGGCCCCTTCCCTGGTATTTGCGGTCTTTCCCCAACATCGGGTGGTGGGACAGAGTCAATTTCAGTCAACCGGCAGCTCAGATCGTTATCGCTTCTCCCAGCGTGGAGTCTGAACTGCTAAAAAAGCTATATGAGTGGCCCCCTCCAGGAGAAAAAAGCCTGTATGTCCCATTATTCAGATCCCCCACTGAATTGCGTCCTTTAGTTGAAATTCGCGGTTATGTCACAAAAGAACTTTTGGATCTATACAAACAAAAATACTCGAACTTGGATGAGGAATAATCTGGTTTATATAAGATGACCATACCTTCGAAGGAAATCCCCAAAATCCAATTTCAGGGGAAAATCCCCCACAAAGCTTATCGCTTTTCTCACAACTGCATGGCAACTGTATTCGAGGTTTATGCCATCCATGAAAATTCCGCATATGTGGAACAGGCCACTTGGGAAGCTTTTCGTGAGCTTGACCAGCTCGAGCTGGAACTCAGTCGATTTATTGAAAACAGCGACATCTCTCGCATCAATAACTTGGGTAAACAGCAGTCTATACAAATCGGATTGGACGCGTTTGAATGTTTAAAACAGTGTGCACGACTTACGAGTCAAACAGATGGAGCGTTCGATATCACAGCCGGAAGTAATACCAGCATGAACCTGCTCCAACTGGATGAATCAGATTTCAGTGTAAAGCTGTTAGGCGATTCCATACACATCGACCTTGGAGGATTCGGGAAGGGTTATGCCATCGATTCGATGGCCAAACTTTTCAGAGAGTGGGATATTGAATGTGTGCTTATTCACGGAGGAAGAAGCTCGGTTCTCGCGCTCTCTGAACCACCAGGGGAAAAGGGATGGCCAGTCACATTGAGCGATCCAGCTCAATCAGGGCAGATATTGTCTCATGTCTATTTGAAACATAGAGCTATGAGCGCCTCTGGATTAGAGAAAGGTCATCATATTATCAACCCCCGCACAGGAAAATCCATTAAGGATAGACTCGCCGCTTGGGCTTCGACTTCAGGGGCTGCAACGAGTGATGCACTGTCCACCGCTTTTATGGTGATGACGCCTGAGAAGATCGAAGAATACTGTCAAAGGAATCCTGACACACAAGGACTGGTAATTCTTAAGAATAGAGCAACAGGCGAAAAGTGGAATCCTGTATTAAAATTCGGAAATTGGGACTCCTTATCTTAATCCAGGATGAATGTATTCCAAAGAACACAATAAAAAAAACTAGGTTCATTCCACCTGGACGGTGAGCTCCTCTGCTTTATAACCGCCTTTCGATCTAAAATACAGGATGAGAATGAGATAACAGACCAGCATGATGGCCGGAAAAATGGCAACCGTCAAAAGAGCGTTCTTCTTGGCGGATGCCTTTATCGTATCCACCACCAATTTTTGATCACTTTCGAGCGAACCTATCTTTGCCTGATCGAGCGGGCTGTATTTCCCGAATACGCTTGATTTTTCCTCTGCAACGACTTTTTGATGTATGGCAGGATTTTGCTGGAACAGCTCTCGATCGATCTGTTTGTCCTGAATATTCCCTAAAAAGACGGCTCCGATGACACCAACGCTCAGCATCCCCATGCCGCCGATGGCGTTGAGCGTGAGTGCCCCTCCTTTTGGAAACCGTTCGGCGGCGACCCCCAGCATCGTCGGCCAGAAGAACGTTTTCCCAAGAGCATAGATCGTAGCAGCTACAAATATCAAAATCCCTGTGGCTTTGGACAATGTCACCAATCCGACGATTGCGATCGCGCTGCATACGGCTAACAGACCCAGAGGCGAAAGCTTGTGTACGATCGGACCGGCAAAGAAGCGCAGGATCATCATAATCAGGGCTGTATAAACAAGGATCCAACCCGCCTGGAGGCCTAGTTCAGTCATTACAGGTGTAACGAGTTCAGTGATCCAGCTATCGGTTCCCAATTCCGTTGTCGCCAGAGGAAGCATGATCAGCAATAACAGGATAAATAGGGGGCGCCCAAAAGATCGCACATAGAGTCCGTAACCTATGATTAGAACAGCGGCCACAACAACTTTAAGTATGAGAGTCCAGCCGAAGATGCGGCCGATCTCCGCTGTCATGATAACCACGACAATAGCTGCACCAATAATTCCTAACTCCTGTAACATCGTTTTATAAGGCACACCCGCTTTCACACGCTCTTGAACGGGGAACTTGGCGCGGAACATCATAAATCCATAAAAGGCTGCAGGGATGAAGATCAAGCCGACTTTCCATCTCCAATCCGCTCCGGGACCCATAATCAGGGCCAGCAATCCGCCCAAGACCAACCCTCCGGGCCAACCGGCGTGTAGAATATTCAGCCACTTTGTCTTTTCTTTAGGATAGATGGTGGCAACTACCGGGTTTATAACTGCCTCAACAGTTCCGTTTCCCAGGGCAAGAATAAACGTACCCCAGTACAGCATCTGATACCCCGTTGCGAAAATCGTAATTATGGCCGAAAGGACATGACAGATAAATGCAAACGCCAACGATCTGCCATATCCGATTTTATCGATCACCAGACTGAACAGGATGATACTGAGAGCAAAAGGCCACAATCCGACACCCAGGATCTCACCTTTTTGAGTTTCGCTCAGATTAAAATGCACCCCCAGATCACCGATAATCTGAGCTCTGATGATAAAACCGAAAGATGTAGCGATCAGGGCAATGAAACAAGTCCAGAAGAGCCACGATGTTTGCCTGGGCATCGTCTCTTCTGTTTGATTCTGACTTGCGTATTCTTCCATTTTATCCCTCCCCTTAATACTGAATATCGACATGTTTCCTCGAAGCCGCCGATTCAAGGATGGCATCACATATAACGGCTGCATAATAACCATCTTTGAACGTAGCTCCCCACGGAGCTACATCGATATTATTTACGATACAGTCTAAAAGATGCGTGAGTTCATGGATAAAAAGGTGTTCCCACCCTATGATATGACCATGGGGCCACCAGTTCTCCCACCAGGGGTGATAGGCCTCGGATACCAGCACGTTATGGAATCCCTGTGTTTCTTTGGGCTCCTCTCCCACCCAAAAGACCTGCAACTCGTTCATTCTCTCCAGGTCGAAATAGATGGATCCTTTTTCACCATTGATCTCCAGGACCTGATGATTTTTCCTCCCACCAGCAAAACGGGTCGCTTCAAGAGTCCCGATGGCGCCATTCTCGAATTCCACGGTCGCAACAAAAGCATCGTCAACATCCACCTTTCCTGTCCCGCCGCCCTCGGGGAGCGGACGTTCCTCGATGAATGTCCGGGTCACAGCGCTAACGCTCTTCATTTCTCCCACTAAAAACCGGCCCAGGTCTATGATATGAGCACCCAGATCACCCAATGCACCGCTTCCAGCAGATTTCTTATCTAGACGCCATATTCTGGGCGTTCCATAATGGGGCATAATCCATTCCTGGAGATATTGGGCACGATAATGGTAGATCTGACCCAAAGCCCCGCTTGCGATCAATTTTTTTGCCTGGCAAATAGCCGGTAAAAACCGGTAGTTGAAGGCCACCATATGTTTGACGCTCGATTTTTCAGCAGCTTCGAGCATTCGCCGCGCCTCTTCGGCATTGCGAGCCATGGGTTTTTCGCAAATGACATGTTTGCCCGCCTTGATGGCTGTGATACAAGGCTCGGGATGGACGTCGTTAGGACCTCCGTTATCGAACAGTTGAATCTTGTCATTTTCGAGCATCTTCCGCCAATCCGTATAATAACTCTCGTAACCATAGCGCCGGGCGGCTTCTGCGGCCTCATCCTCAACCAGTCCGCAGATTCCGACCAGCTTGGGGATGGCAGGAGGCGGATAGATCATATACGGTATCGTTTTATAGGCATTCGCATGCGCTTTCCCCATGAAAGCATAACCCAGCATACCCACGCCGATCTCGGGTGCTTCCCCCCTGGCTTTTTCACCTGTCATGGTCGTGAATCCAGTTTCTTCACTCATCTTATTCCTCCTTTTTTATGAATAATTCAGAATAATTACTCGTCGGAAAAGGCCGCGTCAAATGCCATAGTCGATGGCGCAAAGTCCATCTTTCGAATCATTTCCAAGGCCTCTTTGGCTCCATACTCACGGTCCATTCCCGAATCTTCCCATTCGATGGAAAGCGGCCCCTGGTATCCGATCCGGTTGAGTGCCCGAATGATGGGATCCCATTTGACATCTCCTCTTCCCGGCGAGACGAAGTCCCATCCCCGTCTTGGATCACCGAAGTCTAAATGAGAGGATAGAATACTGTTATGTCCCGTAAGTTGAACCCGGGAGTCTTTCACGTGGACATGAAAGATACGATCCTTGAATTCATCAAGAAAACGAACAGGATTTATAAATTGATGGATGAAATGGCTGGGATCGAAGTTAAACCCAAAATTCGGATGATTCTCGATAGCATCCAAGGCACGCCGTGCGGTAATTATATCGTAGGCGATTTCTGTGGGATGAACTTCAAGCCCGAACTTGACTCCCTCTCTCTTGAATACTTCCAAGATGGGCAGCCAACGATCTGCAAAATCCTTATACCCAACATCGATATCTTTCTGACTCGTGGGAGGAAAGAAATACAGCTTCTGCCATACACTGCTCCCGGTGAATCCATTCACGCGATCCACACCTAAAAGCTTGGCAGCTGTTGCCGTTCTCTTCATCTCTTCTGCACAGCGTTTGCGTACGCCTTCCGGATCGCCATCCCCCCAGAGTTCCTCTGAAAGTATGGATTTATGACGCGAATCGATGGGATCGCAGACACACTGGCCCACCAAGTGAGTGCTTATGGCATAACATTCGAGATCGAATTTTTTGAGTAGCTCACGTTTTGCCTTGACATACCCATCATCTTCAAGCGCTTTATCCACTTCAAAATGGTCACCCCAGCAAGCCAGCTCCAATCCATCGAATCCCCATGAGTTCGCTTTTTCAGCAAGCGTTTCTAAGGTTAGATCCGCCCACTGTCCAGTAAATAAGGTGATTGGTCGAGACATAGATTTCCCTCCTTGTTCTTGGCTTTATTCCGGCCTCGATTCTGTATTATCTCTATACCCTGGGATGTGTTTTTGACAATAATATATATATTGGAAAAACATCTCCAGTCAATGCAGAATTGCTTATCTATCCAAGGTCCAACCGTTGTGATATTCGGGACGAATATACTCATCCGCTTCAGGAGCGTTCGTTGCCTTCATGTTAGGACCATCCCAATAGAGCTTCTTTTTTGCACGCATGGCTACAGTACCAAGCAGGACCAATTCAGTCAAAGGGCCTCCGAAATCAAAATTTGCACTGGCTGGCTTTCCTCCTTTGCAGGCATCGATCCAATCCCGATGATGATCCTCGACTCGGGGGATAGTCTTGGCTGGCCGTTGATATGCCCTCATCTTAGTTTCAGGGATAATGCGGGGACTTTCACTCCAACCGCCAGCGAGTATTTTCCCTTTTTCACCCACAAAAAGAAGCCCATTCTCCCCCATGGTCCGTTCAGGCTCCAGTTCTTCGGGCCGAGGAGGTTGAAGTCCACCATCGTACCATGTCAGCTTAAGAGGCGGCAGCTCGCCGCGTTTGGGAAAAGTATAATGAACGATGGAGGCTAACGGAGTGGTCTCAGCATTCAATTCAACAGCGCTCGCTTCAACGGATTCCGGATATCTCAGATCCAGAGCCCAAAAAGCGGCATCGATGTTGTGGCAGCCCATATCACCTAAAGCTGCAGTGCCGAAAGCCCACCAGCCTCGCCAGTTATAAGGCGTATACTCGGGGTGATAGGGCCGGTATTCGACTGGCCCTAACCAACGATTCCAATCAAGTCCGGGGGGAACAGGAGGTGTATCCTCTGGCCGGGTGACTCTGTCGATGCGGCCGTCCCGCCCGGTGTCCGTCCAGGCATGCACTTCACGGACCGGGCCGATAGCTCCGTCACGAATCCATTCGACCATCAGACGGATGTCCTCACTCGAGTGACCATGGTTTCCCATTTGTGTGGCCACTTTGGCGGCACGGGCAGCCTCCGTCACTATGCGGGTTTCATATATGGAATGCGTCAAAGGTTTTTCACAGAAAACATGCTTTTTTGCCTCTATAGCAGCCAAGATGGTAATAGCATGTATGTGATCAGGGGTGGCGATCAGTACGGCATCGATCGCCTTCTCTTTGTCCAGCATCTTTCTAAAGTCGATGTAGTCAGGGCAGACCTTTGCTCCCTTGGAATCAGGCAGGCTATCATAATGGTTTTTAAGTACGGCCAGAGCAGGGAAACGTCCTGCTGTGCCGCCATAATAGAACTCACTATAATCGCTTTGTTCATTGACGTCACATATCGTAGTGATTTGGATGTCCGGATAGCGCAAAAGATCCTTCAGATTGTTGATTCCCTGGCCGCCAGTTCCGATGATAGCGATGTTCAGTCTATCGCTTGGGGGGACATACTTCTTTCCACCCAAAATATATCGGGGAACAATGGTGATGGCGGCAGCTGAAGAAGCTGCATAATTTAGAAATTTTCGCCTTGAAATGGCAGAACCTGTTCGATTTATTTGCTTTATCCTATCACTCATCCAAATCCTCCTTTCTATTCGAAATACTGTTCAATCCATCATAGAAGTATTGCCTCACAAATTGCAAGAATTTACCACACAATATTGGCATTTCCAAATCCGTGTTGATGTCATTATGAGTGTATTCAAAACATCATGGATTTAGATCTCACTACATTGAGCAAAAAAACTGGAATTATTATCTCCAGAATTATAATATGTCAAATTGTTTGCAGCTTTTATGAATAATTCATATTAGAGATGGATTATTCACGGACCAAGGTTGCAGTAGCGGCAAGGAAGTGGCTCATGAAGCTGTAGTTAACTACCGCGAGTGGGCTACAACGAAGCCGATGCTGTGAGATTGGTGGGTTAGGTTGGGTCGGCGCCCGTAGGGTAAAAGATACCGATAATTTAAATAGTGAATGTTTTTTGGTTAGAGTTGTCGGCAGCTTTTATGAATAATTCATATTAAAAGGAGGAATCATGAAGAGATGGCCTGTGATGTTATTGATCGTTGGATTGTGTGTTTTTATTTCATGCGGGAAACAAAATAACGACGTTCAGGAGAATGAAGCTGTTCGAGCTGATAGAGTCACACTGCCCGACATCGACATATCTCAATCTCCAAATGGCATAGTCACACTGCCCGAGAATGTTCCCCAGGTTATCAAAGATGTGTTCGTTAAATACACCAAGATCTATGCGCCCAATGGAAAGCCGATCCATATCCTCGCTCAGGACGGATGGACCGATGACCAGATCAAAAAAGGCAGGAATGTCCTCGAGTTTATTCTGTCGGATTTTCCAGGATCTGAGTATGGTAACGATAAATCTGCAATCGCCAATTCGATGGCAGACCGAAAGGCAACAATGGTCTTTTTTAACACTGAGCCTGACCTTCGCGAAGCGTTTCGAGGCCCACTCAGAGGTGCTACAGACCTGAGCATGCAGGACCTAAGGGCTAATGAGAATCCCGCTGCGGGAGATGAAGATTACATGAACCACATCACACGTGATGCGTCGTTCGAGGAGATCTGGCACCTCGTCCACGACAATGGTGTTAAACAAGTCCTTCCGGAAATGATCGCAGAGATGCGAGAGGCCAATGACGCGGCAGAAAAAAAGGGATGGCGGGGATGGCCTGACGACGAACCTGATGAACATCCCAATGAATATGTGGGTGTCCTCATCGATAACTACTATGATCTATGGAAGGTGAGACCAAAACTTTATGAGGGTAGAGACATCTCCCCGGAAGATGTGCCTGAAGGACAGTCACATTTTGGCCGGTATTTTGCAGGAAGCCGCGAAAGGATGAAAGAACACGACCCTGCCGGGTACTCTATGATGCAGAAGTTTTTCCCTCCTCACCTGACATATACGGCGGAATTGCCCGAGTACTTTGAGGGAACCTTTTCCTTAACGTTCGATGATTCGCTGGTCTATACCTACAAATCACAGCATCTGGTGAACGTGACGTTAACAGGAAGCAACAGTTCCAATCTCACGGGTAATGCATACGACAATGTATTGACGGGAAACGATGGCGATAACATCTTGATCGGAGGCGCAGGAAACGACACTCTCGAAGGCGGCGGAGGAAAAGACACAGCAGTGTTTTCAGGCCCCCGGTCAGACTATATCATCAAGATACACAACGGAGATTCAAAAGTTACTGATGGTATAACGGGCCGTAACGGAGAGGATTCCCTAAAAAATATCGAAATTTTGAAATTCAGCGATGAAGTTGTTGAGATCTAGAAATCGTTCCTGTTTTCTTTGAGTTGAAGCTCTGATTTTCAGAACTGAGAGAGGTCAGCGATGTTGAGTTCGTAGAGCTTCATTTCTCGCGGAATTCCAGTGGTTACATCCCAGCCCATCATCTCGTAGTAGTAATCCAAGGCCTTCTCGAACTCTTCTTTGTCCAGTTTCATGCCGGTCAGAGAACCTGTGGTCAGGGGTTCAAATAGCCTCTCCGGCAGGGCATCATCCTTGCGGTCAAATCCCTCCTGTGAGTTATACACACGGGCCAGATTTGTCGTTCTCTCCCCGAGTTTCATTATCTCAAAGAGACTGGTCTCCCATCCTGTGGCTGCATTGACCATGTCGACCAAGTGATTCAACCGGAACAACCTTGCAGGTCCAACAGTGAAGAAACACATGCACAACGTGTTGAGCACAGAGTAGATATGCTGATTATATACGAACCAACGCGCTTTGTAGGGGGTAAAATCCCGTGGAGGAACACCCTTCAGGATCCCGATGGGATAGAGGTCAGGAACAGCCCACCGGCCCTCTTCAAAGGGCATATCATGGGCCGCTTCAATATGGTCGGCTCCGGTGGGTGAAAGAGCAAAAGCATATCCTATGTTATTCTTTCCCCGAGGCTCGTGCATGGCAAAACTCTGTTTTTTCACAGCGCAGACAAAACGTTCTGCCCCGTTTCCCAAGGTTTTGGCTACCCGATAGCTGCCTTCAGCTAAAAGTGCGCCAAACCCCTCTTTGAAGGCGATCTTCTCGATCATTGTCAGCGCCGCGTCACCATTTCCAAACCGCAGGTCGATCCCATCGGTATCTTCTTTTGTGAGGATCCCATTCTCATAACACTCCATAGCAAAGGCGATGGTCATCCCGCAATCGATAGAATCGAGCGTGTACTTATTACACAGCTCATTGGCCTTAGCGATCACTTCGATATCATTCACAAGCATATTCGGCCCGAAGGCTCCGGCGGTTTCATACTGAGGACCTCCGTAGACAGGATCGATATCATATTTTCCTCCTGCAGCAATAGGCTTGCACCTCACAGGACAGGCAAAACACGTGTATTGTCCATCAAAAACTGTGTCTTTGAGCTTTTCGAAGGTGACATCTTCCACATTATCAAAGGCTCCGCCCTGAAAGTTTTTTGTGGGCAAAACACCGTCAGAATCGAGGTCCTCCATATCCCAGGCCAAGGTCCCCCCGTAGGTCAATATCTCACACACGGGGTGATCTTTCCTGTTTTTGGCGAAAAAAGCAGAAAGCTCCTTAATTTTTTCTTTATCATGAAGCTCGATGGGTAAATTTCCCCTCACGGCTACAGCCTTGAGGTTTTTCGATCCCATAACAGCACCCATACCAGATCTGCCGGCCGTATGTCTGACGTCATGGACAACACATGCATACCGGACCTGATTTTCCCCTCCTTGGCCGATGGTGATAGTTTGAATTTTATCATCACCCAATTCTTCACGGATCTTGTGTTGGGCATAACCCGAATCCTTGCCCCAGAGTTCAGAAGCATCCTTGAACTCCACTTTTCCATCTGATATCCAGAGATAGACCGGTTTGGGGGCTTTGCCCTTTATCACAGCGGCATCGAATCCTGCTTTTTTAAACTCCACAGAGAAAAATCCTCCGGCTTCTGCTTCGCCGAATCCCTCACTCAAAGGAGATTTGGCGGCCAGCGTAACACGATTCGCCCCAGGCAGTGCAGCCCCTGTTAGGACTGATGTAGTGATCACAAAGATATTATCAGGACCTAAGGGATCAACACCGCTCTCCATCTCCGTTAACAAGAAATAGGAAGCCATGGCACTGCCTCCCATAAATGTCCTGTAGAAATATTCGTCCTTTTCTTCGATTTTATATGTCAAATCATTGAGTTTGATTTTTAATATCTTCCCGTGATATCCAGATGCCATTTTTAGTCCTCCTCTCAATAAGCACCTTTTATTAGGCTTATAGAATGACAAAATACTAATTCAACAGATAGGAAAAATCAATGTTTGTTCCTATTGTCCTAACACAGCTTTTAAAGCTTCGAGGAAACGAAACACATTTTCCTCTCTGGCAGTATGGCCCATCAATCCGATCCGCCATATTTTGCCGGAGAGAGGACCCAAGCCCGCACCGATCTCGATCTTGTGATCAGTCCGCAGTTTTCTCCGGCATTCTCCATCATTGGCACCATCTGGAATATGGATGGAGTTCAACATGGGAAGCCGGTACTCAGGATCGACGAGCATTTTTATCTCCAGTTCTTCAAGACCCTGCACCAACAATTTATGATATTTGTAATGTCGATCAAACACACTTTTAAGCCCCTCTTCCACAATGAGATAGAGCGCTTGGTACAATCCATAGATCATATTGATGGGCGCAGTATGATGGTAAACCCTGGACTGACCATCCCAATATTTTGTCAGCATAGACACATCCAAATACCAATTGGGTACTTTTGTCTTCCTGTTGAGGATAACCTCCAACGCTTTTTCACTGAAAGACACGGGCGCCAGACCTGGTGGACAAGAAAGACACTTTTGAGTCCCGCTGTAAAGAGCGTCCACACCCCACTCGTCCGTGGCGACTTCTATTCCCCCAAGACTCGTCACCGTATCCAGTAAAAAGAGGGAATCTGTACTCTTAAGAAGTTCTCCGATTTCCTGAGCAGGATTTCTCACGCCCGTTGAGGTCTCTGCGTGAACCAGAGCAACGATCTTGTAGTCATTTTGGCTCAATTGCTCGCTGACTTTCTCAGGAATTACGGGTGTTCCCCATTCGAACTCGAGGGCATCCACATCTGCCCCTAGACGAGAGGCCACATCCTGCATCCTCATGCCGAAAACTCCGTTGATCAGGATAAGGACAGGATCCCCTCTCTCGATAAGATTCACAAAACATGTTTCCATTCCCGAAGATCCTGTCCCCGAGATCGGAATGGTCATTTTGTTCTGAGTCTTCATAACCGTCTGGAGCAGCTCTTTCACATCATCCATGATCTTGATGAAATATGGGTCCATATGCCCCAATGTTTTACGGCTCAGGGCTTCATAAACCGAGTCATGGATACATGAGGGGCCTGGCCCCATCAAAAGGATCTCTTCAATCCCATCAAGCGTATTTTTCATTGTAGGATGCACTCCCTTCTTATCCTGAATAATCCAGGTTATTTATCTAGCATAAGATATTATCAACTTTCCGGTGTCCTTGTAAAGGCATTTATCAATGCATAAACATCATTTTTGCATTAATTTTACAGATTCTGTAGAATAATGGCGACAGATTGTAAGTTAAGAATTAAAGCTTTTTCTTGACATGAAGAGGAATTTGTTTAAACTTTTCTTTCTAAGGATGCTATTTAGTTTAGGAGCGAGACAATGGCTGAAGCGCAAAAAGACATGTTTTCTCCAGAATTACTGGATGAAATAAGAGACCGTTTCTTGTATGTGGATTGGGATCCTTTCTCAGGACAGCGAGTGTACCTGGAAGCCTCCGGAGGTTCACTCCGGCTGAAAACAGTAGTGGACACCATCACTAAGGAGAGTGCTCTTCCTGATGAGCTTTTTAGGTATAATCCTGCCTCAGATTATGTGAACGCCACCGTGGAAAAAGGGATGGAAGATGTGAAGCTCTTCTTGGGCGCAAAATCTGGACACATCATGCCTGCACACAGCGCCACACACGCCATCTTCCGTGCGCTCAACGCCATCACCTCTCATATTCCGGGATCAAACATAGTGACGACTGAACTGGAACATCCCGCAGTTCGGAGCTCCACACAGTACTTTGCCGAGACAACGGGTAAAGAGTGTCGTGTCGCAAAACTATCTGGAGAGATAAGCTCAGTCCCTGTGGAGTCGATTCTGGAACTCGTGGATAAGGACACCTGTGTTCTCGCATTTCAACACGGTTCTAACCAGACTGGCTCTATCAATGATGTCAAAACAATAATCACAGAAGCCAGGAAGATCAAGCCCGAGCTTTACGTCCTGGTCGATGCCGTGCAGTATGCCCCGCATGGACCCATCGATGTGGAGGAGTATGGCGCTGATGCATACGCTTTTGGACCGTATAAAGCCTATTGTGTCAAGGGAATCGGATTTGCACACATGTCGGACAGACTGGCCAACCTTCCCCATTGGAGACTTCTCGATAAGCCCCAAACAAACTGGGTGCTCGGTTCACCCGCGCATATGATGTATGCCTGCTGGTCTGCTACTGTGGACTATCTCTGTTGGCTCGGCAGTCAATTCACCGAATCTACAGATAGAAGGGCGCAGATGATCGCAGCCAAAGATGCTATCCACGCCCATATGAAAGCCCTTCTCCACCGGGCAATGTTCGGTACAGAAGAGATCGAGGGGCTCTTCAAACTCAACCATGTCGATGTGGGCGGTATGCCCGAAGATATTGGGAACCGCCTGTGCATATTTTTATTTCAACTGGCAGGAATGGATGCATCTACAGCCATCGGGCGCTACAACCAGGAGCATGGTGTTCGACTGGCTGCAAGAATCATGGACGCTTACTCTGCGGTTCCACTCAAAGCTTTGGGTTGGGAGAGTGCCGTCCGCCTCTCGGGGGCCCACTACAACACACCGGAAGAGATCGATATTTTCCTCAAGGCTACAAAAGCCCTTGTCACTTGAGCTATTAACAGATGGCCATTTTTTTTATATAGGGTCCATTCCCCGAATGGACTGATGATTTGCGATGTAGGGTCAGTTCCCCGAACTGACCCTACATTTTAACGGATCATTTGGGAAACGGTCCCTACTCAAGATTCAATCCAGAATATCGGTGATTTGAGCGATCGCCTCAATTGGATCGATCAATAGAGCCACCACCAAATTGGCCTGATGAGAAGCGGCAATCCCCACTCTCGGCGCCATCAAACCCTGACCGGGTCCGGCTGATTTCTCCAGATCTCCGATAATAAAGAGCCTGTCTCCCACTCTCCAAGTCCGGATACTGTTGCTATCACCGTACCCGGCTAATCCTGAAGCACCCACAACGTAAGTCTCGGAGAGAGATTCTCTAACAACCTCCAAGATCATGGCTTTATCCTCAGCACGGTCAAAACACTCAACGACAACATCCACATTTCCGAAGATATCTGGGATATTGTTTCTGTCGAGTTCTATTCTAAAAGAGCTGACACTCACATATGGATTGATATCCTTTAAAATCCTCGACATAGCTTCTGTTTTTGGCATGCCGATTTGATTGATAAAATAAAACTGACGGTTCAGATTACTCGGCTCCACCACATCATAATCCACCAAGATCAATTCGCCAACACCCATCCTGGCCAGAGCAATGGAAACCGCTGAGCCCAGTCCTCCCAATCCTGCAACGCCAACAGTAGCCTCTTTCATGCGTTGGTGGACACGTGGAGTGTGACGGGCAACTAGCAGAGCTTCCATCTCATTTGCTTTGGGTTGCTCTCCCCTCCGAATGAACACAACTTCATCCCCTTCCTTCAGCACATAATCCTTTTCGCTGGGATAACCGTTGACGATCAGCACATCCGCACCTGGCTTTTCTCGATTGCGAAGCTGACCCACAGTCATATTCTCTGGGACAGAATAGCTGTGTTCATTGAGTAATATTTTTATCGCCATCATCCCCTTTTAGGAAAACAGATCAGAAGAATTTCCAGAGGTTTCACTGTCCTTCATTAAGATTCAAGAAAACTGGCGGAGAGGGTGGGATTCGAACCCACGATACTGCATACACAGTATAGCGATTTTCGAGACCGCCGCCTTCAACCGCTCGGCCACCTCTCCAACCTTCTTTATTCATAAAAGCTTCTGACAAGTTTTATCCCAAAAGCTCTCAAAATCTTATTGTCAGAATCTTTTACCCTACGGGCGAGCCGATCTCACCGCATCTGCTTCGTTGCGACCCATTCGAAGTGGACGACCACGTCTTCATGGGCCGACGTCTCGCATCTGCGGCAACCTCAACTCGTGAATAATCCATCTAGTTCGTGACTCTTCAAAAAAAGTTTGTTTAACTCCTTATCTTTTTTCTGTGAAGAAGTCTTTTAAAATCTTACCGCATTCCTCAGACAGAATTCCAGCCTCAATTTCTACCGTGTGGTTCATCCGATTAAAAGGAAACGTCATGATGGACTCAACGGCTCCCGATTTTGGGTCCAGAGCTCCGAATATCAGCCGCCGGATCCTCGCCTGGCAAATGGCTCCCAAACACATGGCACAAGGTTCCAGGGTTACATACATATCACAACCGGGAATCCTGTAGTTGTTTATTATCCTGCACGCCTCTCTGATCGCCAAAATTTCAGCATGAGCAGCAGGATCGTTCAAAGATATGGTGCCATTGTGGGCCCGGCTCAGTATTTTTTTATCCGATACAACAACAGCCCCCACTGGCACCTCATTATTCTCAGCAGCTCTTTTTGCCTCCAAAAGAGCCTCTCTCATAAAGGATTCGTCTGTCATGAGTTCGCTCATCAGAATCAGATTTTACTGCTCTTGCCTCAACTTTACAACTCTGCGTCAAAATCCTCTGACAGCGATGGATGCATATCCAAATCCGTGATCGTATGTAAACAAGTTGCTTTATTAAGTGTCCCAATTGAGCGGTGGAGAAAACCGTGAGAAGGACTCTAGGCGGGCATGGTACATCTCCATAGGGGAGATGTGAGAGACTCCCCCGCGTCCGAGTCTATATAAATGTAGGGACCGTTTCCCAAACGGTCCGTTCGGGGAACGGACCCTACAAAAAAAAGAAACTGGTCCCAATGTTCGTTTTCGCAATCACCAATTGGGACACTCGGATAGCATTCATCACAGATTTAGAACTGCTTATCATACCTGATTTATTTTTGTGCGGAGATTCATTATGATATAGGCTCGATACGAAGGATGGCGAAAAATGAAAGAACAGTTTGAGTGCCTGGCATGTGACAAAAAATTTCCGGTAGACGTCTTTAACACATTCTGCCCTGATTGTAAGGAGCCTCTTCTCTATCACTATCCGGAAAAAAAGAGAACGATCCATAAGGATCAATCTCATACCTTGGAAGTCTTTTTAGACTTTCTTCCGTTCGATAAGGTCGATCACTCCCTCTTGTTGGGAGAAGGAAACAGCCCTCTAGTGAAACTCAGACGGATAAGCGAAGAATGTCATGTGCCTTATATGTATGTGAAGGACGAATCATTCAATCCTACAGGAAGTTTTAAAGACCGGGGAACAGCAGTCGCCATTCAAAAGGCTGTCTCTCTACATATCGATAAAATAGGCACGGTTTCGACAGGCAATATGGCAACTTCCACAGCCGCATATGGAGCCAAAGTCGACCGAAAGACTTTTGTCTTCATCAAGGAAGACATCTCGACTGAAAAACTGCTCTCATGCGGGATATACGGCCCTGTCATGATCAAAGTGGCAGGAGATTACGGCGAGCTCACCTACAAGAGTTTTGAGATTGGGCGCAAACACGACATTTACTTCATGAATTCCGTAGACCCTTTCCGCATTGAAGGCTATAAAGTCATTGGATTGGAGATCTTTCTGCAGTTGGGTAGTCAACCGCCTGATTATATTTTTGCGCCCATGAGTTCAGGGGGGCATCTGATCGGGCTCGTAAGGGCTTATTCAGAGTTAAAACAAGAGGGATTTATCGAAAAGATGCCGACATTCATCGGTGTTCAGGCCGAAGGATGCTCGCCTATCGCTAAGGCTTTTCGTTCTGGTGCATCTCGAGTCAAGCGAATCGAAAAAGCGAACACAGTAGCCCAGGCTATAACTAATCCCAATCCTCCTGGGGGGAACATGATCCTCAATATGATTAGAGAGAACAAAGGTTCCATACTGGCTGTTTCCGATACAGATATCCTTTCGACCCAGAAAATGCTGGCAGAAAAAGAAGGCATCTTTTGTCTACCGGCCTCGGCGACAACACTAGCGGGTTTCCTCCAAATGGCAAAAACAGACACCTTCAAAGCTACAGATAAAGTTGTCCTGGTTGTTACCGGAACAGGAATGAAAAATCTGAAGGTCCTGGATTCCACAAAGATGAATTTCTATCACTCGTCTCTTTCTACTCTTGAGAATACGCTCCTATCTACAATCGATTAAAATCGATACGCCGTTGAATACGAGAGTTCTCTAATCCGGTCTCTCGATCAAGTTAAGGAGCAATTATTCAGGAAGATGATGGATTATTCATAAAAAATGCCGATAATAAGAATGAGAAGGAATTTTAGTGAAAAGTATCGGCAGTTTTTATGAATAATCCAGGTAGAATAAAATTAGAGAGATATGAGTATATTAGATAGACATAAAGAGTTACAGAGTCACAGTTTTGTGGAGTTGCTTTCATATAAAAATTTTCTGTGTTACCATGAGTGCATAAACCAATACAAAAGGAGGTAAGTATGAGTAATGATTTTCCTTCCATGGAAATAAAACTTCCAAAAATCAATCTAAGCATAATCAAGTTGATTATTGCGGG
>Ga0307378_10003039_pt1 | contig 24907 bp, 16 predicted proteins | sample UN1MG_FD_202238 | JGI IMG/M metagenome (GOLD analysis project Ga0307378, IMG submission 202238) | Soil microbial communities from Risofladan, Vaasa, Finland - UN-1 | ecosystem: Environmental > Terrestrial > Soil > Coastal area > Acid sulfate soil | place: Finland: Risofladan, Vaasa | collected...
GCCCCCCCCGCCCCCCGCGAGATATCCCCTTGTCTACCAGTCCCGTTGTCTCCCAGTCCCCTTGTCTCCCAGTCCCCTTGTCTCTTCGTCCGTTCCTGTGGCAATCCGACCCGGTCCATCGCAACAGCAGTTCCTCGTATGATGCGACCTGCTCTATTCCCCATGCCCCCCCGCCCTGCCGGGGTTTGAGCCAGACCGGATAGTTGACTTCGGCCAGCCAGGGGTACTGTGAGGGGTGTTCGGTAAGGAAGGCGGTCAGGGGAACAGGTATCCCCAGTTTTTCGGCCAGGCCGGAGAGAGTTTGCTTGTCATGAACAGCCAAAATCTTTTCGTATTCGGGAACAACCAGGTGAAAATGAGCTTTGAGTTTGGCCTGGTACTTGGCTATCAGAAAGGTTTCTTCATAGGTAGGCAAAAGGAATTGACATCGTTCCTTTCGGCCATTTTCGATCAGTGAGGCAATACATTTTTCAGGCTCCTGAAAAGGGGAAGGGTACTGGAAATGGCTCCTTGAATAACGAGAAGAAAAGCACATGGCCCACGGTATGGAATCTGCCGTGCAAATCGGAATGCCCCGGCAGCCAAGGCTCCGCAAGGCAGCATAGGCAATCCGGTTCCGGGCGTTAGTGATCAGTACACGCATTTTTGTTTTACTCCTCCACTAGGAGGCTGCCGGAGTGATGAAATGGGAAATACAAATTCTCCTCTTCTCCTCTTCCCGTCTCCCCGTCTCCCCGTCCCCTCTTCCCCTCTTCCCCTCTTCCCCTCATATGCGATCCATGCTGATCATGCACTCATGGGTTTCCCTATGCCGCAGGATACGGGTTTGGCTATCCCGCACAGCCACTACCGCAGCCCTTGGATAGGAAAAATTAGTGGAAAACTGGGTGAAGTAGGCGCCAGAATCCATAATGGCCAGGACATCTCCGGCCTGAAGGTAAGGAAGGTGAATGTTCCGATAGACCCAATCGCCGGGAGAGCAAAGGCGGCCAGCCACGAAATATTTCTGCCTGAGCGGATCATTCAGTTTATTAGCCGCAAATGCGGTATGATATTCATGTTCCAGTGGATAATTAATATTGAATCTCCCACCGTCCGTGATTGCAAATAACTGGTTTTTCCCCCGCCACAGGGACTCTAGGCGATGTTTGATTCCACCGATCGTCAATAGCAGAACTTGAGCATCGCTGGTTATAATCCGCCCCGGCTCCAGGCACAGGACAGGGGGATCGAGCCCGAATCGCTCGCATCCTCTGGTAAGCACCGACAGGATACGGCTGGCCACATCCTCGATCGGCTGGCACTCTGCGGCACGGGGGGCACGGGGAGGACGATTCCACAGCCGGTATTGCAGGGCTTCCCAATGGGAGAATCCCTTGACCGTAGGGATACCAAAGCCGCCTCCAAGATCAATGGATTGAATCTTTATGCCGTGGCTTCGATATATCCGTGAGGCGAACTGCAAAAGGTCAAGGCAGGCACGTGCATGAGTTTCGCCATCAGTAGCCCGGGTGGTGAGGTGACACATCAGCCCCGTGCATACCAGGTGTGAGGAGCGACTGATGTACTCTATGGCCTGATCTGCTGCCGAAGGAGATCCCTGCCTGCGATTGACAGGGAAAATGGGGACAGATTTGAAATGCGAGATGCGAGATGACATTCCTTTTTTGTACGTTCCTGTTTTTGTCCCCATTTCCTGGCTGACAGAACCGCGTCCTCCATATTTAAGCGGCTGGAAGCCGTTTCCACCATCAGCCAGGCTCAGACCAAAGTGGGAATTCCAGCCAGCCCTCGGACAAATCCGAATCCCAATTTCGCAGGTTCTGCCAAGCCTTTTGGCCTCCGCTTCAATCTGCTTAACCTCCTCAAAGGAGTCCGCATTGATCCTTACTTTGAGCTTGAGTGCCAGCCTCAGGCTTTCCTGAGACTTGCTTATGCCGTTGTAGACAATCCGCCAGGGAGCGATTCCCATACGCAGGGCCAGCCAGAGCTCGTAAGGAGAAATAACCTCAGCACCCAACCCCTGGGGTGAGGAAGGGTGAGAGGAAGGGTGAGAGGAAGGGTGAAGGATGAAGGGTGAAGGGCAGGGACCCCTCCTCACCCCGCCCTCATCATTCAGGGGAGAGGGGAAGCAGGGAACACCTGTGGCAGGGTGATGGGCCATGTCGCGTAACTGATCCATTGTGGCAGGGTGATGGGCCATGTCGGTTAACTGATCCTTGTCATAGTTCAAAGGGTGAAATTCCTCCCCCCTCTCTATTCTCAGTTCAGCCTTCACCCTTGCTTGCCCCGCACTCCGTACCTCGCACCCCGCACTCTTTTCCTCGCACCCCGCACTCTTTTCCTCTGTCTCTCCCTGATGAATAATTTGCAATACGCCGGGAATTCCATTGGATTTATATGAATAATAAACCTGCACTCCCGGCTGATAGCCGGAGAAAGCATCTTTAAACCGCTTTATATTACTTCGGAGCCTCTTCTCATGAACTACATGGAGTGGGGTACCATATTCCCTGACCAGATCCAGGCAACTTACCCCATCAACCAGGAGAATCCCCTGTTGGTTCTTTAGCCCCCAATCCTCTACCTGCGGGTGCTGACGCTTCAGATTCATTCTTGTTGACCTCCTTATAGGGAATCTCACAGATAATAATTTACCCATAATTATTATCCAAGAAGGTAATAGCTATGACATCCACGCGATAATGGGTAAATTATTTGTTGGGAGTTCCCATAGTTGACTTCCTTATAAAGGATAGGGACCAGGGATTACGAATTGGGAGACTTCTCCTCGTCTCCCAGCCTCCTTCTCCCCCAATCTATCAATCTCCTGCTCCCACCATCTCCCCGTCTCCCTCTCCCCCCGTTTCCCCGTCTCCCCGTCTCCCCGTCTTTTTCAAACCCCTTCCTTATCGAATTGGCGGCGCAGGATACCCGAAACAGCCAAAAAAATATAGGGAAAGATAGAATATGCCTGCGAGAGAAAAAAACCACAAACCAGATAGCCGATTAATCCCAGTGAAAACATCTCTGCCAAAGTGTGAATGTCTGAAGCAGATTCTGAAGCAGATGCGGCCAGAGCCAGTTCTTTAGTCTCCCGAAAATTTTTTATGCTCAGGCCGATCAGAAACAGAAAGACCAGCAGGCCCGATATGCCAATTTCTGTCCCCACTTGGAGATAACTGTTGTGCGCTTCTCTCCACGATTGGTCATACACATTGCCGAGTTTCCCGAACTTGCCCTGGTCCAGTGCCCGGCCATAAGCCGTGGAAAAACAACCCGCGCCCACGCCGATCCAGAGATTTTCCGCAAATAGTTTCAGCCCTCTCTCCCAAATAACTTCCCTCATGGAACCACGGTCCTCGCGGGATAGAATGGTTTGAATGCGCTGCCAGTATTGATTACCAGCCAGACCGACGAGGGCAAGTGCCAGAATGAGGACTACTGCTTTCTTTGACCATTTATGAGAAAAGTTATCAGTTTTCCGTTTGAAGCTTTCAGTTTTTTCATTCGTAGCTGATAACTTATTACTGATCGCTTGTTTTTCATCGATAACTGATAACTGATAACTGATAACGTTATTTTCTCCTGGCTCCTGACTCCTGACTCCTGACTCCTTTTTTCCTATGATCGGTTGCTTTTGAACGGCAAAGGTCAGGATAATGGCCATAAGGCCAAGGAATCCGCCCCGCGACTGGGTAAGCACGAAGGCGGATAAAATAACGGCCCCGGCTCCGGCCAGGATTGCTCTCCTGAAAACCCCTCCCTCAAGGAAAAAGTAAAGGACAAAAGGAAAGGATATAACCAGGACCATAGCCAGGTCATTGGGATCATACATTGTGCCGACGCTGACCCGATCGACTTGTGCCCTTACGCTGAGGCTGGCCAGGGAGATAATGGCCGCACTCCAGACAATTACCCAGGCAAGTTTTCGGATATCTTCAGGCGTGATCAGAATCCGGCTCAAAACCAGAAAGTAAATGACCAGTTTGAAAAAGTCATCCTTCAGAAATTCCCAGCTCTGCCCTGGATATACACCGCACAGGCCGGAGGCTGCCATAAGGAGGCAAAAAAACAAAAAGGCCAGAACCTCCGGCGTCTGAAAAACATTTTTATTTACCTTCTTTTTGACGCTCAGGAAATAAAGCAGCAGGGTAAGCAGAGCAACAATCTTACCCGGATGGAGATGAAACAACAGCCCTGGCAGGATGTCCTGAGGACGGCCTATAATAACCAGGGTCCAGAGGTAAAAAAAAAGCATCATCTTTTTGAGAATTCAGGAGTCAGGAGCCAGGAGTCAGGAGAAAAGACAAAGGGGTGAAGTGTGAAGGGGGAATACGAAAAAATTTCACCCTTCACCATTCCCCCTTCACACTTCCTTATATGCTTTTAACTTCTGACTTCTGACTTCTGACTTCTGACTCCTTCCTTTACAAGTTATCCCAAAAACCAAATCGCACCAGGCCGGGCACCAGGCCAAGCAGCCAGCGCCGATTTTCGGTTGTCCGGGCCAGGAACCTCATACGGCGCAGCACTTCCCGCCACCCCATATCCCAGTAAGCTTCCTTCAGCCAGGACCAGTGGATACATAAGGAGCGTCTGCAGCTTATCGCCCAGAAACGGTCCAAAAACTCAAGGTCATGGAGAGGCAAAGAAATCTTATGAAGTTTCATCAGAAATTTTTGCCGATCCTCACCAACAAGGGGCACAGGCTGATGGAATTGGTTGATCAGCACCGGCAAAAACTCCGCACCCACGATTTCATAATCAGTTGCGTCAAAGGAATGGGGACAGATTTTAAATCTGCCCCCATTCCTTGACTCCGACATCCTGCGAAAATTGTTATTCCCGGCCTTCGCAGGAAGTCGGATTTTCGCTGGCTGTGAGACCTTTCCGGTTGCCCATACATTATTTAAGCGGCTGGAAGTATTATCCAGCTCAAGGGAAGCCGCTTCCACTTCAATCTGCTTCACTTCCACCCGGTTGCCCATCCATACACGCAGAACGAAACTCTGATCCGTATAAGGGTGATTTGCGTAACTATTGCCATAAACGGGAAAAACGAAACTCCCCAGGCTGTAGACAATCATCCCTTTGCCGTATCTCTCCACACCTTGCGGCACATGCGGGTGATGCTGAAGGACCAGGTCCGCACCTGCATCGATAAGCTGCCGGGAAAGCCGGACCCGCCAAGGTGCGGGATAGGCCAAAAATTCAAGGTCTGCATGCAGGGAAACAACAATCAGGTCAACCTGCGGTCGAAGGGCCAGGATATCCTCAACCCAATATTTCTTCTTGATTGGTGCCACACCGGGCTGATTTGGTCCTGCGGACTGCCCGACATTCTCGGAATAGGCTAAAAAGCCGATCCGCTTTCCCCTGACTGTCAGTATGGCCGGTTTCCTGGCCTCCTGAAGATTTTCCCCGCATCCGACAGTCTGAATACCCTGCCTTTTCAAAAAATTCAAGGTATCACGGCAGGCCTGAGCACCAAAATCCAGGATATGGTTATTGGCTACACTGAGTACCCGAAAACCTGCCCTTTTAAGCCCCTCGCCATAATGGAGGGGAGCTTTGAAATCAAGGCGATTTTCTTTAAGGGGCGTTCCCTTTTCATACAGGACCATTTCCAGATTGCCAAAGACCACATCCGCATTCTGCAGAATCGGGCTGCACTGGGCAAAGGGGAAATCAGAACCGAATTGCCGGATAGAATCCCGGACCCCCGCTCCCAGACAGATATCTCCTACAGCTACCAGAATAATCAGGTCTTTATCCATAAGCAGTTGAGAGCAACTAAGCAGAAATAAGGGGCCAGGGACTAGGGGGTAGAGGGTAGTGACTATAGGGACTAGGGATTAGGGAAGACTTCATCGAGCGGCCCCATCTCACCGTCTCCTCGTCTCTCCGTCTCCCCGTCCCACCGCCTCCCCGTCTCCCCCTCTCTCCGTCTCCCCGTCTCCCCGTCCCACCGCCTCCCCGTCTCCTCATCCCCCGGTCTCCCCCTCTCCCCATCCTCCCTAACCCTAATCCACAAAGGAGCGGAAGAAAGATTCCACGGTAACAATGGCCTCTACCATATGAAAATAATTCCTGCCGCAATCAATGTGCCGGATCAGATTCTCGATTCCTTCCTTCGAAATCATACCCCGGTCTGAGGTGCGCCTATCCTGCAGGATATCCAAAAAGAACTGGCGGAAAGTGGGGTCCTTGCGAAACTTGCGATTACCATCTACATCTGAATTTCCCCATTCCCACTGTCCCCTGCTTAAGCGGTTGAGATAGTATCCCGACCCCTTGACAAGGTCCCTAAAGACTGAAGTGCCGGTTTGATACCGGTGCAGGGGGATGCCGGTCTTGCCCCAGGGGATTCTGGCCAGATTCGGGAAATGCCGCAAAAAAATCTGCCTGTACAGCCAGCTCTGATGCCGATAATGCGGGGGCAGGCGCAGGCAGAAATCGAACAGGTCATAATCCATGTAGGGAAAGGCGCTTTCGATATAATTCCGACTTACCCACGAATTGCCAATGGTAAATCTCCTGGCCCGGTTGACAAAACAAAAATACTGAAGCCAGTTTTGCATAGGTTCATGGATGCGATCATCACTCATTTTTCGGATGTTTTCTTCCGTTAACTGAATGAGAGAGCGTGAGAACTCAGGGGTAAAGAACTGCCGGGCGAATTCCGGACGGAACCCGCAATAGGTATCTCTAGCCAGCCTGATTCTCTCTTCGGGAGAGGAGTTCTTGCTGCTGATGTCCGAGAACGTGGACCCCAATTGCGCATCAAAGCAGAAGCCATCAAGGAAGATGTTCGCTTTTCCGTCCTGGCTTGCGGCCTTGGCAATTCCGAGGAGCCAGCTCTGACGGCAGGAAAAATGGCTGTCATTGAGGGAGAGGACTTCCGGGATCAGGGTGCTCACATCCAGGGATCGAAGATCAAAAAAGTGCCATTCCCCGTCCAGGAAACCACAAACCTTTTGAGCTACCTGCGTTTCCAGATAGCGGGGATTGCTTCCGGCATGAAAAAAATTCACTCTTGAACTATGACATGAACAAGGAATGGGGACAGATTTGAAATGCGAGATGCGAGATGACATTCCTCTTTTGTACGTTCCTTTTTGTATCCCCATTTCTTTATTGCATACACATGCGTCAGGTATCATGCCTTGCGCTTTATCCTGCGAGGCTATCGTTCCCAGCAGTCGTGAATCCAACCCTCCGCTGAGGGGAATGCCAAACTTCAAGCCCGGCTTCCATTGGTTCCGAACCGCTTTTTTGATCAGCGAGTAACCCTCCTCGATCAGAATATCGGGGCCAGGATCTCTATCCCTGTTCTGATACGGATAGTTCCAGTATCGCTGCTGGTTACTCCTTTTCTCTTCCACTTCCATGATCGTGGCATAGGGAAGGATCTGGATATCGCGCAAAAAGGTCTTATCTCCCATAATAAAATGAAAATTATAAAAATCGCACAGTGCGCTTACATTGATCTGCCTCTCCCCTTCCATGACGGGAAAAAGGGCCTTTAATTCCGAAGCAAATGAAAACCGATCTTCTGAATCCTTGCAGTAGAGGGGAAAAAGGCCGTAGCGATCATTGGCCAAAAGGAGTGTGTGGTTAAGCTGATCATAAATTATCACTACAAAGATCCCCTTTAACCACTGGACAAAATTTTTGCCCTGGTCGAGAAAAAGGTTCATGATCAACTCTGCTTCCGAATCCAGAGTAAAGAGATATCCCCGCTCCTTCAGGTCATGCTTCAGGGGCTGGTATTCATAAATCTGCCCATCAAAGAACAAAAGATATCGCTTATCCGGACTGGTAACCGGCTGGGGATGTGGGTCCAGAGTACCCAGGGTTACGCGGCCAGCAGCAAACCTCTCGAGAGCCACGGCGTCGGAGGTTCTGCTGTATTTTCGCTGCATATAACCTTTCATCCGGGCAATAAGCTCTTCTGACTTTCCCAGCGTAAAGGATTTTTTTTGATAAAAGCCAAATAATCCAGGCATATATTCAGTCCTTCCTCTTTAGGAGATAAGACAGGGAGATAAGACAGGTAAGACAGGTAAGACAGGTAGATAGGCTGTAGGTATTTAGGTGTTTAGGCTAAAAGCCGTTAACCGTTGACCGTTAACCGTTGACCGTTGACCGTTGAAACCTTAACGGATAACGGTTAACGGACAACGGTCTAAACAACCTGCATTCCTAACAGCCTAAGCAGGTAGATAGGTTGTAGGTGTTTAGGTGTTTAGGCTAAAAGCCGTTAACCGTTAACCGTTGACCGTTGACCGTTGAAACCTTAACGGATAACGGTTAACGGACAACGGTCTAAACAACCTGCATTACCTAACAGCCTAAATACCTACAGCCTATCTACCTGCATTCCTATCAGTCCCTCTTCATAAATTCCCACAACTCATTCAGTGAAGACCGGTGAGCGATCCAGAGAAAACCCAGATACCCGATCGCACCAGCAAGACAGGTGAAGGAGAAGCGAAACCACTTAAGGCAGGGGCAAAGGTTTAGAGGCACAGAGGCACAGAAGGGTAAAAACTTTGTGCCCTTGCCCACTTGCCCCATTGTGCCTTGACTCCATAGTTGCAGCCCGAAAACAAGAAGCGCCATCACCACACTTCCCTCCGCAACGGGCAGGAGATTAGTAAAATACTCTTTCATCGAAATTCGAATAATGCGGATAGAATTCCAGAGCATAATAAGAAACAAAAAGGGATACACCAACAGCCATGCGAGGGAAATCCCCTCAATACCAAATCCCGATCCCAGCCAAAACGCGACCGGCATAAAAAGTGTGCACAGGAAAGAGTTAAACAAGGCAATGCCAGGCCTGCCCAGAGCATTGGTCAAAGGGGCGCTGAGCACAGCCATAGAGCGAAGAATAGACATGAGGCACAGGATCTTCAAGGGATAAATAGCCGCTGCCCACTTACTGGTCAAAACCAGAAGGATGAGGTCTTTTGCCACCAGAAAAATCCCCAGAAAGAGGGGAAAAACAATCAGGGCCACCAGTCGGCTTGTCTTTAAAAAGTAGTGTCGGACCTTCTCCGGGTCCTGCTGGACTTGAGAAAAAGTTGGGTAAGCGATTTGCGGAATCAGCGAAACCACCTTTTCCAGGGGGAGGGAGGCCAGTTCAAAGGCCAAGGTGTAATTGCCCAGGGCCTCCTTGCCCAGGACACGGCCAGCTATGAGAAAATCGGAGTTGGAATAGATATACCATAAGGTCCGGGAGAACATGATTTGACTCCCGAATTTAAGGAGTCCCTGATTCTCCCTGGCAATGGAGGGCGCTGCTCCTTCAGTTGCTAATCCGTCAGTTCCTGATCCGTCAGTTGCTGCTCCGTCAGTTGCTGTCACGGGTTCTTCGCCCTGCCTTGCAGCGTCGATAAGGGCGCTCCGACGGTTAAAGGCACGTTGACCGTTGACCGTTGACCGTTGAAACCTTAACGAATACCGGCGGGGCAACCGGGGAATCCACCTGCTAAAGTAATAAATCAGGGAGATCATAATAAGCGGAGTGGCCAGGCTGCTGTAAATCAAGGCCCAGACCTTCCACCCTGCCAGGACCAGGCCTAAGCAGATCACGCTGTGGCCCACTCCTGAAGCCAGTTCCGCCTTGGACCTTTGATCAAAGGCCAAATCCCTGGTCATCAGGCTGTAGGGCACGATAGAGAGGGAGGACAGTACCAGATTAATTCCAAGAATCCGGATCATGACCGACAGTTTTTCCTCTCGGAAAAACGTGGCCACGAGCGGAGCGAGCAAAAAAGTTATTGCATACAGGCCGATATTGATCGAAATTATCAGCCAGAAGATTCGATACAGATCCTCCTCTTCCATCTCCTGTTTTTGAATAATAGCCGCATCCAGCCCTACTCCCTCAAACAGTGTCAAAAAGGAGATAACCAGGTTGGCCATGCCAAAGAGCCCAAAATCCGCCGGGTCCAGAAGACGGGTAATGGTCAAGGTAATGCCCATGGTCATCAACTGGCCGATCAGCCTTGTTCCTGCTAACCATGTGGTAGCTTGCCGGACTTTCTGCCCGACTGAAAGCTCTATCCCCTCCTCCCCTAACAAACCTTTTCCAGAATGGATGCCAGTTGATGGGTCAAATGCCGCTTATTGAACCTTTCCAAATACGCTTCATTCGGAATGGTCGGCCAATCTCCGTTCTCCCATCTCATGTATGACCGGTGGATGGCTTCAGCCACCTTCCCCGGTCCATCGCCGGGAAAGAGAAGGGAAAAGTTAGACGAGTAGTTCCGGATCAGTTGGGCGACCTCATCAGTGGAGTCAAGAGAAAGAATGGGTTTACCTATGGCCAGTGCCTCGTAGAGTTTGGCGCTGATCATATTTCCCCTGGATCGCAGGAGAAACAGAGAGGACGTTGAAATATACTCCAAGGCCTGTTTGCGGTTCGTGTATCCGCAGTGCTTTATCACCTCGTGCAGACGGTACTTCTCTTTCATGCTTTGAAACCACTCCTCATTGTTGCCAAAGTAAAAAAACCGTATCCTCTCTCCGGAGATTTTGTCTTCTGTCAGAACCTGCTGCAATCCCTGGAAAAATACATCTGCTCCAGGCAGGGTCGGATAGAAATTGCCAGTATAAATAATGGAAAAAATGGAAAGTGGAAGCGGCTTCCCGCTGTCTGGATAATACTTCCAGCCACTTGCCCCTGGGACGGGGGGATGGGGGGAGGGGGGGACTGAGGGACAAAGGGACTTCTCCCCCTCCCCTTTTCTCCCCCTCCCCCCCTCTCCCCCTCTCCCGTTCTCCCCCTCCCCTCCTGTGGAAGCCGTGGGAAGAAGCTCATCCAGGAATCCGTTGTAAATAACGGAACACTTTTCCCTGAGAAAGGGGTAAAGGGAGAGGTACTGCTCCTGTGTCCTCTGACTGGTCAGCAGGAGCCAGTCCGCCTGGATCAACACCAATTTCTCCAGTCTTCGAATTACCTTCCAATAGAGGCCGTTTTCTTCCGGTGTATCTAATCCAATAGCCTCCAGGGACATGGGGTCCCGAAAATCCAGGATCAGGAATTTTCCAGTCAGCCGTTTTAGTATAGCTCCTGTCAGGGTGGAACTGAAGGGTTTGGCAGAAACATAAATGACCCCGATCTGATATTTTCGGATGAGCCGGTAGGCTGTCCAGCAGGAAAGAGGAGTCCAGCCCACAAAGATGTCGGGTAAAAAAAAGATATCCGCCGGATTCTGGGAGTGACTTCTTCCCAAAAAACCAAGCACCCTGCACAGGAACCCGTTGGCCAGCCCATTCAATCGCGCCAGATTGACCAGCGAGCGGGTGTAGAAAACCTGCACATGATCCGGGAAAGATTCTTTTCCGAGCAGACAGTAAGCAGGGTCCGGATTTTTGACTGAAACCACGTAGGGCTGCCAACCATACTCCGGCAAGTACCGGGAAAACCCCAATGCCCTCAAAGCCCCTACATCCAACAGAGGCGGATAATAATAGGAAATGATCAAAATCCGCTTCATCAAAAAGGACCTGTTTTATGATCCGGTAGTGTAGGGCGCTGCACTGCCTGGTCGGTCAGCGCCGGCCCGGTAGTGGAGGGCGCTGCACTGCTGCCTGGTCGGTCAGGGCAGTTACCTGTTCCATGATAAGGAATAGTTAAGTAATGGCTGAGGTCCCGTACAAAACAGGGCAACGAGTTCGGCGGTGGTATCCGGTTAAGGGAAAGGATATCCCAGCTTTCAGGATAAATGCAGCCCGGTTGAGCTGTACAGGCATACGCAAAGCCTGCCTTTTGCACCAGCGCCTTAATCCGGGTGTTGTAATGCTCTCCCTGGCCAATGGGATAGGCAAAGCCTTCCACAGGGCAGCCAAGGTGCTTTTCTATGGCCTTCTTCGATATCCTCAGTTCTTCTTCCACCTTTGACGAGGAAAGATGCACCATGTTGGGATGGCTGACAGTATGAGAGCCGAATTCAAGACCATGACGACTCATCTCCTGTATCTGCTCCCAGGTCAAGGAGAGCGCTGCTTCGTCAGCGCCTGTAAGGGAGGGCACTGCTTCGTCAGTACCTATAAGGGAAGTATCAGCGGAATGGGGATGCAAAAAGGAACGGGCAAAGAAGGAATGCCATCTCGCATCTCGCATTTCAAATCTATCCCCATAGTCATCAGTTGACCTATGACATGCGTCATTTACCCGGCCTTGCGAGAGATCCACATCCGGTCTCCCTGCGCCACACGTGACCCCTCCTAAAAGATCTATCAATTGGTCAGGAGACATGTCCTGATTTCGCCATATATGGGTAATCAAAGATTCCGCCAACTCGTTGTAGCTTTGCGGTCCGCATGATCGCGAGCTTTTCCAAAGCCACTTGGACAGCACATGAGGTGGAAGAGGGCAGTGTTTTTCAAGAATCATGGGGAGATTGGGGTTGCGCTGAACCATAGCCCTAAGCTGGTCCCACCAGAATCGCTTGCCTGTGCTTATATAGCTGGTGACCAAAAAAATAGTAGCCGGAATCCGGTACTTTCTCAAGACCGGATAGGCATTAAAATAGTTATCCGCATACCCGTCATCGAAGGTAACGACTACGGACCTGGGAGGAATAGGCGACCGGTTTTGCAGACTCTTAACTAAAAAAGAAAGGGAAATGGGATTCATGTGCTCCATCAGGAACTGCATCTGCCCTTCGAAATTCTGTCTGCTGATTCCACATTGACTGTCCCTACTTCCTCTGGCCTGGGCACCGCTTCCACCTGAGTGGGCTGTAATCCGGTGGTACATCAGGATCAAACAGCGTCTGTTGTTTCCCCTGCCACTGGAGCGATCTGCCTTCCGCAAAAGCCATGAATAGTAGCCTCCATAAAACAGGACAGGCACTACAAACCTCTTGATCCTGTGCTTAACTTTATGAAAAGCGGTCATCTTCCCCTAAAAGCGATAAAGGGCGCGGCAACGTCTGCGCCTATCATGAAACCCGAGTAACTACTCAGGTTGTTTAGGCTGTAGGCTGTTAGGCTAAAAGCTTTTTTGCGGTCGGGACGCATTGTCTCCTCCTACAGTCTAAATGCCTACCGCCGAAATGCCTACAGCCTATCTACCTGAGTAGTTACAAAACCGATAACTTTCTTTTCAACGGAATAATCTCTTGACCAGCGGACGAACATACTGGTAAAGCATATGGTAAGACAGAGATTTCAATCCCATAGGGTACAGCTCAAGAGTACAGGAATCTTCCTGATGATTGGAAAATTCCTCTTTCCATCGGGCATCGGAACCGAGGAATTCCAGCCTGTTTACCTTTGAACTATGACATGGGCTAAAAACCCTGCCTTGGCCTTGGCCACTGGGACGGGCTGCTTTGCTGGTGATGTCTACGTTCCCCTCAAAGAATGACTCAATGACTGTGGCAAACAAGACAAGCCCCGGCGAATACTCACGGTAGAGGAGCCGGTAAGAGGTTTTCAGAGCATAATAGGTATGGTCTGAAAGGATTCCCAGGATGAATGAAACGGGCTGGCCGTCAAAATACAGTACATAAGCCCTCGCCATATCCTGCTCTGCGTAGCGGGTGAACACATCGCCATAGAAATGCAGTTGCCGGACGTTGTCGATAATGGCTGATCCTTCTTGAGTCTTCCATGAATCCTGCTCAATTAATCTCACCATTTCAAAAAGCTCCGCCTTTTCATTGCCGAGCGAGAATGTTCTCAGGCTGACCCGATAGTTACTATGCACCCGACGCACTTTTCGCCGTGTTTCCGATCTGAACTTTGCCCCTTGAGATTTAAGGTAAGAGTCATAAGTCCCGCTCAATACGATTGACCGCATCTGGGAGGGATACTTGAAGATCGGAACCCAATGATCTTTAGTCAGAATCTCGATATTTTTACACAAAGCGGAATTGACTCGGACTCCAGCAAAAATCAATTTGGATGGGAGATAACTTCCTTTCAGCCCCTTAAGATGAATCAATAAGTCCCGAATATGGGCCGTTGAATGAGGCGTCGCCAGAAAGTCAGGATAGTAGGAAAAATCGGTCTCGATAAAGCCTATTGTTTTGGGCTTATTATACCGCTTTAAAACAACGACTGCCTCCGGTCTGCATCTCTCATCTTTTGAACTATAAGGAATGGGGATAAAAAAAGGAATGTCGATCTCGCATTTTAAATCTGTCCCCATTCCTTCCATTCCTTGACATGCGTCATTTACCCTGCCTTGCGGGCCTTCATCAGGCACAGAGAGCAAGGCGAAGGTCTTTCCGTCTCCAAAATGCCTGATCCAAAGCGAGAGCCAGGTGTGAGTCAAAAAGAGATTGCTGATCTGCGAGCGCTGATAAAGGTCATCCCACGACTTTTCAACTCGCTGGAATTCTGAAAGGGTGTTAATCGCTTGAATCATTTGCTCATGATTACTTTTACCTTGGACTACAGTTGGACTGCTACTTGGAATTTTTTACTACCTGGAAAACCCATCGGACATAGCTTCGCCCCGTAAATTACCCTGACCTTTTTGCTCTATGCGAGATGACGTTCCTTTGGCATTGGGAACATCGGCGCATGTGCTATCCATATGAGTCTGACCAAAGAACATAAACATATCGGATAAATTTATTATTCAACTGCATAGGGGGGGTATTTTTTAGAGAATGATGTATTGATTCACCAGAATGTATGAGGTGGGGCTTTTGTCCAGGTTAAAGTACGGACCGCTATGATTACCTGCCCGCTATTACCCACTGCGAAGCGAACACCTAAACGCTTTGTACACTGAGCGGTAAATACGCGGCCAGATAAAATCAGCAAGGATATGCAGGGTGGAGCACAAGCCTGCATATCCTGCATTAGTAATACAGCCCCCCATTAGTGATTGAGTAAAGACTCAAGTCTGTTGCAGAAAGGCCACTGGCAATCTCTTGTCGTCTCGCCGCTCCTTACAGACTGCCCGCTTCCTAAAGGCTGGCTGGTCTTTGTAGGCCATCGCACTTTCCGAATCGTATCGGAGCCGTAAAATTTACAGGCCGTATCCTTGTACATAAAAAAGCCAGTCACCTCAAACCTTTGATCTAAGGGCACTATATTGATATCAGACCTCTTAAAATCGCAGATCGCCTTTCGTGTCGTAGGATTGTAGACGATCGTCTTATGTTTTGCTCCATCTGCATTCACATCATATACCGTTGTGGCATCGTAAGGCGGGGGGAAAGACAAAGAGACGGTAAATGTGTTTGGACGGAGTCTGAGAGTTTCAGGTTTGATGCTGACCTGATCTTCGGCCAGTTTGAGGGCCACCTCAAAGCTCACTGAGGCTTTCTCCATGTTGCCGAAAGCATCGATTGCCGTCAGAGTGACCACATTTTTACCGGCATACACCGCCAGGTCAACCGCAATGGGTGAACTTGATTTAATATCAACCGGCTTATCGTTGTTGTTGGAGAGCTCCACCTTTACCTGAGGATCAGAATCACCGCTATCATACACCGTGTAATATACCAACACGGATTGGGCCGTATAATAAGGGGCCTGCTCGTCAGGGGCACTGGCTCCATCGTATGTTGCGTCGTAAGATGCCTGCCCGCCAAGAGACAGCGTAACCACGGGCGATGTGGTATCTTGTACGGTTACCTTAAACGTGCAGGTACTGACATTGCCCTCTTTGTCAGTGGCAGTTACCTTAACTGATGTTGTCCCTGCCGGGAATTCAGAGCCCGGCGCATGATCATACGTTATCTGAGGGTTACTATCCACATTATCATAAGCTGTTGCCGAGAAATTCACTTTAGTCAGTTTGCCTGTAGCAGGAATAGTAATATCTGCGGGACAGATAATCTGAGGAGGCGGGATATCTCTTATCGTCACATAAAAAAAGCAGGTACTCGAATTGCCTGACGAATCAGTGGCAGTCACGGTAACTGATGTTGTCCCTACGGGAAATTCAGAGCCTGGCGCGTGATCATAGGATATTATTGGATTGGGATCTACGGTATCAATGGCAGTTACCGTGAAATTCACTCTGGTCCGTAAGCCCGTGGCCGGAACTACCATATCGGAGGGGCAGGTAATCTGTGGGGGCGTGGTGTCTTTTATCGTCACCTTAAAGGAGCAGACACTGGAATTGCCTGAAGAGTCTGTAGCAGTCGCTGTGACCGATGTTGTACCTAACGGGAATTCGGAGCCAGGCGAAGGATCATACGTTATCTGAGGGTTACTATCCATATTATCAATAGCCGTTGCCAAGAAATTCACTTTGGTCAGTTTGCTTGTAGCAGAGATAGTCATATCTGACGGACATAAGGTCTTAATAAGCGGGACATCTTTTATCGTCACCTTAAAGGAGCAGAAGCTGGAATTGCCTGAAGAGTCTGTAGCAGTCGCTGTGACCGATGTTGTACCTAACGGGAATTCGGAGCCCGGCGCAGGATTATACGTTATCTGAGGGTTACTATCCACATTATCATTAGCTGTTGCCGAGAAATTCACTCTGGTCAGTCTGCCTGTAGGAGGGATAGTCATATCTGCCGGACAGAGGATCTGAGGAGGCGTAGTATCTTTTATCCTAACCAGAAAAGAGCAGACACTGGAATTGCCTGACGAATCAGTGGCAGTCACACTGACCGATGTTGCACCTAGCGGGAATTCGCTGCCCTGTGCAGGATTATACGTTATCTTAGGGTTACTATCCACATTATCTTTAGCTGTTGCCGAGAAAATCGCTTTGGTCAGTTTGCTTATAGCAGGAATAGTCATCTCTGACGTGCAGACGATCTCTGGAGCCGTAGTATCTTGTACGGTCACAAAAAAGGTGTAGGTGCTCGAATTGCCTGAAGAGTCAGTAGCAGTCGCTGTGACCGATGTTGTCCCCAGCGGGAATTCAGAGCCTGGCTCATGATCATAAGATATGACCGGATGGGGATCATCATCATCAGTAGCTGTTACTGCATAACTCACTTTGGTCTTGCTGCCTGTAGCAGAAACGGTCATAGTCCCTAATGGCAAGAGCGGGCTGTTGATCTTCGGAGAAGAGTTGCCTCCTTCCGTTACCACCACTTGAAAGGTGCAGTAACTGGAATTACCTGATGAGTCAGTGGCAGTTACCCTAACCGGTGTTGTCCCTAAGGGGAATTCTGACCCCGATGGCGGATCATAAACGATCTGACATACGGTGTCCACGTTATCTATGGCCTGCGCGTAGAAATTCACTCTGGTTTTGCTGCTGCCCTTGGCCGTAGCGGTCACCGTAGCAGGGCATAAAACCTTGGGAGGATCGATATCTTTCACGGTCACCAGAAAGGAGCGGGTGCTGTGATTGCCAGAAAAGTCTGTGGCAGTCACGTTGACCAGCGTTGTTCCTAAGTAAAATCCCGAGTTTGGTGCATGATCATAGGTTATTTGAGGACGGGGGTCTACATTATCTGTGGCTGTCGCTGCATAACTAACTCTGGTCAGCCTGCCTGTAGCAGAGATAACATCTAAGGCCGGGCAGGTAATCTGGGGAGGCTCGGTGTCCGATGTTGATGTCGATGTCGATGTCGATGTCGATGCCGATGCCGATGCCGATGCCGATATTATCACCCAAAAAGATGATGTGCTGGAATTATTCGAGTAGTCAGTGGCTGTCACCCTCACTTCGGTTATTCCAGGCGAAAATTCGGAGCCGGACGCAGGATAATAGGTTATCCTGGGGTTGGGGTCTACATTATCTATGGCCTTTGCTGCAAAATCCACTATAGTCTTGCTGCCTGTGACCGACACAGGTAAGATTATGTCGGCCGGACAGATAATCTGCGGAGGGGTTTGGTCCTTCACGATCACCAGAAAGGTGCAGTCACTGCGATTGCCTGATGAGTCAGTGGCAGTAACCGTGACCAGTGTTGTTTCAAGAGGAAATTCCGAGCCCGACTCCGGATTATAGGTTATCCTGGGGTTGGGGTCTACATTATCTTTGGCTGTTGCCGCGGCTGTTCCACTAAAGGACACGTTGGTCTTTATTCCCGTGGCTGGAACAGTTATAGTACCTGAGGGGAAGGCCGGGCAGGTAATCTTGGGAGGTTCAGTATCTGTAACGGTCACCAGAAAGTAACTGACACTGGAATTTTTCGAAAAATCCGTAGCAGTCACCATAACTCTGGTTGTCCCAACCGGGAAACCTGACCCTGGTGCAGGATCACAGGCTATCTCAGGATTTGGATCTACATTATCAGTGGCAGTTACCGTGAAAGGCACTGGGGTCTTTATTCCCGTGGCCAAAACAATTATAGCATCTGAGAGTGAGGGTGAGGCAGTCGGGCAGGTAATCTTGGGAGATTCGTCATCCTTTACGGTAACCCGGAAAGAGCAAGAACTGGAATTTTTTGAAGAATCAGTAGCTATTACCTTAACTAATTCTGTCCCCAGTGAAAATTCAGAGCCAGGCTCATGATCGTACACCACATTGGGACTCGAATCCACATTATCTTTGGCCTCTACTTTGAAATTCACGATGGTTTTGGGGCCTGTGGCCGAAACGGTTATACTATCTTGTGGCGGACAGATAATTGTCGGGGGATCGCTATCTTTCACCGTAACCTGAAAAAAGCAGGTACTGAATTTTCCCGAAGAGTCAGTGGCAGTCACATTGACTAATGCTGTCCCAAGCGAAAACTCAGAGCCAGGTTTAAGGCTGTAGGCTATCACGGGTTTGAGATCCACATCATCAGCGGCTGTTGCCGTGAATTTCACTATGGTCTTGACTCCAGTGGCTGAAACGGTCATATCATCGGGGCAGCTTATTTGAGGGGCTTTAAGATCTAAGGGTAAGGGGGTGCCCGATTGAGAGGGTAAGGGGGTGCCCGATTGAGACTGCTGACCATCCATCGCCGTGGCTCCCTGGGAGATTCCTGGTTTTGCACTGTTGAACGCATAGATCTTGCCATCGGAATTTGTTATATAAACCGTACCGTCAACGCCAATGGCAGGTGAGGAAATAATACCTGTCACAGGGGCTCTCACAGTCCCAGAGTCTCCCTGGCTGCCGGTCTGAAAGCTCCACTTCAGGACGGCATCCTGGCATCGAAGGGCGTAAATCATGCCATCGAGGCTTCCGATGTAGACTGTATCGTCAGCACTTATGGCAGGGGAGGAATACACTTCGGCTCCGGTTTCAAATTTCCACTTCAGACTGCCATCCTGTCCATGAAGGGCGTAGACATAACCGTCCAGGCTGCCGATATAAACCACGCCATCGCTGCCTATGGCTGGTGATGAGTAAATCGCGCCCCCGGTTTGATAGCTCCACTTCACCGTGCCATCCTGAGATTTAAGGGCGTAGACATTGCCATCCAGGCTACCGATATAGATTGTGCCATCAGCACCTATGGCAGGCGAGGAATAGACAGCATCTTTGGTTTGATAACTCCATATGAGGCTGCCTATCTGTGCATCAATGGCATAGACTTTATAGTCATAGCTTCCGATGTACACGATACCGTCAGCCCCTATGGCAGGGGAAGAATAGACACTGTCCCCTGTTTTGAAGATCCATTTCAGATTGCCGTCAGAATGGAGCGCATAAACATAGCTATCCAGACTCCCTATGTAAACCTTGCCATCAGGCCCGACAGCAGGCGAGGAGAAAATCCGATTTCCCGTTTGGTAGCTCCACTTCCTGCTGCCGTCCTGGGAGTTAAGCGCATAGACGCTGTCATCCAGACTCCCGGCGTAGATTGTGCCGTCAGAACCTATGGCAGGGGAGGAATAGACACAGCCGTCGGTCTTGTAGCTCCATTTCTGGCCGCCATCTTCAGGGTTGAGTGCATAGATCCGGTTATCATAGCTTCCGATATAGATTGTGCCCCCTGCACCTATGGCAGGTGAGGAATAAATCTGCCCCCCTGTCTGACAACTCCATTTCAGCGCATCGGTTTGTGATCCTTGGTATAAGCTTTGTCCGGTATGCCCCGGATCATGTCCCCGGCAGGGCCAGGCAATTTCAACCAGTCTCTCAGGTGCGATATCGCTGGCAACGGCTCTTGGCCAAAAACCGCCTCCATAGAGCAAAGTCAAAAGGAAAAGCGAGCCTAACAATCCAATCAGAATAAAAAGAGGCAATTTTTTCATAACATTCCTCCTGGCTATAGTTGTACGGGCTTTAGTTGTAAGGGCTTTAGTTGTACGGGCTTTAGTTGTACGTTGATCGATTTTTTTGTCATTTTTTCTGTCATTCGACACTCTTCATACCACTCTAAATGAGCGGTGACGCGGTAAAATCAGACTGCTGCAAGACCAGATTTAGGTTGTTTAGGCTGTAGGCTTATAGGTTTTTAGGCTGATTGAAGCAGGCGTTTAGGTTTTTAGGTTTTTAGCCTAAATACCTTAAAAGCAGGTTGTTTAGGCTGTAGGTGTTTAGGTTTTTAGCCTAAATACCTACAGTCTAAATACCTACAGCCTATCTTCTCCTACAGCCTGTTTTCCTATTTGTGCCTGTATGTCTTTGCTCCTATGAGAACCTGAGTAGTTACGAATAATCTTTGATCACTTTGGCTGGATTCCCGCCTGCAATCACACAAGGCGGTATACTTTTTATCACCACGCTTCCAGCCGTAATTACACTTCCACTGCCGATAGATGCGCCTGGCAGGATGATGCAATTTGCTCCAATCCAGACATTATCCTCGATGATAATTGGTTTGGCACTGCCGGTCGTATGAATTCTGTCTTCAACATGCGGGAAAGAAAGATCATGCCCGTTTGCATCAAAAATTTGAGTATTGGCCGCTATCAGGCAACCTCTGCCAATGCTGATTCTCATCCAGGCGTGAATGCATACTCCATGTATCCTGGTGTTTTCTCCAATAGTAATTTCAGCACCGGGCCTGTCAGCGAATAATTTCACAGGAGAATGAAGATTAATAAGATATCCCTTGTTCCTTGAATTGAGTGTTACGTTGTTTTCTATGGTTATTGATGCGTGTTCGATTATATCAATCAGGGGAAGGCCCTTGAGTATTACCCGGCCCTTTATCCTCAATCCCTCTTTCTGAGCAATGATGACAGGGTATAGATACTCGTCGAGAATATCACCCAAGGTCAAAATGGGGTGTAAAACGGTAGATCCTACTTGATGCGCTAAGCCCACTGCCCACCTCTGGCAAAAAGAGAGCTCGCTCTTGGCCGCATCCGGAAGCAGATCTGATCTTTTCCGCTGCCGCAATCGAAAGGATTCATCAGGCATAGCCTTGCTCCTCAAGAAAGACAGGTTGTTCAGGTTGCAGGTGTTCAGGTTTTTAGCCTAAACACCTTAAAAGCAGGTTGTTTAGGCTGTAGGTATTTAGGTTTTTAGGTTTTTAGCCTAAATACCTACAGCCTAAATACCTACAGCCTGTTTTCCTACAACCTATCTACAATTCTTTCTGTAATTACATTCTCTATATTTTATTAATATGGCTTAAAATATATATTAATTATTAGAGGATTCGAGTACATATATCGGATAAATTTATGATTCAAATGCACGATAATTTAACTGTTCCGGAATTTCATTTTTTTATGCTGTGGAAGGTTTAACTCTCAGAGCTTATCAAGAGTTTCTGAATCAAGGTTTAACTCAATTTGAATGCCCGGTGATTCTTATTCAGGATGGTGCTTCTTACCATATCAGTAAGGATACGCAGGAGTACCTTGAAGGGAAAAAACAAGAGGGGCGACTATTCTACTATCAACTTCTCACCTATTCTCCCGACTACAACCCAATAGAGAAACTCTGGAAACAAACCAAGGCTGATAAGACCCATTTGAGATATTTCCCTCAGTTCAGTGACTTGAAAGCAGCAGTTATGGAAGCTTTTGAGGATTACATGAAAAATGTACGGAGGTAAAACCCGATGTCCAGCAGCGAACGCACTGCGCTGGAGCTTTCATCCATGGTCAGGCGAAGCCGCGTATTTTTAGGTATATAAGGTATATAATAGAGTTCATCCCGGATAACCTTGTATTCACCACCGATGATATCGGCAAAATCATTCAGCAAATCAGGATGCTCTTTTGAAATATAACTTTCTTTCTTGGCGACATTCTCAAGCTGACGGGTAAAATCTACGTTTCGGCGAACAGGGAGTGCATAATCCGAATAGACTTTATTAAGCAAATCAAAAGGATTCAGTTCCTTTTCCATAGAGCCCATCTCCTCAAGAAGGCGATTCCGAGCAAAATTAAGCTCTTTGCGGAAAATCGCCGCACCTGTACGCTCTGCACTGGCAATGAACGGATTGCAGAAAAGTTGTCCGAAAACGATATCCTTAACAACATTGCCAATGGCCTGGTTCACAGCACGTTCAGGTATCTTGGCTTTCTCCTTCTCAACTAATAGGGAAATGGTAATATTTGAATCCCCTGATTGTTTTGCTATGCTGAATATCTGTGTCGTTGCTGAGCCCATCGTTATCTCAAAAGTGTCAAGAGGATGTATGTCATTTGCATCTATTGATACACGAAATTCCGTGGATTCAAAATTTTTTTCCGCTGATGCAAATACGCCAGACAACTGTTCAGTGTAATTTTTACATGCTTCAGTGAGGATGTCTTGCGCAATAAGCACAAAATCCTCAATATTCAACTGCGCGGAGCCTTCGACAAAAAGATTCTTAACAGTCCCGTCGGGAATCCTTACCGTAAAGGCTTCCTGCCAGTAAGCAAGAAACCCAAACAACGCATAGGTAGCATACGTTTTTCCCGTATTGTTTCCGCCGCAAATGATAGTGAGGTCGCCCAGCTCGAATTCAGCCTGCCGCAAAGCTCCAAGATTTTTGATATGTATTTTCATCGTAACGTGCTCCTTATAACGTGCTCCTTAAGGAAAGCTCCCCCCCTCCCAGATCCTGCGGCAGGGAGAACGCTCAAAGACCGCTCTTTTAGCGGAATTCAAAAGCGATGTTCATTACATATTATTGGTCACCAAATTATTAGCCACCCCCTCTTTTTGGGAAGAAGTGGATGTTCAAGGAGATGCCTTAAGCTGCGTCATCATTGACCGCCTTCCCTTTGCCGTCCCATCGGAACCCCTGGTGAAACAGAATCGATTACCTCCGTTAGGAAGGGGAAAACCCATTTATGGCTTATCAAATCCCCCAAGCCATCATCACCCTGCGCCAAGGCGTTGGCCGCCTGATTCGCAGCCGCGAAGACCGCGGCCTCCTGTGCATCCTGGACCGCCGCCTCCTCACCAAACACTACGGCAAGATATTCCTGCAAAACCTTCCTAAATGCCCGGTGTGTACGGATTTGGGGCAGGTGTGCATGTTTTAGGCCCTCTGTTCACGTTAAGAGGCGTTCGGTTTTAAGAGGCGTTGGTTGGTTTAAGGTATTTGGTTAACGCCCAGTTGCCCCTGCACTGGACATAGATAATGAATGCCTTTCGTCCGGTTGGATAGACGCTTAAGCCCAGCAACAGCTATCTATGCCTGATTACACCTTGAGCCTGTACGCCAGGCATTGAAGAGGAATGCTGAGACAAAGATGAATGTAATATCAAGCGATACGGCAAAGTGGTACCGGAACCAGAATTCAGAGGCACGCCAAAAATAATGCAATCCGGGAGATTTTTATCTTAAGTTTTTACCTTAAGTTTTTATCTTAGGCACTATCTTAAGTTTTAACTTTAAGCATTTTCAGGAATCCAAGCGCTATAGCCTTCAAGCTGTACCACCTGGATAAGCTTTTTATCCGCGCAAACGAAAATATCTCCTTTATCGTGATATGTGGTAAAAAACGCAAATTGCAAGCTGTCCAATGTTCTTAAAGAATACCTTTTGGCAAATTTACCAATGAGACGATATGCCTCCTCCAGGACAAAAGAGGTAAAAGCTGCTATTTCATATCTTTCTTCAGTGTCATGTTCAAATTTGTCCATCACAATACCGAGTGTTTTTTCATCAATCTCACCATCCCTCAATTTCCGATGCATCGTTGAAAAAAATTCTATTTTGGCAAGCTGTGAAATGGTAATGGATTGCTCTCCCTTATATATTTCTAAAAGTTCGCTCGTGCCTGATTCCCTGTGATATATTTTTACTAAAGCCGATGTGTCCAAAAAATAACTCATATTTTCCCTTCAGCTCACATTCTCTCTTCACGAAGAGCTTCCACCTCATCAGCCCAGGAATTTTTTGAAGATTTGGTCATTTCAAGAACTTCCTCTATAGAATATTTGCATCCCTTTTTCCCTCGTGAAGCTTTTTTTATTTTCTCCATCAGTTCTATTTGTTCATAGACTAAAGATAGCTCACTGGTGCTCATTTTACTTACTTTATCGTATACCTTATCTCGTAATTGCATTATTATTCCTCCAGGGATTAATCGGTAGAGATTAATCGGTAGCAGGTAATTTTCTTTTCTCATATACTCATATTCTAATCTTATCTTGTTGATATTTCAACTACTTTAAACAGTCCAGCCCTCTCACAAGCCTCTAAAAAGGGCAGTCTTAAAAAGTTGGTTTCTTCCCAGGGATACCTCTCCGCTTGCTTTTTTTTAATGTTCAAAACGTTATGAGTTGTGTTGCCATAGTTTTGGGCTTCATCTATTACTTGCATATACCAGTATTTTGCTGTATTACCCGTGTATTTAGCTTTATATCTCTCTTCTATGCCGAAAAGTTCTTTCCATGTTTGAACTTCTTCATTATGATTTCTTGAGTTAATCTGCAAATTAATATCTGCCGGTGTAAGAGTTCCTATATTTCTGTTTGTTATCTCTAAGGTAATTTTTATTTCCGAGTCTGCTGCCATGTATGAATAGAATGCTTTTCTTCTTTTATTTGAGCTGTCTTTCAATGGATCTTTGGTTAATTTGTATGAGCTGTTACACTCATTACACATGGGCACCAGATTTTTAAAATTTATCGAGTTAAAGGGATAAATCCCTTTGGGTAGATAATGGTCAT
>Ga0307378_10003040_pt1 | contig 24898 bp, 27 predicted proteins | sample UN1MG_FD_202238 | JGI IMG/M metagenome (GOLD analysis project Ga0307378, IMG submission 202238) | Soil microbial communities from Risofladan, Vaasa, Finland - UN-1 | ecosystem: Environmental > Terrestrial > Soil > Coastal area > Acid sulfate soil | place: Finland: Risofladan, Vaasa | collected...
CGCGGCTGCGCGGTTGAAACCGGGGCGGGTTGTGTAACTATTAGTCGCGGCGCGATGCCGTAAGGGTCATACGCGACTAGCCGGGATTGGAGGAAACTATGCGGAGATTGTACTGGCGGCCGGCCGCTGTTGAGCGGCCTGTTAGGCGGCATGTTCCAACATGAGGGCCTCGTTCGCAGCCCCACCCTCGCGATGGTGGGCGAGCGCGAGCCGGAGTTCATCGTCACGCAAGAGCGTATGCGCGCGCTGCTTAGCGGTGGCCGGTCCGGCTACGGCTTCGGCCCGGGCGACTTCGGCGCCCCGAACGTCAGCGTCGGCTCCCCCAACGTGAACGTCGAGGTGAGCGTGGCCCCCGGCGTCGACGCCGACATCCAGACCGCCTACCGCGCCCGCGCCGGCGAGGCCCGCCTCTCCCAGCTCGAGGGATAGTAGGGGCGCAAGGCCTTGCGCCCGTACAAACCCATCCGCTAGTATTCCCATCCCAACCTAATAACGATATGCCGCGTCGCAGCCGCGGAGGTATTGGAACGGCTCGCCGGTGACGACGCGGAGTACGTAACGGCTGATTAAAGAGGTTATCTAATGGGTACCGAATACCGGGTCGAATTCGTAGTCGACGGTAAAACCGTTGGTAGCGTAGTCATACCCGAAGAGGTATGGACGAGCGAGGACTGGGAAGCGAAACTCGAGTCCGGGCTTGCGGAGGCCGACGATTTCGTGACGGAAGAAGTTGCCCGGAAATTGGAATTGTGGTGCGATAAGGTTACTAAGGGAGAACCCGTAACTGATGAAGATTTTCCGGATATAGAGGCTTTATACGTGCAAACGTGGGCGAACGAGTTCGGGATAACCGGCGTTACCGAGGAACCGCCCGGGGATTGGGAAGGGAAAGTAAAAACGCGCGACGTCGCCGAGGTAGAGAAACAATTATGGCCTATACCCGGCGGTATCGCCGAAGTAAATACCGAAGACGGGTATAGCGAGGACGAGGAGTTGCGTTGGGGAAGGCCCGAACTCGTGTTGGCGCTGGGGCGGATGTACGACGAGTTATGCGTGAAATGCACCGATAAGTACAATAAACTCAAAAGGCCGAAGCCGGGCTTATACCCCAAAATGGGGAAGATTAAAATCAACTCCTGTTACCGCCGATTGGGCACTACCGCGGCCGCGGGGACAAAATACGAAGACCTTTACGGACATAAGGATTCGGGGGATGAGGAAGGCCATTGGAGCGGTTATGCTGTGGACGTAGGGAAGAGGCGGACCGGCGAATCGTTCTATCCGCGCCTTTCCCCGGGGGAAGTAAACGATGCCGCAACCGCGGCTGGTCTAATTCGCGATGTATATTATTGGAAGAAGGATCCGGAAACCGGGAAAAAGGAGCGTAAAATCGAGTTACACCACTACCGGCCGGCCGATAAGTACCTATTCCCGTAATCCGGGTGATCCGCCCCTTTCCCGAAAAACCTGTTATAATGCTAATAACAAGGACATCCGGGAGTGGCGTTAACGCTTTTCTATATTTTAACGTACTGACGGGATGGTACAGGGAGGTATACGATGATAAGGATTTCGAAACGTTCTGATTTAGCTGTTTTAATAATCCCGTTTATGATCCTAACGGCGGGTGCCGGTTGCGCCGGGAAGTCGCAGACTACGGAAACACGGGAAGAACTCGACTGGCAAGAACCGTCGGGCTCCGCCGGTAATGACGTCGACGCCGGGGCGTTTACGCCGGAAAGGGTTTACGAATACGCCGGCGAATTCGGTTCGGAACGGCACGACGAAGGTCAATTATACGGCTTCAGCGAAATAATCCCCGGTCCTCCGGGCGAGTTCCTATACCCCATGTACGTTGCCGTAGGTCCGACGGGTACCGTTTACGTAACCGACTACGGGAATCACCGCGTCCAGTATTTCGCCGCCGACGGTTCGCCTGTAGGGATGTGGGACGAATGGCTGGATAGCCCGGAATATTTCTTTTGGCCTTCCGGTATCGCCTTCGCCCCCGACGGAACCGTTTACGTAGCCGACAGAGACCGCGTTCAGTATTTCACCGCGTCGGGATCTTTCCTGGGTGCGTGGGGCTCTAAGGGTTCTGACGCGGGCCAATTCCATTATCCGGAAGGATTGCACGTCGGCCGAGACGGTACGGTGTACGTTGCGGACGAGCAGAACAACCGCGTACAATATTTCACCGCGGCCGGTTCTTACTTGGGGAGTTGGGGGCCGCGGATAACCGACGAGGTCGAATTACGTAGTCCCGACGACGTCGCGGTCGGGCCGGACGGTACGGTGTATATCGCCGGTAGTAATCGCGTCGTGGTTTTAGACGCGGCGGGTTCTTTTATCCGCGCGTGGGGTAAGAAGGGTAGTGGCGAGGGGGAATTCGTGGGCCTCGGAGGTATTGCCGTCGCGGAAGACGGGACGGTTTTCGTGACGGACGCGCATAACGGCCGCGTTCAATATTTCAGTCCCGAAGGCGTATTCTTAGGGGAATGGGGCAAGTACAATACCGAACGGGTACCCGGCGAATTCGCCAATCCGATTGGCATCGACATCGCGCCGGACGGGACCGTATATGTCGCCGATTTCGGGAATCACCGCGTCCAGTATTTCCGCCGAAAGGAGTAACGAACGTTACTGGTACAGCGTTATGATAAGGGGGCGAAAGTGGAGAACAACCGTCAGATCGTATACAGAGTCGAAGTGGGCGGGGCCAAGGAGTCTTCGGAGGGATTTAAGGAAACCGCCGACGAGATCGTAGGCTTACGCGACCAACTCGCCGCCCTCAAGGAGGAGCCGCTCGAGGTCGCGCCGGAGGTCAAGCCTCCCGAGGAGAAGGAAGAGAAGGAAGAGAAGAAGAAGCCCAAGTTGCCCAAGAAGGACCTCAAGGCCGAGGAGGAGGCCGCGGTCAAAAAGGTCTCGGGGATGCTATCCTCGGGGCTCGTACAAGGCCTCAAGTCCGGCGACGTGAAGGGCGCGCTGGAAAGTATGGGCACGCAGCTCGCGACGGACGCGGCGACGTCGGTCCTCTCCGGCGTCATGCAGTCGGCGCTGAGCTTCATCCCCGGCGTCGGGCCGCTGTTAAGTGGCCTGTTCGGCGGCCTCTTCCAGAGCGGCGGCCTCGTCAAAAGTCCCACCCTCGCGTTGGTGGGCGAGCGCGAGCCGGAGTTTATCGTAACGCAGGAACGTATGCGCGCGCTGTTGTCCGGCGGCCGGCCCGGCTACGGCTTTGGCCAATTCGATTATGCGGGGGAAAGCGGGAGGGGTCTATGGCGACGTAGTTTCTCTGGGCCGTTATTAGGTCTGAGGCGGGTATTATGCTTGTGAAAGCCGGCAGCCTTTGACAATTTGAAATTTTGTGGTAATATATAGACGGGCGACGGGTAAGGGATTTAAATAAAATATATCGAATTCTATTCCTAAGTACTTATACGGGGCTTTTATTCCGTACCAAAAAAAGGGGGATAATGGATTTCGGATTAACGATCGTGGGGATAGACGAGCTCCTAGATGATGTCGAGCGGAAGCGTGAAGAGGTGAGGGCGCTTTATACGGGCGGTGATACCCTGTACGATTTCGATTCGCTTCCGGAAATATTTAAAGAGGCAGAGCGTTTTAGGTTGAGATTAGAGGAACATGAACGGGAATTCGAAGAAGCCAGGGCCGAACTAGAGGCAGAGTACTACGAGAAACTCTTACACCCCGAGAGGAAGCCTTACGTTGTCGTTCTAATTTCGGGGCAAGTTTACGAGGGACCGGGTGATTTTGGTACATCTTTTAGGGAAGATTGTTGGGATAGAATTATAGAAGACGCTATATTAATAGACGAAGAAAACCCACCTAGCCTCACGGTCGTACCGCCGGAAATTAGTTTAAAGCAAATATTGAGTAAACACTGGGGGAAAAAAGTCGACTTAATGGAAATAATATGCCATATAAATCCGGTACATGGTTTATACGATATCGGTAAATCGCCTGGTAACACCGGGCTCGGCTCTACCGAGGTGCTCGGATTTATTACAGCGAATAACATTGCGGTAACCAAACTGAGTATTAGGGCTTGCGAGGGAATTATTAGCGCTAAGGAATGGTCCAAAGAAGCAAAGAGTTTCGAAAATGTCGGAAATGTAAAAGTAACCGATTGCGGCACCGCGATAGCCGATTGGCGGATACCGGCGGGGACGGATTGGGGGGGCCAAGGCGAATTACTTCACAAAAGCGCTACGGAAACGTTGAAAAGCAATCCAGGGGCCGAGGAAATTTCCGAAAAACTATACCCTATTAGGTGGCGTATAAGTGTTTTCTAGGCGAATTATTTTAAACGGATTCGGGTTCGCAATTACCGTAGCGTTTTCGGCTGCCTTTTTGGCGACTGTTACTTCTTCAGGTGGTTATCCGGGAGATGTAGCGGTTCCGTCCCTTCCGGGCGTCGAGAGTAGCAGTTTTAATAAAAGTAGAAATTTAAATTTATTGATATCTTGCGTGAATTTAACCCGGAGGCAAGGAACCGAGGTTTACGTATTGCGTTTAAGGGACGGACGGCTCGTCCGCGTAGGTTTATTAGAACATATAATCGTAAAATCAAAAGCGTTAAGTACTAAAAAAGATACTCTCTTATTAACGGGTATCGATTTGCTAAATGGTGAAACCGTTATTTATATTTTCCGCTTACTTCGAAAGAATGATGATCCGGTATTAAAACCTGTTACCCGAATACGTTTAGGCCGTTGCGCCGGTAGTAGCGCGATTTTTTATCCCCCGGATAATTACTTTTATGTTGCTTTTACGCCCGACGAATTAGATTACCATTATTACGATTTTACAGAGGCCCATTTCGAAAAGTACCGCTCTACTGGTTTAACAATAATTAATAAATATAGTATAGCAGGTGAATTGATAGGCGAAGTATCCCGCGTAAATCACTACCTAGAGTTAAAGGGCATTTCGACCTACGGCGGTCTCCTAATCGAATATTTCCCTTACCCGGGATACAAGAAAATAGGCGAATTCGATACTAAGAATAATGAACTCTTCGGCACTTTAACGAATTTCGCTTTGAATGAGCACGGTTTTTATTATCAACCCCGTGCCCCCGTCGAAAAAAGGATCGTACCCGTATCGTATTTTACGCTACCTTCTTTTTCGGGTTCCCGCGATAATATTGTTTACCTGAGTTATCGCAGTTCCGAAGGCGCTCGGAGGGAAATTATGAAATTGGGCGATAGAATCATTTCGCCGGTATTATACGTTGACGAATTATCGACTATAGCTTATATAGAAAACTCGCCCGAAACCGCCGCTCGCCCGCGAACGTTATTTAATTTGCTATATTTGGAAAACCACGAAAAGTATCAGTTTGAATTACCCGATAAACCCGCTTGGTCCTGGCGTTTACTAACTTATTTTTTATGATTCTAAGGGGGTATAGGAGGTATGAACGAAGAACAGATAGAAAAGCAGACGGTATACGAAATAAAAGTAAGGAACCCTGAAGAAGCGGTCGAAGCCTTCGACGAAATTGCCGCTAGCGCTTCTAAATTAAAGGAAGAGTTGGCGCAACTCAAGGAGGAGCCGCTCGAGGTCGCGCCGGAGGGCGAGCCTCCCGAGGAGAAGGAAGAGAAGGAAGAGAAGAAGAAGCCCAAGTTGCCCAAGAAGGACCTCAAGGCCGAGGAGGAGGCCGCGGTCGCGCGGGTCTCGGGGATGCTCTCCTCGGGGCTGGTCCAGGGCCTCAAGTCCGGCGACGTCAAAGGCGCGCTGGAAAATATGGGCACGCAGCTCGCGACGGACGCGGCGACGTCGGTCTTGAGCACCGTCATGCAGTCGGCGCTGAGCTTCATCCCCGGCGTCGGGCCGTTGTTGAGCGGCCTGTTAGGCGGCATGTTCCAACACGAGGGCCTGGTCCGCAGTCCCACCCTCGCGCTGGTGGGCGAGCGCGAGCCGGAGTTCATCGTCACGCAGGAGAGGATGCGCGCGCTGCTGTCCGGCGGCAGGCCGGGCTACGGCTTCGGCCCGGGCGACTTCGGCTCGCCCAACGTGAGCGTTGGCTCCCCCAACGTGAACGTCGAGGTGAGCGTGGCCCCCGGCGTCGACGCCGACATCCAGACGGCCTACCGCGCGCGCGCCGGCGAGGCCAGATTGTCCCAACTCGAGGGGTAGTCGTCCAGGCCACCCTTCTTTCCTCAAGCCGGAGGCATACGCCTCCGGTTTTTTTGTACCTGCCGGCCCCGCCGACACGCCGAGCTCGTGGGCGGGGTACCTCGTCATCGAGCGGTTCCTGGAGACGAACACGCTGGGGCGGATGACCATTTACGCCAAGGACATCGTGTGGACCGGCGCGCTGAAGCTGGGCGCGACGCGCGCGGCGACGTCGGTCCTCAGCGGCGTCATGCAGTCGGCGCTGAGCTTCATCCCCGGCGTCGGGTCGCTGTTGAGCGGCCTGTTAGGCGGCATGTTCCAACACGAGGGCCTGGTCCGCAGTCCCACCCTCGCGCTGGTGGGCGAGCGCGAGCCGGAGTTCATCGTGACGCAGGAGCGGATGCGCGCGTTGTTGTCCGGCGGAAGGCCGGGCTACGGCTTCGGCCCGGGCGACTTCGGCACGCCCAACGTGAACGTCGGCTCCCCCAACGTCAACGTCGAGGTGAGCGTGGCCCCCGGCGTCGACGCCGACATCCAGACGGCCTACCGCGCGCGCGCCGGCGAGGCGAGATTGTCGCAACTCGAGGGGTAGATTTCCCGGATAACTTGGTACGTAGTTGAAGGTCGCCGCCAAAGTAAAAAGAGGAGCCCCTTCGGGCTCCTTCTTCGTCCCACGCCGGTACGTCGCAGCTCACGCCGCCAGCTTCCCCCGCAGCACCGTAACCGCTTTGCCGCCCAGCTTCACGCGGTCGCCGGCGAGCGTTACCTTCACGACGCCGCCTCGAGGCGAGGCCTGGAACGCTACCATCTCCTCACGCCCCAGCTTCGCGCCCCAGTACGGCCCCAGCGCGCAGTGTGCCGACCCCGTCACCGGGTCCTCGTCGATGCCCGCGCCGGGCGCGAAGAACCGCGAGACGAAGTCGTGTTCGCCGGAGGCCGCGCGCGCCGTCACCATCACGCCGCGGACGTTAAGCTCGCGCAGCCGGCCTATGTCCGGTTTGATACCCCGGATTACCTCCTCGCCGGCCGCCTCCACCAGGTAGTCGAAGCGCGTCTTGCCGACGTACCCCGCTTCCGCGACGCCCAGCGCTTCCAGTAAGCCCGGCGGCGTCTCCGCCTTCTTCGGCGCCGTGGCGGGGAAGTCGAGCTCGAGCCAATCGTTCCTCTTTTCCGCGGTTAGTAGGCCGCTCTTGGTGTGGAAGCGGGCCTCGTCGTCGCCGCGCAGATACCCCTCCGTGAACAGGACGTGGGCGCCGGCTAACGTCGCGTGGCCGCACAGCTCCACCTCCACCGCCGGCGTGAACCAGCGCAGGTTGAAGCCGTCGTCCTGGCGGTAGAGGAACGCGGTCTCGGAGAGGTTCATCTCACGGCCTACGTTCTGCATCCACGCCTCGTCGGCCGGGCCGTCGAGCAGGCACACCGCCGCCGGGTTGCCGGCGAACGGCTCCTCGGTAAAAGCATCCACCTGGTAGATGGGGACTTCCATCGTGTCTCCTTTGAAATAGTAACGGGAAAGGCGGCCCTCGCGCAACTTTGCGGCGATGCTAACACCGCCGCGAGCCGGAGTCAATCGTTTCCCTCGTCGCGTCCCGGGGCGGCGCGCGAGCCGGCTTGAACCCCTTTAGGCGCGAAAAGAGCTTTTTGAAATGTTGATTATAGGCGGGAGTCTGTTAAAAATATGCGGAGTTTTTTACAGGGGGAATAATGGGTACGATATCGTTTCCGTACAGGCCGCCGGGTTACCTCGCGCGACAGGGCTACGTCAAGCCGCTGTGGCAGGTAATGCTTCGCCGCAGCGACGTAGACCCGCGCCGTACGTACGTGCCGGACGATGAGGCTTACAACCTCCCGGCGCTCAACGAGAAACTCGAGAGCGATAAGTACTCGGTCTCGACCATCGACCACGTTACGGTCGAGCTCACGCGCACCGACGAGCTGGTCGATTTTTTAAAGGGTCTGAAGGGCCCGAAGTTCCTTCGGGTTAAGATCTTCTCTTACCTTATCTTCCGCAAGGGCCAAAAGCAGCTCGTGTGGTTCGGCCAGCTCCAGAACCTCCCCGAGGGCGTGGACGCCTACCCTTGGGACAAGCTCAAGCTGACGTTCATGTCGCCGCCCGGCGCCTGGGAGGACGGCGACGCGGTAAAGGACCCGGCGACCAAGAGCGCATACCGTAACAAGCACGTGACGGACCTCCTGCTGCCGAAGTTCCTGGAGAAGGCCCGCTGGCAGGGGAAGGGAGGAACGCGCGAGTGGGAGCTCGAGGAGCCTAAGGTCAGGAGCAACGACTACTTCTGGGGCGGCGTCGAGGTCCCGGCAAAGAAGTTGGCGTTTAAGTCCACGTTCGACGGCGGCGGGGGTGGCGGGCCGTGCAAAGTTTCGGCCGTGTGCTGGGATTCTAAGAGGAAACTTTTGTACTTAGGCGTCCACGACGGCCCGGGCTCGAAGACGCTGCCCTGGCTCGTCTCCTATGACCCGAAGACGAGGAAATGGGCCAAGGTTACCCAATTTAAGTATACCGGCAAGCATCTTTTCTTACCGCTCGAGGATACGGGATGGGAAGTCCAACACTTGGAATATTCCGCGGCGAAAGACAAGGTCTATTTCGTTTGCCGTACCAACTATCAGGATTTATTTTTTACCATAGCCCATTATAAATGTAAGGGCGAAATACCCATGAACGCCGTTCCCAAAACCGTCGCGCTGAACGATAATAATCTATTCACCCTCCACGACAAGGGCATACCGCTAAGGAGCCGGTCTAATCTTTACCGGAATAAATGGCCTTTCAGTAAAGAACCAAAAAAATATTGGGTCGGCGGAATCGCCGAAACTATCGGTTGGGGGACGCCGCGTCACGATAAAGTATTCGCGGGCTTATTATGGGAAGCACCTCGGCACTTCAGTTACCTGAAGCGCAAATATCCGCGCGAGCCCAATGATAAAACGTTACGTGTGTGTAAAGGTTATGATATACCCGGCATAAATCAAATAGTAATGGTGCGCGATACGGCTAAAGGTTATCATCAATACGTTGGCTTCGTAGAAGCAGTTTGTGAAGGTGACGATTATTATGACGTCGGCGTGACAGAATGCGCCAGATACGAATTTGTCCCCATTCCGTTTCAATTAAACTGCGTTGTAAATTTCTATTCGCCTCATAATTCGCCCGCTCCCAACGTATTCATCGCCGAGCCGCAGGAGGTCCTGCTGGAGTATATATTCGGCGAGGGTTTTGCCGCGCCCGATTCGGTCCCCGTATGCGTTGAGGCCCGCTTAGCCGAGGTAGGGCGCGACCAATTTTTTTGGCGGGATATAATTGGCGAAATATCCGACACGAGCAAATTCAGGATAGACCGCGTCGGCTACGCGTCGTTCATATCAGTGAGAGATATAGACGACGTGGGTAAGCGTGAAAACGAATACGATTGTATGCTTTGGGCGTCGCCGGTAGCGCCGTTCAAAATTACGCTGAAAGGCTACAACCCGGCGTTTCTAATCGAGGACGGCTTTTGGGTTAAGAGCGAAGTACAAGAGGACCAAAATTCCTCGCGGCGTTGTCAGGACCGGGACCGTAAATGCAGGCTCGTCCACAACGGTGAGGATTGCGGCGTCGGCAACGACACAATAGCGACCTACGGCAAAATATTCCTGTGCAAAGACGAGTCCGGTATCTATTGCGCCTGGAACGACCACGCGCAGGACAAGAGTTGGCGGTGGTTCTCGCAATGCAAGATCGCGAAATGGCTGGACGGTGAAAGGTTCCTTTTGATATGGACGGACCGCGATACGGGAAATCGAAATTATAAACCGGAATCGTATATTACGTCCTTCGTTCGACATAAAGACAGGTTTTATATGGGGCGTAAATACTTCGAGCCGAATTGGGTAGATACTAACTTGCGGATATTTTGGGCCGGGCTCCCCCGAGAAGATTTAAAACCCGAAGATTATTCCGGCGCCCCCGTCGCGATCTGTGCCGTCAAAGGCGATAGGACCGACATATTGGAACCCGGTACCCAGATAGTAGTTCGACCGGGCCCAGGGCCGTATAAACTGGACGTAGAATGCCGCATATCGGACAAGGTCCACGCCGAGACCATTGGGGTTAACAATTTTGCGGACTATTGGAAACTGGACCACGCCGCCGAAGGCGAAAAGCCTTATGAGGGAATGGTTACCTGGTTCCCTTTACTATTGGCCCACCCGTGGGAAGTGCGCGGCACGTATATAAGCGTAATGAAGGGCCGGGACGAACGGCATCAGATAATGGAGCTCAAAGTATAGCCGCACGATGCGGATATCGTAAGGGGTATTTGACGTGGGTCAACAAACGTGGAGTATCGTGTATGCGGCGCGTCCCGCTGCCGGCGAGCCGAAGGAGGGTCGCGAGCTCGAGCACGACGCCAAAGAGTGGAAGGGCGAGGGCCAAACCATAGCTTATCAGGAGGACTACCCGCGTATGCCGCGCGTCCAGCTTAAAAACGCCAACGTCGTTCCCGGTACGATAAAGGTGACGCTAAAGGGTAGTCGCGAAACAATTAGTCTAACCGACTACACTAGCAAGGTGGAATCGGCCTGGTATCAGGATTGGGCCATCCCGCCTAAATACGATGCTTACGTCCACCGCCAGCAAGGCGACGATTTCAATACGTGCTATATATACTTTAACCCGGACCTGGAGGGCGAGGAAGTGGACGTAGTCTACCAGTACTTCTTGACCGGCGCCGAAATACGCTCGCCGATAATATTCAAGGGCGACCTCTACTTCAACGAAACCGGCGACCGACACCGCTTCGTTAAGATTTATCGCGAGGGCGGCGAAACGAAGATCAAGACCACGTACTCGCCGCGCGTGGGCGACCGGGAGCTGACGTGCATCACCGCCGGCGATGACCGCATCTGGGCCATAAGCGCGCCGTCGTACCTCTTGGTCCAGTTCGCGAAGGAGTGGTCCGGCTACGTCCAAGAGGTTAGCGGCAAAGGCAAGAAGATCTGGAATATCGTCGCCGACCTGGCCCGCGCCGGCGACCAGTACTGCTTCGACCGCCTGGGGAAGCTCTACGTCGTCAACCGCGCGACGCCGACGAAGACCGGGACCTTCCCTCACATCCTCAAGATAACCCGGAAGGACCTGCCGCCCTACGAGAAGGTAACGTTCGGATACGCCAACGGCAAGGTCCAACGCGGCACCGGCAAGCCCGAGCTGAGCCTGAGCTGCAACTACGTATACGACAAGGGCCACGCCGAGGTCTTGTGCCAAAAGGCGTACGAGTACTACACCGTCAGGCGGCGCGAATACGTCGTCGAGTGCGCCGGCATCCTCGAGCAAATCGGCCTGTGCGAAGAGAAGAAGTTCGAGTATTTGGGTAAGCCGGCCAGCGGTATTATAGTAGGCCGGCAGTTCAGCCCCAAAGGTACGACGACTTTCACGGTGGTGGAGAAAGCCGCGCAGAGCGAAGGGGCCGGCGGGGGCGGCGGCGGCAGCACGCAGGAGGCATAAATGGGTTCGTGGGACTTATACCATACGCGCGGAGAGTTGGGCCCCCGGGTGGACTGCCTGGCCCAGGACGGCGAAACCGTGGTCCTCAGCTACACCTGGACCAACGTCGCCGCCGGCTCCCTGTTCGAGCTCGACCATATCGCGCCGGTGATGACCGAGTTCTTCGAGCTCGAGGAGACGATACGCGTCGGCATCGACGGCCACAAGATCGTCGAGACCGGCGGTTACTACTACCGCGCCAAGCTCGAGTTCCCGCTGTTGAGCAAGGCCGTGGGCGGCGAGGTGTGCGCGGTCCTCAACCACTGCGCCCGGGGCGGCCACTACAAAGTTAAATTCTATCCCCATTCCGACAACGCCGATATCCACTTCATCTGCCACGTCAAGGGCAGCGTCGACGACTTCAAGGTCGACGGCCGGCCCTTCGCCGGCGGCCACGCCGCGGTCCTGGAGGTCATAGGGCTCGAGCCTTTCAAGAGCATACCCTGGCCCGTGGCGCGCGGCCTCAAGTTTATGGCTAAGGCGCAGTGGGACACCTATTCCGGCGCGGAAAAGGTCAACTGCTTCATGGGCGACGAAGGCTGGTGGGGGTCGTATTCGACTACGGAGAAGGAAAGCAAGCTGGGCTACCTGACCGACACGGAACAACTCGTCGTGATGGATTAGGTTGCTCGAAGGGGGCATTATGGCCAACAAATGGGTCACGCACGACCACTCTAACTATCCGCCCGGCGGGCCGGTCTCGGCGAGCTATCTCGCCGACGCCGGCGAGTTCAACCAGAACTACGAGGACATCTGCGACGCCGTTGGCGCGCGCTACGTCCGCGGCGTCGCTTGCGAGAACAAGAACTCTACGTCGACGACGTGCGAGATATGGCTGCAGGCCGACGGCGGCGCGCGCGACGTGTGCGACGACGGCTGGTACGCGCTCATCTACTACGGAACGTCCAACGTCTGGGAGACGACCGTATCCGTAAGCGGGTCCGACTGCTACGTAGTCTTCGGCGACGGCCAGCTCAAGAACCCGGAGGCCTCCGGCGTCTCGGACTACTCCGCCACGGCTTTCATCGACGGCCTGCACATTATCCTCTTCCCCAAGAAGATGATGCTCCCCGCGGACTGGGTGATAACCACCGAGGGCGCCGACGGCGGCCTCTCGAGCGGCGATATCTACCACGCAGACGAGCTTCTCTCCGATTTCATCGACGACGTCAAGGTCCGCCTGGACACTATCTGTAAAACCACCGGCGGTTTGGAGGTAGGCGTCGTCGACTCGACTTCCATCGCCGGCGACGTCGCCGTCAAGTTCGATAGTTCCGTCAACCTCCTGGCCGGCGGCTCCCTCGAGCACTACGGCGACCAACACAACCTCCTCTTCGGCGTCGAGACCTACGGCGAAACCGGGACCTATAGCATCGAGGAGGCGGGAGAACCGCCGACCAACACCGACGGCTCGAGAAGGGCGCAGAAAGTATTCGCGCCGGGCTCGAATATCGGAATACTGTTGCCCATCAGCCCCCACTTCGAGGGGGCGGTCCTGGCCGATAAAGAGGTTTCGGCTACCTTCCGCGTTAAGGCCGACGTAGCGAATTCGCTCGACGTCGGCTTTTGGGTAGACGACGTTATATATACGGATGCGCCGACCGTCGGCGCGGGCGGGTGGGAGTCCGTTACGATTACGAAGACGATAAGCTCGAGCGCCAAGGTGGTTAAGGCGCTGATACGTTCGAATACGGAAAACGTTACTTTCATCGTCGCCCGGGCCCAGATGAACATAGGCGACAAGTGCTTCGGCTTCTCCATCTCGCCGTACGAGGACGCCGCCCGCATCCTGATGGACACCACCCAGGACAACCTCTTCTACAACGGCGGCTTCGAGCACTGGACGCTCACGGAGGGAACGGACCCGCCCGACGGTTGGTTCGCGATAGAAGGTGCTACGTTCGCGAACCCCGCGGTAACTAACGTGGGGGCGTGTACGGGCAATAAGTCGTGCGAAGCGACGCTTGGAGCCAACGACGGTATGGGCCAGTACCTGGGCCTTGTAACCGATGTAACCTACACCGGCGGTTGCGTAAACGAGAGTATACTAGTGGGCCTCGTCCGAGGGGCCAAGGTGTGCGCGTCGGTGGATATAATGTACGACGCGACGAGCAGCGGCAAGATAACGCTCGTCTTAGGCGACCGCGTTGACGCGACGACTTCCGAAGAGACGACGTTCGACGTGGAGCCGCTTCAGAACGAGATGCGGCGCTTCACTATATATAAGGATATACAAGTCGGCGCTAAGCAAGTCTACTTCAAGATCCTCAACGACGAGGCCGCGGCGAAGGTCGTAACTGTAGACAACGCGATGCTGCACGTAGGCGAGTTCCCGCTCATGTTCAAGCCCTCCGCGGGTTGGCGCGAGATGCGGTGGGACTTCTCGGACGAGACCGCGATGTTAAACGAACATATGGACGCCTTAGGGATACAAGGCGGCAAATACCCAATGCCCCAAGAAGCCGCGGGTTACCTTATGCTTAAGGCCGCAGTGCGTTGTTTAACCAAACCCGGGGTAGGTGGTAACCCTACTATATATCAACTCTGCGTAGATGCGGCTTCGTTTAACGGCATTTCGGTAGAAATTCCAGACGACGAGTTTTACGGCGATAATCATATAACGGACTATAACGACGCAAACGACCAATGTGAACAATATTTGACCGCGCCGGAGTGCACACAAATCAACGGTGGCGAGACCGAGGCGGGTAACGTCATCTTTTCCGTCTGGGGCTACTACTACGCGCCGTAAAAAAGCCGCCTTGCGGCGGCTTAAAGGTAGGGCTTTGCGTATTAGAATAACGCCTTGACGCGGCCGAGTGACGACGGGACGACCGAGGTATTGTCGTCGAAATATTGTACCCGATGGTTGGAATGGTCGGTTACGTACGTCCGCGTGCCGGCCTTCGTAAATGTTAAAGAAGCGGGTCTATAGAACTCGCCGTCTCCGGACCCCTGCCGGCCCCACCGGCCCAAGAGCGAACCGCTCGCCGTGAAGTATTGCACGCGATGGTTCTCGAAATCGGTTACGTATAAGTCGCCGTTAGGCCGGAACGCAGAGCCGAAAGGCAACCCCTCAAAATACCATTTCCCAAGGAAAGTGCCGGTAGACGTAAAATATTGGATGCGGCGATTGTTGTAATCGGGGACGAAAACGTTACCGTTAGCGGCGACTTCGACGGCGTAGATGTTATTGAATTGACCGTTGCTCGTCCCCCACGAACCCCACTTGCCGAGGAACGAACCGTTGGGCGTAAAATATTGGATCCGCGCATTGCTAGTGCCGTAACTTGTCGTATATACGTTGCCGTTCCGCGCGAAAGCGATTCCTGATACCACCTGAAATTGGCCGTCGCCGGTCCCCACCGAACCCCATTTACCTAAAAACGACCCCGTGCGAGTGAAGTATTGGATACGGTGGTTACTGCTATCTGCTACGTAAACTCGGCCGTTAGGCGCGATACCGACATCGTTAGGGCCGTTGAATTGACCGTTTTCGGTACCGCGGGAACCCCACTTGCCGACGAAAGAGCCGCTCGAGTTAAAGTACTGGATGCGGTCATTTCTACTATCTGCAACGTAAACGTTGCCGTTGTCCCCGACATCGATACCCCTGGGGTTGTTGAACTGCCCGTTACCGGTCCCGAACGAACCCCACTTGCCGGCGTAGACCCAGGCGGCTGAAGCGGTGGCCGCGCTCAGCAATAGAACTGCTATCACCCTTTTTACCATCGCTCCTCCTCTCCGAAGCTCCACTCCGGAAAAGTCCCTTTTCTATATATCGTATAGCACTTTCGGGCGCCGCTGTCAAGGCGAATATAACCGGCGTAAAAAAACCTGACCTTGATACTAATCCATGTCAAATAATAATTAAACGCTGATGGCCGAAAACAACGACTGGGGCGAGATGAAGGCCGCCGCCTGGCGCGGCCGCGTCGGCGAGATGCTCGAGGGCATGCGCGCCGACCTCCGCCGGCTCAGCGCCGACGTCGAGCGCGTGGGCGAGACGGTCCACCGCCACGCCGCGGATATCGCCGTCATCGACGACCGCTGCCGCGAGCGTTGCGCGCGTAGCGAGCTGAGCGCGCGCGCCCGGGCCGTCATCGGCAGCGCCGTCGTGATGGCCATCGCGAGCGTAGTCGTCGCGCTCATCAGTTTAATCGGGGGATAACGTGAACGGATTTAAATCGAGGAAGTTCATGCTGGCCGCGGCGGGGGTAGTGGGGGGCATCGTCGCCGCTTTCATCCTGCCGGCGCTCGGGCCCTTCGCCTGGTTGCGCGAACATACCGTAGGGGTGTTCGCCGCGGCCTGCTCGCTCGCCGCCGCGTACATCGCCGGCAACGCCGTTATGGACCGCTGGCACGCGGGCGGGGGCTAGACGCCGCGTACAACCCAATAGACGCTCTCGAGCCGGGGGCTTAGGCCTCCGGTTTTTTATTTTACGTTGGTGGGGGGAATCTTCTCCGTCTGGGGATACTACTACGGCTCGTAAAAAAGGAGCCCCCAAGGGCTCCTTTCCTTACGCGTTAGTCTCGCCGCTCAGCGGAACAGCGCTTTCACCCGGCCTACCGACGCCGGCTCCACCGCGAAGAATTCCTTCGGGCAGTGGACGCGGTAGATGTAGCTGTCGGCCTGGCACGCGATCCACAGCCGGCGGTTGTAATACGCCAGCCCCCAGGGGTTCCCGGCGGGCGACTGGAACGACGCCGCGATCGCGCCGGTGGGCGTATAGCCGTAGATGTAATCGCCGCCCCCGCGCCACAAGACGTTGTTGCGCCAGTCGAAAGCGCAGTCGTAGCGGGAACTGACGCCGAGGGGGAAAGAGCCCACTACGCTGCCGCCCAGGCGGTGGAGGAACAAGAAGGCGGGGTAGTAGTCGGCGATGAAGAGGTTGGTCGTCCCCCTACCGCCGTCGCCGGTGCACTGCGCCGCGGCGCCGAACGGCTTGTGCCCGGCGTTCCACGACGAGTAGACGCTGCCCGTTAAAGGCCGCGTCCGGTAGACCACGTTGTTGCTCACGCAACCGACCCAGAGGTACGACAAAGGCTCGGAGTACGCGAGGCCGCTGTTGATGCCGTCCCACTGCACGACGTACCAATTGTATACCGAGCCGGTGTCGTGGCTTATGCGATACACGGCGCCCCGGTCGGCCCCGTCTATGGCGTACAGGTATCCGTCGGCCCGCGCCAGTCCCCGGGTATCCGCGCCCGCCGGCGACCGAAAGGACGCCTCGATCTGTCCCAAATAAGCCTCAGCCCCCGTTGTGGTCAACGCACCTATGGCCAGCGCTGTCGATAAGAGTTTCCCCATGGCTTGACTACCTTTCGTGAAAACGGTGAAGGGTAAACGGCTTCGGATATTAACTTTCCGCCGCCCGGTAGTCAACCTTTAAATGTAAAGGCGCGCCGTCGTGGCCAGGACGGCGGGCGGCCTCGGGCGAGGTTACAGCCGTTGAAGCTAAGCCGGGACCCTACCCCAGAACATCGAATAGGTGAAGAAGGCGTAGTAGGACGGGGCGTTCAATATGAAATCCGGCGACGTCGGCTGGGTAAGGCGTTTGAATTCCGCCCGCTTCTCCGCCGTCAACTCCTCTTCCGCTCCCGGCCACCGCATCTCGACGAGCGCCGCCAGCGCCTCCCGGAACTCGCTGCTCAGGGGCGCGTACGCGTCGCGTATAATCCCCTCGCGCAGCGGGTGCGTTACCTCCAACAGTCGACGGCATTCGTCGCCGCCGTGGGGCTTGGCGTCATCGTTTCCCATCGTTGCGGTCCTCTCGGTTTAAAACGGCACGGCCGCCGGCCTTGTAATTATTTCCCCGCCACCAACGCCATATACGGGAAGTGCCGCTCGAGCGCAAACGTCGTCGCGCCGAGCTCCGCCGGCATCTTCCTTATCTCTTACCGGGTAAAGGCCGCCTTTATCGACTCCCGCATCCCCCGCGGCCCGGGCATCTGGTAGTACGTAGGCCATCGCCTCTTCAAGTCGAATATCAGCATTACGCCCGCCGGCGCGAGGGGTAGGCCATGCCCCTTTCCTCACCCGAGCCGGGGGCTGAAGCCCCCGGTTTTTACTTCGGATCGCCGGGCGGTAAACCCTCCTCATTATTCCCCCCATTTGAACCCTTTTAGTCGCGAACGGACGCCGCTGCGCCGTTGATTCCACGGCGCGCTGTGTTTAACTATTCGGGAGCGGCGCCGCGCCTCGAGCCGGGGCCGTACCGCCGGTAACGTCGGCGGTAAACGTCGGGCTTTTTACGCCGCGTGCCGAATCTGCTATACTGTTAACGTTTCTTTAAACGTCGCTCAACGTTAACGAGCGGAGGAAGTAGGCTTTGAAAGGAATACGAACGTTTTGTGTATTTTTAGCTGCGGCCGGGGTGGGAGCGCTGGTCGCCGCGACACCCGCGGACGAGGCCGAGCGGCCGCGGGTGGAATATGTTTACGCCGGCGAGTGGGGAGGGGTTTCGGCCTTGGACGGCGAGCCGCTGTCGCCGTGGGGCGTGGCTACCGCGCCGGATGGCTACGTCTACGTTACCCTTTTTTCGCACGGCCGAATCGAATATTTTACGGCCGGGGGAGCCTTCGTCGGCTCGTGGGGCACAATGGGCGAAGGGTCCGGCGAGTTCCGCTGGCCCTCCGGCGTGGCCGTAGCCCCCGACGGCGACGTTTACGTCGCGGACTCCGTAAATCATCGCGTTCAATATTTCGGCGCTACGGGTTCGTACAAGGGCGAATGGGGTACGTGGGGCGACGGGTTGGGCGAGTTCGACGTTCCGAACGGGATAGCCGTAGCTTTGGACGGGACCGTCTACGTGGCGGATAGGAATAACGACCGCATTCAGTACTTCTCCGCCGACGGCTCGTACCTGGGGACGTGGGGCACGGCCGGCTTGGGAGACGGCGAGTTCGACGGCCCGGTCGACGTGGCCGTCTCGGGCGGCGGCGACGTCTACGTCGTCGACGTCGGCAACGCGCGCGTACAATACTTCGACGCGAGCGGCGTTTTCAAAGGCGCGTGGGGGTCGCCCGGGTCGGGGCCGGGGGAATTGAAATGGCCCTGGGCCGTGGCGGTCGGGCCGGAGGGCAACGTCTTCGTCGCCGACGACGAGATGAACCGAATCTCCGTCTACGACGCGGCCGGTTCTTTTATAACGTCGTGGGGTTCCACCGGGGCGGGCGCGGGGGAGTTCGGTTGGCCCCGGGGCCTGGCCGTCTCGAGCGACGGCGCGGTTTACGTCGCGGATATGTTTAACCGTCGAATCCAGTACTTCCGCAAAACGAGGCCTTAAACGGGCCGAGCCTAAATAGGGAGGCGAAGATGGGGAATCGTAAAAGAGGCGGCGACGACATCGCGAGTTGCCCGCCGTCGCCGTTGCGGTTCGAATCGTTACCGACCCCGGGCACCCCGGAGAAGTTGAGGGTATTACGAGCGTTGCAACACCTACACCGGGACGCGCACGGGAAAAGGGTCATCACAGCCGAGTTGCTCCAATTGATGACCGGCATCAGCGCCGCCAAATGCCGCAAGATAATGGAACAACTCGTCCGCGAGGGTTACGCCGAGCCAGCTGACGGCGGATGGAAGTGGACCGGTAAAACCTCCGTTTAATACCTCGCTAGTCTACTTATCTTTCCGTTCCCATTTATAGAAAGATGAAACTCGCCTACGTCGAGTGGCTCGACGCCTCCTACCAGGAGGGGTACGCCGATGGCTGTTAATTACCAACGCAAGGATTTCGTATTCGTAGTTTATTTCGACGGCCGGGAGCGGTTCCGTTTAACGATTACCCAAGAGGACTGGCGTACGGTAGGTATATATGATAACGTCTTCAAGCCGGAGATCGATAACTTGCGGGCTTTGGCCTCGTCGGCGAAAGACATGGGGGATAGGCTCGAATATAACGCCCTCGCAAAGGTGCTCGGGCGGTTAGCGAGGCGGTGGCAGTTCGCGCCCGAAGACGAGAAGCCGGCCCCGGAACTGCCGCTCAAATATGTGGACCCGGCGACCGGCACTACGGGCTTGCCCGATTCGGAGATACCCAAGAACGACGACTGGAGGCAGACGGTTTACAATACGCGCAACCCGTAGCTAGTGGCGAAGATCGAGAAACAACTCTGGCCTATCCCGGAGGCCATTGCTACAATTAATACGAAGCACGGATACCGCAAAGAGAACGAGTGCTTGTGGGCAAGGGCCGAGCTTATAGCCGGCCTCGCGCGGTGGCGCCGGAAAATGGCCGAGATATCGGGGAACGAGGGGACGATCGCGATAAACTCCGCGTATCGCCGGTTGGGCACGACCGCGGCACGAGACACGAAATACGAGGATCTTAACGGGAAGATTGACGCCGGTGATATATATGGCCATTGGACGGGGTATTGCGTCGACGCCTCGCCTTCGATAACGGCCGAGCGTTTCGGCTTGGTTAGCAACGGCCGCTCGATATCAGAACAAGCGGTCGACGCAGCTATAGCCGTAGGGCTTACCCAACCCCACTTGTGGAAGGGAGAAAAACACCACTTCCGACCTGATTTTAAATAAAACCGGCGAGCGTCAAAACCCAGATTTCTTCGTTTAATCTGGTTTATAGTATTCAACGGAAGGATATCTCAGGATATAATTTAACGCCGAGGGTCATTGGTATGAGATTCGTAACGTTAATCGTACTAACGAGCGGCTTATTCGGTTCGTCCGGCGATTGCGTTGCCGCCGGGAGCCGGACCGATTTACCTTATAGTGAATACGTTTTCGCGGGTAAATGGGGGTTCGTCGGTTCGGACGTAGGGCAATTCGGCGGCTTTGACGGTTTGTCGTCGGGGCCGGACGGACGGATTTACGGGGCCGACGCTTACCACGACCGCGTCCAGTACTTTAGCCCCGACGGCGGCTTCCTCGGGGGGTGGGGTAAGGAGGGCACGGGCCCCGGGGAATGCAACGCGCCTTGGGGTGTGGACGTATCCCCGGACGGCACCGTATACGTATCGGATTATTTAAACCACCGCGTCCAATTTTTCACCGGCGACGGGAAATTCCTTGGGAGTTGGGGTTCGGAAGGCTCAGGTGAAGGGGAGTTCAAGTACCCTGCGGGCCTCGCGATAGCCCCGGACGGGAGGGTTTTCGTGGCCGATTCTAAAAATCGGCGGGTCCAATACTTTACGGTTTCGGGCGAGTATTTGGGGTCGTGGGGGACCCGCGACCTCGGGTATAGGGGAATGTGGTTCCCTTACGACGTTGCGGTGGCAAGTGACGGCGACGTTTACGTTTGCGGTTCCGAATATATGATCTTCCGTTGCAGTGATAGCGGTTCGTTTAAAGGGAGTTGGGGTTTCCCGGGATCTGCGGACGGGCAATTCCAATGGCCGTCGGCGCTCGCCGTAGACCGCTCGGACGTTTTGTTCGTCGTCGATACGAACAACCGCCGCGTACAGTATTTTAGCCCCGACGGTGCCTTTTTGGGCGCGTTCGGTTCCGAAGGGCGTGGGGACGGGGAATTCGTTCACCCCGTAGGTATAACCGTAGCCGGCGACGGGACCGTGTACGTAAGTGACGAGGGAGGGCATAATATTCAATATTTTAAACCCGTTACGTCGAACGAACCGTAAGATATAAAGCCGCGTTCGCAAGACCAATTTACGGGCAGTACTTTTGACGTTAGCCTGAATAACGCGTCACAAGCCCCGAAATAGCCCGCCTTAACATCCCACTCAAATTCGAAACGCAATGAAACTCGCCTACGTCGAGTGGCTCGACGCCTCCTATCAGGAGGGGCCGCTGTGCGAGGACGACTTCGAGCCCCGCGTCGTCCTCGTCTCCGCCGGCCTGCTCGCCCGCGAGGACGACGAGACCATCACCGTCGCCGCCGACTACGACGCGCGCGCCGGCGAGTGGCGCCACGTGAGCCACATCCCCAAGGTCAACGTCGTCCGCAGCAAAATAATCGAGGCCGCCCGCCTAAGGTCGGTTCGATAAAAATATCGGGGGTAATATGCCGCGCCTCTATTGGCGGCCGGCGCGGGGGTTCGCCGCGCGACCGGCCGAGTTTAAAGTAGATTGGGTCGTACTGCATTACACCGCCGGCTCGCACCCGGGCGACTTGAATTGGCTCGCGCGCTCGCCCCGGCCCGCCTGCCCGTCGGCGCACTTCTACGTCTGTCCCAAAGGCGACGTCTATCAGCTCGTCCGCCTCGAGAACGCGGCCTTCCACGCCGGCATCACGTGGAGCAGGCCCTACACCTGGCGGTGGCGGCGCTGGCGGGCGCTCCGGCCCAACGAGCGCTCCGTCGGCATAGAGATCTCCAACCCCGGGCCGCCCTACGGTTTCACCGACGAGCAGTACCGCGCGCTGGCCTTCCTTCTGCCGCCGCTGCTCGCGCGCTTCGGCGTCCCGCTGCAAACGCTGCCGGACCCTTGGCGCGGCTGCGACCCAGGCGTCAGCCGCGAGCACGGCGGCGACGCGTACAGCCTCGACGAGCTCGACGGCTTCCGCGGCCTACTGGCCCACGGCAACCTCCACTACTCCAAGACGGACCCGGGTCTCCTCTTCGACTGGGACCGCGTCCGCGCGCTGGAGGCCGTGGCAAGTCCGCCGGCGTTCGCCACCTACGTTATCTGGCGCGGCGACCCGACGCTTATACCGTCCGAGGGGGTGCCTTACCCGTGAAGCTGTTAAAACGGCTCACCGTACCGCTGTTGATAGTAGTCGTCGTTATCGTAGCGGCGCTGGCTGTGAGGTGGTTGTTCGCGAGGGGGGAGGGGGCCGCTCGAGCGCCCGCCCGCCAGGCCGAACAACCGCCTCCCGGCTGGCGCGTCGTCGACGACGAGCGGACGTCCGGCGCGCTCCAAAAGCTCAACCCGCTGCACCGGCCTACCCAGGCCGACGTGATTATGCGGGATTGGCCGGCGGGTTCCCGCGTGGTCCACGTCGAAACGGAGGGCGGCGAGCACGTCGAGCTCGGCATCCTGCCCGGCGGCGAGGTCGCGGTCCCTGAAGGCCAGCCGCACGACGTGACGGTTTACTATAAACCCGAACCGGCCGTAGCGCTCGAGCTCCGGCCTTTCGTCGGCGCCGGCCTGGGGACGTCGGGGCCGGCGGTTATGGGAGGCGTCGACGTCATCCGCGCGTGGCGGTTTCACCTGGGCCCGGGCGTAGCCGTCGCCTTCCCGGATAAAGAAATCGCCGCCGTCGGGACCCTCGGTTACAGCGTCTGGCGCAACGTCGACGTGCGCCTCGCCGGCGGCTACGGTACCGCGGGAGGCGTAGCGGCGGTGGGGGTGTCGCTCGCGATAGAATAGAGAGAGGGATAGTATAGTGACGAAGCCGCCCTTCCGGGCGGCTTTTTGATGTGGGGGCGAGAGGATTTGAACCTCCGACCTTCTGCTCCCAAAGCAGACGCGCTGCCGAGCTGCGCTACGCCCCCGTCGCCGGTAATACTATAGCTCAACGCGGAGGCGACGTCAAACCGAAAGAGCGTGACGATAAGGGTTATGCGAAAAGACGCCCCGCGGGGGGCGTCTTCTTTTCAGCCGGGTTCGCGGACGGCGGTTATTTCTCGCCAATGCGGCGCGGCACGATTTCGACCTCTTTGGGTTCTTTTCGGCTCGAGAAGACGAAGGGATAAAGGACCTCGACGTCGCCGACGCGTTGGTTAAAGGGGAGACGGGTAGAGGCTTGCGCTAAAATTATTCCCTTTTGTCTAAAGGTTTTTATGTTATATAATATAAATTAAACGGGGTTTTCTGGCTAGCCGTAAGAGGACGGCGTTCGGAGTGCACGCCTTTTAAGGCGCGGGGCCAGTTTACGCGCCGCCGCGGTTTAAAGAACCCAAAACCAAGAGAGGAGAACGAAATGAAAACGTTAGGCAAGTTGTTAGGCTTCATGGTTCTCTTATTGGCCGTGGGCGCACCGGCCGCAGCCCTAGACGCGAACGCTTCGCCGTCAGCTAACGGCGATGCCGAGAAGATCGCGAAGCGCATCGAATTGACCACGGATGGACTTGCAGGCGTAGTTGGTTTTGCCGCTACGATTCCGGGCGCAGATACCGTCATTTCCCTCAATAGCGACGAACCCTTCCCGATGGCTAGCACCTTCAAGGTCGCGATCGCCGTCGCTATCCTTACTCGTGTTGATAAGGGCGAACTGCACCTAGACCACCTCGTCGACATTACGCCGGACATGTACGTGATGGGAGACAACGTCCTCGCGCAGAATTTTGTCCATCCCGGATTAAAGCTGTCGGTCGCGAATTTGATTGAAGTAATGATCACCGAAAGCGACAACACGGCGACCGACATATTGATCAAGCTCGCTGGAGGTCCGGCAGCGGTATCAAAAACCCTGGGTGATATCGGGATAAACGCCCAGCGCATCGATCGGAACACCGCCGAGATCATACGGGATTTCGCCAAAATGCCGGACCCCGCCACCGCTACGGTTGTGGCCGAGGCCGTGAAGGTAGATCCCAGCCTCACGTCGAGACTGGACGATAGAAATCTAGATTTCGAGAAGGATCCCCGCGACCAGTCGACGCCTAAGGCCATGCTGGACCTGCTCTTGGCCATTGATAATGGCACAGCGCTCAGCGCGAAGAGCCGGGATTTTCTCATCGGTTCCATGTCCCGCACTCGTACAGGTAAGGATCGCTTGAAGGGTATGCTTCCTGAGGGGACGCCTGTCGCGCATAAGACGGGTACCATCGGCGGCATCGCCAATGACGTGGGATACATCACGTTCCGGGATGGCCGACGCATGATGATTGCCGTTTTCACAAAGAGCAGCACGACGCCGGCGGCGGATCAGGACCGCGCCATTGCGGAGGCGGCGCGCACGCTCTACGATTATTACGCCGGCCGCTAGACGATTTATACGCTGCAACCGCGAAAGGGAACATCGACCGTGAGCAGCGAGTTACGTTTTCAGATAGCTCAACTTAGAGGCTTGCGCTAAAATTATTCCATTTTATTTAAACCGTTTTTGTATTATATAATATAAATTAGTGGCGTTTTCTAACCCGCCTTAGAAGGGCGGCGTGATCGGGAAAACAGTAGGGAATAGGTACAAGGTCCTCGAGTTCGTCGGCCGCGGCGGAGCCGGCGCGCCGACGAAGGAACGGGTCCTCGAAACTAACGCTAAGTTCAAAAAGAAAGACCTCAAGAACCTCGCCCCGCAACTCAAGCGGGCTTCCGGGTTCGCGTTCTACAATACCTCCCAATACGACTTC
>Ga0307378_10003041_pt1 | contig 24886 bp, 27 predicted proteins | sample UN1MG_FD_202238 | JGI IMG/M metagenome (GOLD analysis project Ga0307378, IMG submission 202238) | Soil microbial communities from Risofladan, Vaasa, Finland - UN-1 | ecosystem: Environmental > Terrestrial > Soil > Coastal area > Acid sulfate soil | place: Finland: Risofladan, Vaasa | collected...
CCGTCGTGTAGCCCGCACCCGTCGTCCACCCAGCGTCGCGCGGGTCCACGGTCGTGATCGTCGACGCTGCCGCCGCAACCGCGGTTTCAATGCGCGGGTTGAGGTCGTTGACGTTCGCGTTGTGTGGCACCGTCGTCATCGGCGGAGCGAGACAGAGCACGATTGGAAGCGTCGGGTCTGCCGTAAATATCGTGGCCAGCAAAGACGCGTACGCAGCTGCGGCGGTCGCCCCGTCGTACCCCGCGTCCTGAGCGTCATTCGTGCCGGCGATGAGCACCATGACGTCCGCGGATGATGCGGCGATGGCTGCCGCGGCGCGTGCCTCGATTTGCGCGATGGTGTTGCCCGCGACCCCGTCGTGGTCGAAGCACTCTTGCTGCACGCTTCCACGAAACAGGAGCGTGCTCGTCGACGACACGTCGGTCGCTTCAAACGCGTAAAAGAGCTTCTCTTTGTACGAGTACCCGGACTCGCTCAATAGCCCTTGCGTGAGCGAGTCGCCGAGCGGGAGCAGGTTCACATCGGCGTGGCCGAACTTCGCGCATGACGGGTACCGGCTCAGCAGATAGGCCGCGGTCGTCTCCGCGTCCGCATCGCTCAGAATCGCGCTATATCGGAGGATTTCGGCCAGCGCACCGTCTAGAGCGGAGGATCCGGAGTTGCTCGCGCCCACGGTGATACCGGCCCACGTCGACGTGCCGATGGTGCCGGATGCGATGGGGGATGATGTGGCCGTCGCGACGCTGGTCACGCGGTAGATCTGGCCCGTCCCGTCACCGTTGACGCGGACCCGGAGGATCTGCGGGCGGTCCTGCGGGATGCCAGAGGCGACTGACAGGTTGGTGCCCGCGTTGGCGTTGAGCGCTCCAGTCGTCTGCGAAAAGAGTGATTGACGGTTCGTGCCGCCCACGCCGTCATAGATGAGCCGCGACGTGGTTGCAATGTTGTGCGGGCGCACGACGCACCATACCTCGCGCGCCCCCGTCATCGAGGTCCCGGCGTTTTCCAGCGCGGCGTTTGGGGTGCCAGTGATGGCTTGCATGCCATCAATCGGGATTGAAAGCGTCGCCGGATTCGCGAACCCCTGCGCTAGGGTCGCGCCTTCGCTCCCGAGGTCCGTCCACGTGGACGCGCCCGTGTCGAGGCTTTGCGGCGCCCACCAGTTCTGGAGCGACGTGAGCGTAGGCGCAAGCGGGCCACCACCACCCACGAAGGGCGAGCGTCCGCCTCGGCGGAAGAACGCGCGGAGGCGTTGGGCGCTCACGTCACGACACCTTCGGCGACGAGCACCACACGTGCGCTTCGTACGCGGCGGCGCCGTCTGCTGCCTGCACGCTTACGAACTGCGAGCTCTGCTCCACGTACCACGCAAAGCTTTCGCCTGCGGCAAGGTAGACGTCGGTCGTGTCAGCCTCGGGCGCAGTGGCGCCAAAGCGAACACGCACGGCCGTCGCCGCAACCTTCAGCGTCGCGTACCGGCTCATCGGTAGCGCGATCGAGTTTTCCGCCCCGGTCGCGCCGGTGCCGGCGAGCCGCTGAGGGTCCCCGGCTGCCACGGTCGCATCGGTCGGAGTGACGCCGCTGACAACGGGAGCGGTGATGTAAGCGGCTGCGAGGAGTCCGGTAGTCATGGGCTGAACCTTTGCGCAGCGTAGCGCGGCGCGTCTTGGGTGGCTACGGTCTACCACGCGCCCGGAAGGGCCGCGAGGAGGGTGCGATGATGGGTCGAGCGATGGCGATGGTGGCGGGTCTGTGCGTGGCGCTGGCGGGCTGCGTGGGTGAGCCCGCGGAGCTCGTGCCGGTCGAGTGCGACGGCGACGCGGTCGTGTGTGACGGTGAGGCGTTCTGCGAGGGCGAGAGCCCGCAAGGCGACGGTCCGGCGTATGTCGTGTGCCGCCGAGACGGGTCGCCGTACTGTCGCCAGCGCATCGGCCTCGTGGACACAGAGCGCCCCGAGCAGTCGCCGTGGTGTCTGCGGTGAATCACTCGTAGATAAGCCACGAAGACACGTAGACGTTGCCCGCGCCCGCTGAGCGCCGGAGCTCGCACGTCTGCTCGTCCCACGTGGACGCCTGCAAGCCCTCGGACGTCGACAGGTCTTCGCAGTCTACGACGAGGTCGGTAATTTCGCCCGACCACCCGGGCGTGGTGTTCGTGAAGCTCACTGCGGACGAGGAGCCGTTGACGCTTGAAGTCACGCGGAACTCGCCCGTGGTCGCGCCCGTCACCCAGCCGAAGCAACGCGCCTTCACCGTGCGCGTCGTGTCGGTCGTGCGCTTCTTGCGCGCGAGGACGGGCACGCCATCACCGCCGATGACGGGCGCAAACGTGGCGCTTGTGGACGCCGACACGAGGTCGACAAAGGTCGTGCTCCCGCCGTCACGGCTCCACGGCACCGCATGCGCCGCAAGGACGCGCGAGCCGAAGGTGTCGTCGTCGGTCGCATCTCGGAGCGCGTCAACGCTCGCGATCGTGATCGGCTGCGAGGCGGCAAGAGCCACTGCGTCAATGCCGCCTGCCAGCGCAGTCTGCTCGATCTGCGCACGCGGCACTTCGTAGATGGCGATGGAGTGAGCCGTGAGGTCTCGGATGCCGACGGATATGTCGAGCGACACGTCAATCGCGCTGGTGCCGTACGAGCCGCGCGGTGACGCCGCGAGCGCGACGGGGCTCGGCGTCTGCACGGAGCCGGGGAGCACCGACACAGTGTCGGCCGTCGAGACCACGCACACGAGATCGATTGTCGGGTAGCTGGGAAGCACACGCAGCGCGTAGCGGTAGACGCGACTCGGTGCTTCGAGCGCGGGATGGTCGGGCTTGAAGGTCGGGACGACCTGACGCCCGCGACCCGCGATCCAGCTCTGCACCGCAGCAGCACGTTGCCAATCCGTCGACGCCACAGGAGCGCCCGCCACGATCGACGAGAAAGCGATGTCCTGTCGGAACTGGGGGACGGGTGAAAGCGGCATGTCAGAGTCCGATGTACTCGGCTGCGTGGAGCCCGCTGACGAGCGCGGCCGTCGTTGCGCCCGAGCCCGCCTCGCGCTTCGCAAACACGGCGACGGTCGCAGCGTCGTAGCGAACGCCGACCGCGGCGCCGCCAATCTCGGCGCGTGTGCTGCGCTCAAACTCGGTCGTTGACGCCGAGCCGCCGGGAAGGTTGATCGTGTCCCCCGAAAGCGTCAGCCACGCATGCGTTGCCGAGCTCGTGTCGGCGAATCGCGCGAGCGGAAAGCCGACCGAGATCGAGTCGTATCCGGCATTGAGCGAAAGCCTGCCGCCGAAGATGACAACGGCCAGATCGATCGTGCCCGCCACGTCTCGAGCGGCACGCAGCCGGATGCGAAGCGGGTAGGACGTGCCATCGCCACGAAGCCGAATCGGCAGCGGCGCGGACGTCCACACCGCATACCACGTCGACGCCTGCGTTAGCGTGCGAGTGACCGCGTTCGAGTCGTTGACGCGCCAGTTCGCGAGCACCTGACCGCACGAGTCCGCGGAGTGCATCACGTTTTGAAGGATCGACCGCGACCACGCCGCGTCGGCTGGCGCGTAATCGCTCCACTGCGACGCCTGCGCGCGGATGAGCCCTTCGAAGAGTGACGTGCTCACGCTGCATACTCCCGCGCGGAATCGAGCCCGCCATCACCATCGTCAAGCAACCGATCACCATCCGCAAAAAATGCGAACCGCTTTTGCGACGAGGTCAAAATCGAGTCGTAGGGAGCGAAGCGCAGATACCGCGTACCGGTGAGCGTGGGCGCGGACCCGAAGGTCACGCGAAGCTCGGAGCCACCATCGTCGATCGCGTCGATCGTGCACGTCTGCGGGCTCTGAGTCGTCGAGTCCCACACGAGTAGCTGGAGGACGTCGCCGACCGTGTAGAAGTCGCTGATCACTGCGCCGGCTGGCGCCATGCTCGCGCCGCTCGGGTCGTCGAAGGTCACGACGAGGTCGTATTGATTGCCGCTTACGACCGTTGAGCTGCTGACGAACGCGCTCGGAGCGTAGCCCGCGGTCTGCGCTTCGCTGACGATCAGGGTGAGCACGCCCGTCTCAGTCGACAGATCCCACTCGCGCCCAATGACCAGCCCGACCGCGGGCGGCTCGGAGCCTTGTCCCACGCCGCGCTCACCCGTCAGAACGTTCGGGATGCGCGGCGACCGCAGACCGAGCACGGTGCCGCACAGCGCGGTCGTGAGCCACTCAGCCGACACCGAGAGCCGAACGATCGAATACGGGCGGCCGAAGATCGACAGCACGCGCCGCGCGACGTCCACGGCTGCGGTGACGCCCCACGCAAAGCCGCTTGGGTCAAGCGAGAGCGGCGCGATTTCGAGCTTTCTCGTCGCCTTGCGCGTCGACAGCGCGGTGACGTCGCGGACGATGATCGGTACGCCTTCGTGGTCTTCGGTCACCAGCGAATAGCCGCTCTTCACCTCGACGACGTTGATGCTGCCGTCGGTGCCGTTGCGCTCCCACGTCGGCGGCTGGTCCGACACGAGGACGTCGCCGTCGTCAAGCGTGCCCGCGAGCAGCGCCGTTGACGTCGGAAGTTCAAGATACGCAAGTCCGATTTTCCCGTCAGCGTCGAGCCTCGGGAACACCCCGTAGAGCCTGCATTCGTGCGCGACCATCTCGTCGAGGTCGACCTCGCCGCCGACGATGTAGAGACGCGACGTGAGGTGTGTCCGGCCACCGGCAGCGCGGTCCGCCACGGTCGTCCACGACGCGAGATCCTCGGTCGTGATGAAGGGCGACCCGCCCGCGTTGGCGAGCAGTGGCGCCAGCGTGGCAAGCGCGTCGCGCATGTCTGCGATCGTACCTTGTCCGAGGTACCGCCGGAGCGAGATGCGCGGGAGCTGACCTGGGAACATGAAGCGCGCGTCCGCCAGCGCTTGCAGCTGAATCCATCCCTCGTCCGCATCAGCTTGCCGCACCGGAATCCCCGCGCTTGCGGGCGTGCCGCCGTCCGTCCATTCGATTTGTGCTGCGGCGTCTTCAAGCGACGCCAGTGAAAGCGCGACGCTCGTGAGGTCGATCGCGGGATAGAGACGCAGCGCAGAAAACGGGAGTCCGCCGCCGCCGATACCGCTGCCGCCTGCGACTGCGCGAGGCACGAGACCTTGACCCGTCGTGCCGCCGTTGCCGGCGACGATCACCCACGGGTGGTCTGCTGTGACGTCCGCGGTCGGGTCGCCGGAGAGCTCCAAGAGCGTGCCTTCGATGCCAAGGCTTCCGGCACCGCCTGTGCCGAACCCGGCAACGAAGATGTGGCGCGGGCTCGCGGAGTCGGGGATCCATCGGACCCCCCAGTGACCCGTTTCCTGCTCTTCGCACACGATCGTTTCAGTCGTGCGCGCAGATGAAAACGCGATTTCCACTTCAACGACGCCGGTCGTGCCGCCGACGATGCCGGTCGTGCCCGCGCCTGACGTCGAGCTCGCCTGATCGATCGCGAGCTGAAAGTCCGCGCACCACTGCGCTTGCGTCTCCCAAAAGCCCCACATGCGGATGACGGCGGTTTTCGATGACACAGCGTCGAATGCGTCGGGTGAGTTCGTCTCGCCGAAGCGGCATCGGAAGAACTGCGATTGAGGGTAGTAGATGCCGCGAATCGTCGTCGGCTCCTCGAGGTCGCTCGCGAGCGGCTGCTTTAGCAACGTCGTGATCGGGTCGATCGTGATCGTCCACGTCGCGCCGTCATCCTCGAGCTTTGCGTCAGTCGAGCAGATGCCGCGCCAGATGAGCGAGCCGTCGCCCTGGAGCGAGTCGCCGTCGACGTAGCGGTAGAGGTACGCGCGGCGCCCTTCAAGCGTCGTCGGCCGCGTGACCGTGACCTTCGGCGTGACGAGCTCCTCGCCATCGGTCGTGTAGTGGTACTGCGCGATCGTCTGCCACCACGCGCGGCCGCCGGTGACGTCGAGCTCCGTGGCGGTTGCGACGCCAGCGACGAGCATCGCTTCGGTGCCGATGTGAATCACGTCGTTGGTGGTAATGCCCTCGGTGCTCGAGACCGTGACGGTGTCGTAGCTGTCGTCGAGGTCCGCGGTGAGCCACGTCCAGCGCGTCGGCTGCTGCGCGAGCCACTGACACCAGACCTGGTCCTCTTGCCGGTCGACGATCGCGACCGTCATCGCGCCGGCCTCGATCTCGCCACGCGCGATGTCGCATTGCTCTGAGAGCTTGAGCCCGTCGCGCAGAAGCCCGACGATGCGCCGCCGCGATATGTCGGGCGACAGCCGCTCCATCGCAGGATCTGTCACGGCCTCGATGCCAAGCCCCTCGATCACGAGGCGGTATGCGGTGACGACCCCAAACGACATCTCAGTATTCCGTCTCGATGTAGAGGCTCGCCAATGCGAGCCCGATCGCGCTCGACGTGCCGCCGACAGAGTACCACCCACGCGGCGCGAGGAGGCCCCGCGGTCGGGGCAGTGAGCGGCGCGAGGTCAAATTACGAACCCTCGCGAGACCCCGGTCACTGTGGCTGCGGTCCCTGTGCGTGTGAGATTGGCGGATCCGATGGAGTCAAACAGTGTCGCGCCTGGTGCGCCTGACAGGATCCAGAGGTGATCCTCCGCGCCTCCAGGGGGCGCGACGTATGCGCCCTCGTTCTCCACCACGGTGTCCCACCACGCCTTTTGCTCGTCGGGCAAGATGGCTCGGAACGACAGCGACACGAATGCGATCCGCACACTGACGCACGGAAAGGCGGCGCCTTCCATCGATGCGCCGATCGCGAACGGGTCCGTGGCTCGCGCGCCGCCGCCGCTAGCCTGGTAGTTCTCCGCCAACTGTACCCCGTTCACGCAGAGCCGAGTGGCCCAGTCTGCCGCGAAAGTCTGTTTGGTACCGCAGATCAGGACCCAGCGACCCGACGTAGCAAGGGGTTCATATCCGTCGGCGGCGAACCCCGCGCCCGACGAGTCTATCGCGGCAAAGCGCAAGCCCTCGCCGAGCGTTTGTAGACGGTGGCCGGTGGAAAACTCCGACGAGGATCCAGCGATAAACTGGTTCCCTTGCCCGTAGATCCGCACCAGGGCCGACACCGTAAACGTCGGCACATTCAGCAGGTCGGACGCCGTGCGATAGAAATCCTGATCGGCTGCCGTGAGTCCCGCAGCGAAGGTCGCGAAGCTCTGGACGACCGCGACCCCTGGCCCGGCCGGCCCTGCCGGTCCCGTGGCTCCCGTCGCTCCCGCCGCGCCAGGGTCGCCCTGCGGACCTTGCGGCCCGGCTGGTCCCGCGTCGCCCTGCGGTCCCGCGTCGCCCTGCGGTCCCGCAGGCCCCGCTGGGCCCGTGCCCCCCGTGGCTCCCGTCGCACCCGCAGGGCCCGTATCGCCCTGCGGCCCGGTCGCGCCAGTCGGACCGACGTCCCCTTGCGACCCCTGCGAACCCGTCGCTCCGGTCGCTCCGGTCGCTCCGGTCGCCCCTGTCGCGCCCGTCGCTCCTGCGGGGCCCTGTGCTCCGGTGGCACCCGTAGGCCCTGGTGGGCCAGCGGGGCCCATCGTCGCAATCGCAATCGTAACAGGCGCGTCGCCCACGAGCGTCGCCACCGTGATCGTCGACTCGATCTCAAGCGAGGCGGCGTCGACCTGTACGAGCAGACTCACGTGATCGCCTCTTCGATGGTGATGCCGAAGGTCTCGGAGTAGTAACGATCGGCAGACGGCGTCACGAAGCGCACGTCGACCTGATAGTCGCCCTCGACCCACGCCGTCGTGTCTGCGGTAAGCGTGAACTCGCCGCGGTCCGCGGTCTGGTCCGATGCAATTGCGACCGTGAACGCGAGCGCGCTACCGCTTCCGCGCGATGCGCTCGACGTGATCGTGTAGCCCGTGAGGTCCACGAGCGTCCCGCTCAGCGAGTGCGTGCATTGAAGGCGCACCGTGGTGCCGCGCTTAAATCGTAGGCTCATGGCAACGCACCTCGGTTGATCGACAGGATGTCCGCGGACCAGCGGCCGTCCCAGTCCTCTGATGCGCGGCTCGGCTTGAACCGAGCGCCGCGAGCTCCGCGCAGCACGTGGCAGGAGTTGCCCGCGTCGTCGAAGACGCCGAACGGTTCGATCCCGCGCGAGTGCGCAAAGAACGCTTCCCACGTCCACGGAACCGCGGTCGTGGCTTCGCTCTCAAAGGTGGCTTCGAGCGTCTCGAATGGCACGGTCCAGTCGTCGTAGAGCGGCGCGGTGCTGCGCGCCACCGCGTACGTCGAGCCGTCCTCGGCCTCGGCTTGGCTCACGATGTCATCGCCCTCGTAGACGCGCGTCCACCCCGACCGCCCGCCCATCGCGCCGTCGATCACGTAGTACGGTCGCCGCGTGCTGACGGTCGACGTGCCGCTCGACGTCGTGGTGTTGCGGGCGAAACCGAGCGCGTCCGCCATGCGGTTGCCCGCCGCGGTGTTCGGGAACGTCAGCGTAAAGTTCGCGGCATTCGTGATCTCATACCCAAGCGAGCCGCCCGGATTCCACGACACGCCAAAGCCGCCCGATGCCGCGCCGCTCGCGTCAAGCGCAGATTTCAGCGCGCCCGCGAAGTCATCGTAGGAACTCGCGCCGAGCACGCTCGTAAGATCCGTGTGGCAGTAGGTGCCCGTCGTGATGCTCACGGACTGTGTGCCGACGTTGCCGGTCACGCTGAGCGTGAGCGTGCCCAGTTTCGCGACGTTCCAACCGCTTTCGATGCGATGGGTCATGAGCCGAACCGCCGACGTGCTGCGCGAGATGCGCGCTCTTGCTGACGCCCGATTTCCGCTTCGGCGACCGGGGCGTTGAAGTTGACCACAACCGTACCACCACCACCACCGCTGGCACCACCGCCGACGGGCTCGGGCCCCTGACGTCGACCACCGCCCCCGCCGCCACCACCACCGCCGCCATTCGGGATGGCTGCCGACGCGCCGCCTGCGGCCGCTGCGAGCGCAAAGTGGATGCCGGCCTCGGCGAACTTGGCTGCCGCATTGGGCTGGTTCGTGACGGCGCTACCGATGGCCTCGGCGGTCGCGGCAACGCCCTTGTAGGCTTCCTGCAACGCGAAGCCCTTGAGCCACTCGTCGACCGCGGTCTTGAACGCTTCGCCGAAAGACGCGTTGGTCTCTTTCTGGATTTGAGCGGTGCGCTGCGCGATGTCGAGGATCCCCTCCATGCCCGCCGACGCGCGCGACGTGATGCGGATTCGGTCCTCTTCGATCTGCGTACGCTCGCGTTCGAGCTCGGCGCCGTCCTTCTGCGACTGCGTGAGCTTCGACGTGCGCTCGTCGTCTTCGATCGCGGTAAGGCGCGCAGACTCGGCCGCCTTGCTGTTGATGTCGGCTTGCTCCTGCTTGAGCCGGAGAATGTCCTCCTCGGCCATGCGACGGCGTTCGAGCTCCTTGAGCGCGGCGCTCTCTTGCTCGGCAAGTCGAGCGGCTTCGTCGACGATCATGCGCTCGATGTCGAGGAGCTTTTGCTTTGCGGCGATCATGCGCTCCCGGCGCTGCTCCGCGGCGCTTTCCGCGCTTGCGCGCTGCGCCTCGTTCTTCGCGCGAATCGCCTCGGCTTCCGCTTGCGCCTCGCCGAAGCGCACTTCGTTCGTTTCGCGTTCGAGTGCGCGTCCGGCACCCGTCGCCAGGCCCTCGGCTTCGCGCGACACGGCCGCGAGTTGGCGCCGCAGGTCGGCTAGCCCGTTCTCTGCGATGCGTGCGCTGGCCCCGCCCGCGAAGACGCCCGCGCGCGCGGCCTGTCGCTCTACCTGCGCGATGGCGCCACGGAGCCGAATCTGCTCGGCGCGTGCCGCCTGCAATCGCGCCTGCTGCTCTTCGAGCGGAAGGAGGCCCTCGAGCGCGGAGCGCCAGTCGCGCGCCGACGATGCGGCCTCGAGGTACGCGCTTGCGGTGTCGCGGATGCGGTCGCGGAGGTCTTCGATCTTCTGCGCGCTCGTGCGAGACTCGGTGCCCAGCTCCTTCACGAGTTGGATGAGCCCCGGCAGCGCACCCGTGACCGCGCCGATGACCGCGCCCGTCGGACCCATCGCGGCGTAGAGAGCGCCAGCCGCGGACGCCGCAGCGCCAAGCGATGCGCCGACGGGTCCGAGTTGCGCGCTCAGCGTTGCGAACGCGGACCCAAGCGACGCGGCGGCGGCAAGGTTCTTGTTGAACTGCTCGGCCTGTTCCTTCGCCGCTTTCGTCGCCTGCTCTTGCGCCTTCTTGGCCTCATCAAGTGCCGGCTTCAGCTTCTTCTTGCCGGAGTCCGCGACCTCGTCCGTGGCGGCCTTGAGCTTTTTCAGCTCCTCGACAGCGTTGCGCGCGTCGACGTCGACGACGACTTCGTATTTGCTCGCCGTCATCGTTTGCCCCTGGGATGCATCGCGCGTTGCGATGCGGCGTTGTTGGCTCGTCGCGCATCCTCGCGCCGTCGTCGCGCTGCGAGAGCGCGGTCAACGGCGCGGTCGTACGCGCTCACTGCGCGGAACAGAAGCTCCGGCGGATTGGTCGCGGCGTAGGCCGCGAGGTTCGTGTTGCCGCCCGAGCGCGCCATGCGGTACGCGTCGAGTACGGAAGCGATGAGCGGGTCATCGAAGACGCGGTGAGGGCACGCGTCCGGCGCGGTGCCGCACTCGTGGCCGATGGCAGTCGCCAGCGCACGCGCCGCATCGACCTTGGCGTGGTCCATCTGAGACACGCGGAGCGGCACGAGGCCCTCGCAGTCGCACGCCCACGCTGCACGCCACGACTGACGCTCGCGGTCGGAGCCGCCCCACGCGGAGCTCAGCCAGGGCCGCTCAGGACCGCGGCGTCTGCCGCAGCCGCCGAGTGTGGCACCCTGCTCGTCCACACGTGCAGCCAGCCAGGCGGCAGCGGAAAGCGCGCCCGCCGCGCTTTTCCCAGGAGCGCCCGCGTGTACGCCAGCGCCCCAATCTCCCCCACCTCGGCGGGCGAAAACGACTCCATTTGCTCGTCGCGCCACCGCTTGCGGATCATGCCGTTGGCCAGCGACTCCTCGCGCGCCGGTTCGAGCGTGCTGCCGTCCTCCATCTCGACGCGCGTGACAGCGCATTCGAAGGCGCGCCACGCGACGGGAAACGGAACCTGCGCGGACTCGCCCGCTTCGGCGCCGGTCGAGACGTACGTGCGGAACGCCATCATGTCGACGTGGCCGACGTGAAAGAAGCGCGGGCGTGCGCCCGGGATGACGGCCACGAGGTTGATGTCTCGGTCGCGCAGGAACGGGACGACGACGGAGTCCATCGCCTCAAGGTCGAGAGCAGGATCAGACAGAGAAACGGTCTTGAGTGTGTCGAGTGTCATGGTGCTTTCCTCTGGCGCTCCCCAGCGCCGTGATGGTGGCGTCAGACGCCGAAGTGCAGGCGCATCGCGGAGCGTTCGAGGTCGCTCGACGCGGTGCCGGTGGCGCCATCGATCGTCGCCTCGAAGGTCACGCGTTGGTACGCGAGACCGTCCTGGTTGACCGGCTGGACGTTGACGACCTCGGCGCGCGCAAGCGAGATGGTGATCGCCTTGCCTGCTGCGCTCGTGCCGATCTGCCACTCGATGTGGTAGTCAGTCAGCGCGTCGCGGTTGTCAAACCAGTCGTTGTTTTCGTGCGGGATGTTCATCGACATGCGCGCGATGGGCACCACGCGGCTGCGGCGCCAGCGATAGACCGTCATGCCGCCAGCCTGCGGCGACGTGCCCGACGGCGAGCGGACTGGAACGTAGACGGGCCCCTGGAGCTCGAAGTCGATCTGCGCGGCGTCGTAGAGCGTGCGCGACGTGCCGGTGTCGTAGGTCTTGATGCGGAGGAAGCCCTCCGCGTAGACGTGCGACGTGCTCGTGTACGTGGCGGGGGTGATGGCGGCGGGCGAGAGTTCCACCCAGTTCGCGAACGTCAGCGTGAACGTGATCGTGGGAATCTCGCCGAGCGGAAACGCGAACGTTGGCGCCGCGGTGAGTTGGCCGCCGACGAGAGCCCACCGGTTGTCCTGCTCTTTGCCCTCAACGACGCACGCGAGCGACGTGTCTGGATCCTCTGTGAGGTAGAAGGTCGTCGCGGCGCGCGCCGGGTTCGTGTTCGCGGGTGCGCCCGGATAGGCTTGGTGCAGGTTCGCCGTCAGAGTCGCGACGTTGTCGATCTCGTGCAGATGGTAGATGCCATTCGTGTCGACCCAGCCGACCGCGCCGCCCGCCGCGAAGCCCGTCGCGCTCGTGAGCGCTGGAGCCGCGGCGGTGCCGCCGGTGAAAGTCGTGTTTGACGTGCCGTCGACGACGCCGCCGAAAGCGGTCTTAAGCAAGATGCCGAGACCCCAGCTGTCGAAGTCCGGCGACGTCGATGCGCTACCGAGAGCGGCAAGCGGGATGGTGAAGGTCAGCGACGCCATCTTCGGCCCGAGGATGACCGGGCTGCGTGCGTCCATGTACTGCTGCACGACCTGCGGATTGAGCGGATCTTTGTTCAGCGCAAGCTGCGCCGAACCTTCTTGAAACGGCAGATCGGCGAAGTCGCCGGGGAGGCTCGTGTCCGCAAACGCGTTGTTGGCCTCGGTGCCGATGTTGATTCGCTGGAGCGCGAACATCTCGATTGACATGGGTCATCCTTCCGGCGTCGCGCGCCGTGTCATGCGGTGGGGGTCGAGACCTGCGCAACGCCCGTGAACGAGTGCACCGTGACGATGCGGCCGTCTTGACCTTCGACCATTTCGAGGTCGCCGATCTCGCTGCTTACGTGACGCAGCATGCCGGATACGAGTCCCGTTGCGACTGGCACGACAGCGCTCGTTTGCACGAGGTTGCCCGGCCAGCCAAGGGCTTGCGCGAGCCGCGAGGAGTCCTCGGCGGCTACGGCGCGGAGTGCTGTGCGCACGTCGTCGAGGATCATGTGCTCGGTGCCGATGAAGCGCGTCACTGTCACCTCAAGCTCAAGCGCGTAGAGCGTGAAGCTGCCCTGTTCCGCCGGTCGCGCGCCGTGCGGCTCGATGCTGGTGAAGCGCGCTTCTGCTCGCGGCTTGACGAGCGCCTGCGTCGACGCGGCGTCCTCGCCGAGCGCCTCATGCGCGCCGGGCCGATACGTGTCCGCGGTGATGATGCGCACGGACCCGGCGGCGTCTTCGACGACCTCGCGCACGGCGGTCAGGATCGCGGCGGCTGCAAGCTGGGCCATCACTCACCCCGCGTGTTGCCACGTGCCCGCTTCGGGCCCTTCGCGATGTAGTCGAGCACCTCGCGCATCGTGCGCCCGATCCACTTCTGCGCGCTGCCACCGTCGAACACGGGCGTCCCGCGCTCGTCGGTCGGAAGGAACGCGCGACGCGGGATCTTCGTGCCGCCGAACTGGTGATAGGCCGCGTAGCTCGCCGCGGCGCCGGTGACGCCGAACGCCACCGCCTGCTTCTCGCCGCGGACGCTCACGCTCTTGCGCAGTAGCCCGGTGTCGATGAGCGGCTTCGCGCTGCCCTTGCGTCGGCGCGCGATGGTCGACGGCGCGAGCGGACGCCACGCCTCACCGAGCGGGCTCTTCGACTGCGAGAACGCAAGCGTGATGATGCCGCGCAACCGTTCGGCCGCCGGCTTCGTGATGGGCGTCAGGTCCGCGGCGCGCTTCGCGGCGGCCTCGAGATCCTTCGACAGCGCGTCGAGTCCTCGCGTGTTGACCTTGATCTCCACGTCAGTACACCGACCGCAGTCGGCCTCCCGTGAAGATCGGCGCATACCGCGAGCCGAGGCTCGTCGAGTCAGTGAAACGCACGCCGCCGACCGCGTCCTGTGCGCTCGGCGACAGGTCGGGAATGGGCAGGTCGCCTGTGCGCGCTGCTTCGATGAGCGCGCCGATGATGCTCATCGTGGCCTCGGGCGGCGTCTGCTGCTTTCGGCCGTACGCCATTTGCACGAAGGCCGAGAGTGAGAGGGCCTTGACCATCTCCGAGCCCGTGCCGTCGTTCTGGTCGCCGGTGTCGTAGCCGGCGTTCTTTGCGCTCGCGCGGGCCAGCGTCGACGCGAGCTCCAGCGCGCGATCGCGTGCGGCGGTGGAGAGCGTGCCGTTGTCGGTAAACAGGCCCGTGAGCACGTCGGAGCCCATGATCGCCGCGACGTCGGTGGTCGTGATGTAGCGGACGGTCATCGGAGCCTCGTGCGGAGTAGTGGCGCGGCCCGTCTACGCCGAGACGCAGACGGGCCTTGCCGGGGGAGCGGAGGAGGAAAGCAGCCCATGACAGCCGCTTCCCTGCGTCTTGCGACGCGGGGTCAATCCTGCGACTTCGGCGGGCGTCCACGGCGGCGCGGGGCCGGCGTGACGTCGTCGGAGTCGGAGTCGTCGCGCTCGACGCGGGCCGCGGCGGCCTGCGTCTGCGCGTGCACATGTGCCATCACCTGCGCAAGTTTGCGCTCCTCGTCGCCGAGCGGCGCCGGGAGGTCATCCTCGAGCACTTCGACACGGAGCAGCGAGCCGCCGCCCTTGCCGTGGTCCGAGTGATAGACGCTTGCGGCGGTGATGCCGTCCGAGGGCTTGCCGGCCTTCTTCGCGTCGCCGCGCTTGCGCTCAGCGGTGCGTTCGGCGCGTGCCCACTCGGAGTGGTCGCGCACCTTGGCTTGCAACTTCGGCACGTCCTCGGCGGGCACCTCGATCACGTAGGGGCCGCCCTCGAAGGAGCGGCCACCCGCGGTCACACGGACGCCGGGGAGCGTCTCGATCAGCACGCGAGAGTGCGGCTTGAACGAGTTGGGGTTGTTGCTGCCCACGCGGTTGTCGGCGGGCGGGAGGTAGCGTGCGGGGTTCGTCATGGGTGCTTTCCTTCTCTCACGAGCGATCAGGCGTCGAGACGGCCGTACACGAGCTGCGGGTGACCCGGGCCCATGATGACGTCGCAGTTGATCGCGTACTCGAACTCGTCGCGCTGACGAATGACCGTGTCACCGGCCTCCGGCATCTCCTCGCGGATGGGAGCGACCTGCGCGTACCACGGCTTGGCGGTCGCCTTACCAAGGTCCATGAGAAGCCACTCCTGCGCGTCCGTGATCCACGGCACCACGACGACGGTGACGTCGCCCTGGTAGACGTTGCCGATGGACGTGACCGCGACGATGCTCGACGTCGCGTCCTGCGCCGAAGCGCTGAACGGGACCGGACGATCGGCGCCGGTGATTTCCTTCGCCGTGCGCTCCAGGTCGGGGCCCACGAAGAGGTGCGTCGGCGAGATGTTGAACGGCGTCCCGTTCTCGCGCTTGAAGTTGCGCATCGCCGCCTTCGCCGCGTTGTAGCTCGAGAAGCTCAGCGCGTCGGTGGTGAGGTTGTCCCACGTCGCGCCGCCCGAACCGAACGGGTGCGAGTCGCTCAGGAGCGCCACGCCATCCGGGCCGGTCAGGGTGTTCGCGAGCAGGAGCTGCCAGGCGCGCTCGTCCACGAGGAGCACGCCCTCGCTGACGAAGCGCTGGAGCCCGCGCGAGACGCGACCCGTGAGGTCGTGCTCGACGTCGCGCCGCGAGATGGTCGTGCCCTTGTAGAGCACTTCCATGTCGTAGCTCGCGCCGAGGGCGCGCATGTCGTCGAACACCTTTGACTCGCCGCGGTTGAGCACGCGCAGCGGAGCGAGCGGGTCCGTGAATCCGATGTTGGCGCTCGTGCCGGTCGGCGATCCGTCGACCTGCGTGAAGAGCTGGTAGGTGCCGGGCGGGTCGTCGCGCAGGCCGTCGAAGGCCGTCTGGTACGCGCGATTGACCGCGGCCAGCTTGGAGCTGAAATCCACGATGGACATTGGTTTGTTCTCCTAGTGATGAGTGGTCGTTGTCGCTCAGCTCATCACGTGGGCTGCGCGGTCACCGCGGGACGCGGCAGGATGTGGACCTCGACGACGTTGGTCGAAACCAAGCGCACGATCGTGCCGACGTGGACGTTCTTCGACGCAGCCGCGTCGTCGCCAACGGTGGTGTCGTCGATGACGTAGCAAGACTTGCCCACGTCGCCTTGGACGATGCCGCTCGACGGGAATTCCTCGACGTGGAGGAACTGCACAGTGCAGTACTTCGCCGCGTTGGCGCCGCTGGAGTTGTCGACTCCCTCGGCCGCGACACCGACGCACTCAAAGGTCGTGTCGTTCGCCGCGGGCACGAGGTACCCGGACGAGTTCACGCACACGAGGGCGCCGCTGTAGATGGTCGTGGATGCTGCGACGGGATACGGGACGCCGAGAATCGGCCCCGGCCGTACCTCGCGCTTCTTGTCTGCGCTCAAAGGCATTTTCTTTTCTCCTTCTTACCGGATAGACCGGGGTGATTCACTTGGTGCTCGTGACGTCGGCCAGGGCGCGCTCGTGCGTCATCCCCTTGACCGCCATCAAGCTCTTGTAGGCGTAGCTCTGCGCGGGCGTGAGCCGCTCCAAAGCAACGCGCTTGGCATCCTCGGGGCTCTTGCCGGCCGCGACCTGCTGACGGCCGCTGGCTTCGTATCGACGGCCCTCGGGCACCTTCGGCATCGCGACCGTGTGCGCCGAGAGCGCGTCGTCGAGCACGTCATCGCCGCGCTTCGCGAGACGCACCATCACATCGCGCGCTTCCTTCGCGAGCCGACCTTCGCCGATGGCGCCGTCGATGCGCGCGGCGCACGCCGCGAGGCGCGCGTCCTCACGAGCGGCAGCCTCGGCGGCCTTGCGCGTCGAGAGGTCGGCTTCGAGCTCCTTGATGCGACGCGAGAGCGCGAGCACATCCTTCGACATCGCCGCAACGTCGTCGGCGCTGGTGCCGCCATCTGCGCCGCCCGAGAGCAGCGAGAGGATCGCGTCGAGATTCTCTTGCATCGCGGCGAGCGCGCCGGCTGCGTCGGTGCCCATGGCCTCGCCGGCCGCTGCGAGGAAGTCCGCGGCTTGCTGCGCCATCATCTCCGCGTCGCCGAGCGGAGGCTCAGCCGCGGCGACGGGTGCGACGCCAGCGGGAGGCGTATCGGATGCGGCGACGTCTTTGGCCATGTCGGCGTCCTCGGCCGCAGCGTCATTGTCGAGGTCGCCCTCGACGGCCGCCGCTTGCTTCATCGCGCCTTCGATGTACGCAGCCACGGCCTCGGGAGAGGCGTCGTCGGCCAGTTCTTCGGCCGCCTTGAGTAGAATGTCCTTGATGCTCATCGCGAGCTTCCTTTCTTTGGTCGCGCCGCGATGAGCGGCGGAAAGTTGCAGGGGGCGCATGTCCGCAAGAAACGGCTGAACCACCAACCCGAGTTCGTAGAGCTCCGGGCCGATTTCCTCGCCGGTGACTTCGTCGACGCTCTCGAAACCGACGACGACCGAGCAGTGCTCGAGCTCGCCAGCGCGGACCATCTCGGCCGCGCGGGGCGTGAAGCGGATGAGCGCTTCAAGCGATGCTCCGCGGCCCTTGTGGTCTTCGCCGATGCGCAGGTCGACGATGCGCCCAGCCTGGCCCGCGAGTGCGGCCTGCACGGAGTCGCGAGGGTGCCCAAAAGTCACGGGCAGCCCTTGCTCGCGGCGGCGGAAGTTCGCGATGATCGCGTCGAAGGTCTCGCGCGTGAACTGAAACGGTCCGGCGGCGTGTCCGCTCCATTCACCCTCATACGCGATTTGATTCCACGACTCTGCGCGCTCACCGTCCGCGAGATGCACGCGTCCCGTGAGTCGGATCGCGCGGGTCCGACTGTCGTCTGCGTAGGCGTAGGACATCACTCGGCCTCGGATTCAATCGTGGCAATGGGCGACTGCCCGAAGCCGGGTGTGATCGCGGAGTTCAAGTCGACGCGTCGCGCGATTGCTGCCGCGTCCACGTCTTCGGGGTCAACCAGGATCATCGCGCATCGGCACTGGTAGCCGAGCGGCGGGTAAGCGCGTTTCGCATCGGGGTCGGAGTAGCGCCACTGTTTGCCGTCAAGCGGCACGTGAGAGCGGCGGACGCGGTTGTCGTCGGCAGTCAGATAGAGCCACGCGCCGCCAGCGAACGCCTCGGCGACGTCGGGGTCCGTCTGCTGCGTGAGGCGACCGGCGTTGTAGCTTGTGGCGTTCGTCGTGCGGAACACCATCTCGAGGTATCGCCGCACGCCGCCGGGGTAGTCGTCGGCGTCGACGCCAGCGGTCAAGCCGTTGATGAAGTCCGACATCTGCGAGCCGTCGCCCGCCATCGCTTTGCGGATGCGTTCGGCGGCGTCGCGGACCACGGTCTCAGAGATGCCGCGAGACAGCGACCACGCGCGGACGCGCTCGGTGTCGAGCAGTCGCCGGAAGTCATCCGGGTTCATGATTTCGCGCGATTCGAAGTAGTCGAGCGCCTCGGGGAAATCGAGGTCGAGGAAGGCACGGTCGAAAGGGTCGTCGGCGAGCGCCACTGGCTCGCGTCCGCCGAGCTCCACGTCCCGCACGAAGAGTTGACCCCCGAGGTTGCTCTGCATGTCCGAGCGCCAGAGCGTCGAGACGAGCTCGTGGTCGCCCTCGATGGCCTTCGCGGCCCACTCGCGCACGATGCGCGTCGCGTCGTCCACCGTCGCCGCAGACCGCAGAGCGGCGCCAAGGTCGGGGAGACGCCGGGTCACCAACGCAGCAGCCTCCTGCGAGGCGCGCAGCGTTAGCGCTCGGGGTCGCCCGATGCGTCGAAGGGCAAAGCCGCGACCTGCGTCGGAGAGCGCGAGGACGTCGGCGAAGTCGGCAGGGTCAGCTGGTGCGGTCGACGGCGAGGCGCTCGCGGCGCCTTCGCTAAAGGGACGTCGCCGCCCTCCACGCGCGGCGTCGGTCGGTCGTCGGAAAAGAAGCTCGGGGTCTGCACCTTCGCCAGCGGCTGCACGAAGCGCTCACCCTCAGGGCCGTCAAGCGGGTCAAGGCCCGCCGAGAGTCGGAGCTCGTTCGCGCGCACCACGCCCGCGTCCACGTGGAGTTGCGTGATGACCGGCGGCGTCTCGGTCTCGAGCACGAACTCGACGTGAGGCGTCGGCGGGATGCGACCGCCGAACGACACGGCATTGAATGCCATCAGCGGCTGTAGCCACGTCGCGCGAATCGCGGACTCAGCGCTTGCGGCGATGGCGCGAAGGCGTGGGAGAATTGTCGTCTTAGCCTGCGACTCGCCGAGTGCGCGGTTGCCGCCGGTTGAGCCCACCTCGACGTTGAGCGTGCTACCGAGAATCGCTTTCGTGATCTCGTTGTTGTAGCGCGCGATCGCGGTGTCGTACGTGTCTTGCGGATTCGTCGTCGGCTGGATGATCTCGATCGTCTGCTCTTGCTCGATGACCGCGACGTGGTCCGCCGAGAGTTGCTGCAAGCCCTCAAAGAACTTGTTGCGCGCGACGTCGTTCGCGTTCTGCGCCATTCGCCCGTAGATGAGCGGCGAGGCGAAGCGCTCGAGCGCTTCCATGCCCCACACCTCGGCGATGCGCTTCCACAGCCACGGCCACGCGCACGGCCAGAGCAGCCCCGCAACGTTGCTCGTGAGCCCTGGCTGCGCGAAGACGTGCACGAGCCAGCGCGAAGGCTCCTCGTCCACCTCGAGCCATTCCCATACGCCGGTTTGAACACCCGCGTCGTTGCGCGGGTAGGTGCGCACAAGCGGCGTCCACGCGTCCGAGATGCGCAGGTCGCGCGGTTGGACCCAGTGCTGCGCGACCGAATGCACCTCGCGCCCGTCGCGCTGCCAGTCGTGCTCTGCCACGGCGAGGCCGACAAGCGCCGCCATGATGGTGTTCGAGATCGTCAACTCCATCCGCTGAACGCGCATGAAGGAAGCTGCCGCGAAATCCGCCGCGGCCTGTGCGAGCCCCGCGTCACGCGCGTCGTCCGCCGGACGAAAGCGCATCTCGGAGCCGCTGATGGAGCGGAGCGCCGTGTCCGTCACCGACCGCACGTGCGGGTCGGTCGTCAACATCTGCTCGAAGACGTCGGCCAGGAGCTCGAAGTCACCGAGGCGCGCCCGGTCGAGCGCCATCGCCATCTGCTCTGGCGTGATGCCGACGACGCGGTTGCGGGTGCGCGTGCGAGGCGACGCCGCGAAAATCTGTCGACCGACCGGAGGTCGCGCACCAATCAGCACCACGGGCGCAAGCGCGCGCGCAGACGACTCGGTCTTGCTGCGTCGCTTGCTGGCCATGGTCAGTAGTACTTTCGCGCGGTCCGTGACGTCAGCGTCCGGCCGCTCGTGTGAATCCCGGTGCCGCGTGGCCCGGCGTCTCGAAGCGGGCCCATTCCGATCCATGCCGACGACATCGCGTCGACTTGGTCATCGTGCGCGTCACCGATGCCGGTGAACGCCTGGAGCTCTGCGAGGAACGCAGCCGACCACGGGGCGTCGCTCGGAACAACGAGCTTGCCCTCGTTCCAGGCTGCCGCCGCGCCCTGAGCGCGGGAGAACTTGTCGCCTGTCGGCGTCTCGACCCGAAGGCCCGAGAGACCGAGAGCGGTGAGCGAGTCAGCGACTCCGCGCTCAACACCGGAGGCATGCCACCAAAGCGGCGCGTGGTACCGCTGGCCGAGCGCATTGAGCGCACGCACCGAGTCGGGCGCCTGCGTCTGCTGTCGCCACACGTCGACGACGTAGCGCTTACCCTCGTGCTCTCGGAGCACCACCGCGGCGCTGTAGTCGGCGCGGCTCTTCGCGGTGTAGGCGAGGTCGATGCCGATGCCGTGCGTGCCGGAGCGCGGAAGGTCCGCCATCAGGCACGTAGTCGCAAGGTCAAACACGGCGCCGCCTCGGGGTCGGGGCTGGCCCTGATACTGCGCCGCGAACTCCCATTCGCCCATCGAGCGCCGGATGTCGTGGAGTCGCTCCACCGGGAAGGCCGGAAGCCCGTTCGGATAGGTTGGCATCAATGCGCGCTCTTCGCCGTACGCGTCGAGCGAGATAGCCGGCTTGTTGATGATCTCCCATCCAAGATCCTCGCACTGCTTCGCGAGGTCTTCTGGGTGCCACCGCGTCATCACGAGGATGACCGCGGCATTGCCTTCGAGGCGCGTCATCGGGACCGCGCCGAACCATTCGCGGATGCGCCGCTGATAGGCCGGGCTCTCGGCGTCAGCGCGCTCCTTGTATGGGTCGTCGATGACCATCACGCCGTCGACGCCCTTGCCGATGAGCGGGCCGCCGATGCCGAGCGCGATGAGTCCGCCGTGACGGTGAGTCTGCCAACCGTCCTGCCGGTTGTATTCGTCCGAGAGTTCGACGCCCGCTTCGAGCGTGTACCGTCGGCACTTCATCGACTGCTCGCGCGCGTAGTTGCTGCCGTACGTGATAAACGCGTTGCGGCTGTGCGGGTGCCGCGCGATGTGCCAGGCGAGCCCGAGAAGCGTCGTCTCGGATTTCCAGTGTCGCGGCGGGATTGAGAGCACCGCCCGCACCGGCTCGCCCTGGCCGATACGTCGCCAGATGTCGAGATACTCCGGCATGTGGTGCGGCACACCGAGGCGACCACGACCAACGCGCAAGATGAAGTCTTCGAGGCTACCTTGCGCAGCCGGTGGCACGTCGGCGGGGACCAGCGGGCCGAGCCGCTTGAGCGCCGCCTCGCGCGCAGCCTTGCGCCAATCATCCTCACGCCGCGTGGCGATGCCAGCGGATACGCCGGCCGACATCAGTGAACCGCCGAGTCCGCGGCCTCCGTGGGCGACACGTCCGCAAGGAACGTCAGCACCTCAGCGCGAGCTCCAGGAGTGATGCGGCCCGCGTCCACGCCAGCGTCAAGCTGCGCAAGAAGCCACTCCATCGCGTCGACGCGCACAACGTGCTCAACGCGCTTGCCGTAGACGTCGGGCATGCGCTTCTCGAGGAGCCAGCGCCGGTTCGTCGCCAACGCCGGGTCGACCTTGCCGCCCTCGTCGCTGTCGATCTCGGGAAACGCCGTCGTCTCTTCGAGCAGTCCCAGGAACGACCCGAGCGCGCGATCGAGCGCGTCCGCGAAGCGCGCGAACACCGAGTCGACGCCGGCCTCGTAATCGGACCGGCCACGGTCGAGCCAGTCGAAGAACGTCCGATGCGGCACGCCCTCCGACTGCGCCGCGACGCGCAAGGTGCGACCACGCGAGATGTGCGTGATGAGCTTCGCCGCGAGTCCGTGCTCCGTCTCAAGCCGCGACTTCGAGCCAAGCACACGACCGGTCGCATCGTCTCGCGACGGGGTCTGCGTGGTGCGGCGTTTCGTGGCCATGACGGAAAAGCGACAGCCCCGGGAGGGTGACCGGGGCTGTCTGGAGCGAGTCGAGGGTGCGAGGCGAGTAGCCTAGCGACAGGCTGCGTGCTCGCGACCCATCACGCAAGCGTCAAGGGTGCGATATCCTGCCGTTGTTGCCGATGTCAGATCGGGTGCCCTGGGTCTCGCGGCTTAGTGTAAATCTTTTGCAGCCCCTCGCCCTGGCGCACCGCATTCCAGACCCTGACGTATGCGGAGAACTCGGCGCAACGCGCCTCATCAAGGCTTTTCGAGAGCCGAGGCCCCTTGTTTTGGAGGTATCGGACCATCGAAAGAATAGGCGACCCCTCCTCAAGCGCAACCTGCGTGTGCAGTCGCTCGAAGAAATCATCGGCGGCGACGCGGTCGATCCGAGAAAAGATCACGTGAGCGGCCGTGGCGGTCGATGGCGTGGGCGCGCTTGACTTGCCACGCCACGCCACGATCTTTTCCGCCGAAGAGAAGACGTCCGGACTCCACGCTTCGATTGCCTCAAAGACGGCCGCGTGACTTTGAAAGCCCGACATGGTCGCAAGCGAGAACGCATCTCCCTGCCTGTATCGATCATACATCGCAAGGTAGCGCCCAGCTGCGGACACGACCTTGGATACCGTTTGCGACGTGCCGTTTGCGCGAGCGACCTCGTCCGCAACGGACCGCACCTTGCTGTGGTCCGTCTTGCCGTACACGTTGGCCTTCCACCACCCAGAAACTTGCACCCTATGCGTAGTGCCCGACAGCGCAATCGCCATCAGGCGATGCTGGCCGTCCAGCAGCTTGCCGGCTTCGTCAAAGGCGATGCCTTGATGTGTCTCAGTCCAGCGAGACTCCCGCATCTCTGACACGAGATACTTGACGTGTGTTCCGGCGACCGGCCGGTTATTGGTGTTCGCCTCCAACAACCTGGACGCCTTGCAGGGATCGATCCTGGCCCAAACCGGCAGCCGGTCCCTCGGAAGCTTGACACCCAAAATCTCTTCAACATCACCCATCGACATGTGGCTCATTTTCCCGCCTCCATCACTTCCGCTGCTCGGTCCAGCCGCCGCACGTACGCGGCGTTTCGCTTCCTCGCGTGAGCGCTCACCCGGTACCGATGTCCGGGGAACACCTCCGCCATGTCCACGAGCCCAAGCTCATGAAGCCGCTTGCAGTGATGCCGCGCGGTACGCGGCGCCACATGGGCGGCTTCAGAGACCTCGATCGCGGTCATCCACTTCTCGCCGCACAAAGCGCGGTAGACCCGCACCTCGTGCTCGCTCACCTCTGACTTTTCCATGCGCTCTACGTAGCACGGTGGCGCGCAATGGCAAGCGAGGGCGACGGAAGGCTAGCGTCGCTCGAATCGCTCGACGATCAAGAGCAGCCGCGTTGCCGCGTGCGTCGCGTGGAGCTCGCCGGATTCCTCGTCGCGCGCGCTCGGGTCGACCATGCAGCGGCCGACGTGACGCACCACGGCGGCGAGGTCAACAAGCGGGTGCCGACGCAGCCACGCGCCGTCATCGTCGGCGCCGGGGCGCTTGCGCGCGCCGTGGACGAGGACACGGCCAATGGCGCGTCGGGCTCGGTCGAGGTCGGGGAGGCTCATGCCATGCGCTCCGCGCTCACAAACTCCACGTCGCCGTACCCTGACGCAAGCAGGGTCACGCGCACCACGCCACGAGCCCACAGGCCCGCCGTCTGCCGGTTCCATCCTTCGACCATGCGTGGGTGGACGTAGCAGCCCGCGACGATGCCTTGCAAGCGGCGGTCGAGGTAGCTCGTCTCGATGTGGTGCCCGTAGACGTGACTGTGCCCCACAATGGCGCTTTCGCGCCCGTGCATGATGAGGCTGCGCGCCTGGTTCACGCCCGACACCGCGCGACCCATGACGCCGCTCGGGAGGAAGTGCGACACCGCGTAGCCGCACACGTCGACGATCGCCTTGAAGCCGTGCACTTCCCAGCCGAACGACTCCAGCCCGCGCGTCATGTATGCACTGTCAGGTACCGCGCCCTCCCACTCGGGGTGCAGCGACGCAAGCGACTCGATGCGGGCCTCGTGATTGCCCATGCAAAAGACTGCGCGCTTTGGTGCATATGACGACTCCCACCACGGCGCGACAAAACGCCGCATTGCGTCCCAGCCGGACTCGAGGTCGGCGCGGACGCGGTGCCCTTCCTTGTCGCGTGCGCTCGCGTGAGAGTTGATCGACGGGAGGTCCCACCAATCGCCGAGACAAACGACGTAGTCCGGCTTCTCGCGCGCCACCCACTTGCCCAGCGCGTCGAAGCGCGCGTTGTCGTGCTCGGGGTGTGCGTGCGCGTCGGGGATGATGAGCAGCGTCTCGCCGGACGGTACGCGCTCTTTCATCGACGGCCGCGTCTCAGTCACCGGCTCGACGGCATCTCGGCCCCACGGGTCCGGCGCTATACGCGGCGCGGCGGGAGTCGGCGTATACACCTCGCGACTGTCAACATTGACCTCGCGATACTGCGCGCCGTGTGCGGCCTCAAGAGCCTCTGCCCATGTGCCGCAGAGACGCGCGACCGACTTCGTGTTGGCCGGTGCCCCGGTCTCGCGGCACCACGCCACGAACGAGTCTCGTGTGCGGCACCCGCTTTCGCGGATGAGTTCGAGTAGCGCGTCACGCGTCATCGGTCGACTCCTCGTCGTCGTCGTCGCCGTCTTCGAGTTTGCCGAGTCCGCGGCTCATCGCGAGCAGCATCATCCGCGTGCGCCGGTCGACGTGATGGCAGCGTTCGCGCCACCACCCCTCGACGTATGCAGCCGCAAGGG
>Ga0307378_10003042_pt1 | contig 24886 bp, 15 predicted proteins | sample UN1MG_FD_202238 | JGI IMG/M metagenome (GOLD analysis project Ga0307378, IMG submission 202238) | Soil microbial communities from Risofladan, Vaasa, Finland - UN-1 | ecosystem: Environmental > Terrestrial > Soil > Coastal area > Acid sulfate soil | place: Finland: Risofladan, Vaasa | collected...
AAAATCCGTGGCGGAATTGTTCGGCGGCAACATGCCGTCCAAGTGGTTTGTGTTCGTCACTCATTCGATGGTGCAGACGCTGAACACCACGGCGAGCAACGGCGGCCAAGTCTGGATGCAGGGCATCACGGAAACGGTTGTCTAGCCATGCGCCAACGCTCTGCACCGCTGATTCCGTTCTATCTTGACTACACCGTGTCGTGGAATTCTGGGATCACGCTGCCCGATCACCGGGGCGTCCGCAAAACCGGCCCGCTCACGATGATGGCGGGGTTCATCCCACACAAGAATCCACAGAATAATTTCGGCTACCTGCTCGCAACCTGCAACAACGTGGGGAGTGGTGGCTTGCGTTTTATGATTGATAGTTACGGCCCGCCGCTAACAATTACCACGGGCTTCACGTCGTCAACTGGCGGCACGGCCCCCTACATCACCGGGAGTTATAGCGCATTCGCAGCAGGCGATTACGTCGATGCGGCGACGACCTATGATGGCGGGATACTCGCGTCAGGCATCAACACCTACATCGGCATCAACGGCGCGCCCGCGACCCTGAACGGCGTTGCTGCAAGTGGCAACGGTTCCGGGGTCGGAGTGGTGACGGCGGGCATTCCGATCACGATAGGCAACAGACCGGGTGGGGCGCGGGTGACTGATGCGTCAAGCTTTTATACGGCGTTATGGGATCGCGTCCTCGACCTGCAAGAAATCAGGAAAGTGCAAAAACTAGGTCCGCTCGCGGTGCGCGATAGCATGGTGTTGTGTTGGGCCAATGATCGGGACTGGGGACCGGCGGATTTGTCACCGACTGCAAAGGTTGCGAATCTTGTTGGCAGGCAAAGTCCATTCGCGCCGCGCCTGCGAATCGGGCGTGCGGCATTCGCAGCTGAATCTTTAGGCTTTCCCATTCCAGTAATACAACGGCATCTACAACAGCAGGGGATCGCATGAACTATCCCATTCGATACGCAACCGCCAGCCAGGAGGTTCCGTTGGGACCGTTCTTGGACAGCACCGACGGCGATACGGAAGAGTCGGGATTGACGATCGCCAACACAGACATCAAGCTGCACAAGGCCGGAGCGACGACGCTCGCAAGCAAGAACAGCGGCGGCGCCACTTACATTTCCAATGGCGTCTACTACGCTGTTCTGGATGCGACCGATAGCGATACGCTGGGCGCGCTGACCATCTTTGTCCACGTTGCTGGCGCGCTGGCGGTTAAACTTAACTGCACGGTTCTGCCGGCTAATGTCTACGATTCATTGATCTCTGGAACCGAATGGCTTGAAACAACCAGCCTGCGCGCGGACTTCGACATAGCTGGCAGCTTGCTGACCGTGAAGAAGCAGGACGGCAGCACGACGCAATTCACCAAGACGATCACCACCAGCGCAGGAGCAGATCCAATCATAGGGCTGGATTGAAATGTCCGCAGGATTCAGGTCACTTGCCCTGTTGGAGTTGGGCGGGGTCGGCGCTAACCCGACAATAGCGGATGGCGTTGCCGCAGGCGCTTCTACAGTCATTGGCGTAGGTGCCAGCGAGTTTCGTGGTGTTGGGGCGGCGACCGGCGATAGTGCCGTCGTTGGTGTTGGCAAATCCGAGATTCGGGCGGTCGGCGCGGCCAGCGGCAGCAGCACGGTGTCGGGGGTCGGCGCAGGGACTGTTCGGGCGGTTGGGTCTGCGGTTGGGGATGGCGCCGCGCTTGGCGTTGGCGCCGGGGCTATTCGAGCGGTTGGTGCGGCGGACGGCTCCTCGACTGTGGTCGGCGTCGGCTCATCGCCTGGCGGCTTCTTTTCGCTCGCGCTTCTTGAGCTTGGCGGGGCTGGCGCGCAGTCCGTTTCCGGGTCTGTCGGGGCGACTGCCGGCGGATCTACGGTCCTGGGCGTTGGCGCGGCGGAGGCTAGGGGGGTCGGGGCCGCTGCGGGTGACAGTACGGTATCCGGGGTTGGCGCGGCGACGGTGCGCGCGGTCGGCGCGGCCAGCGGGGATTCCACGGTACTCGGCGTTGCCAGGGTCGAGGTTCGGGCCGTTGGCACCGCATCCGGGGATTCGACCGTCATCGGCATTGCCGAGCTGGCCGGGACCGGCGTAGGCACGGCGGCAGGCGACAGTACGGTTGTCGGGGTTGGGCGGTCAGAGGTTCGAGCAGTCGGAGCGGCGACGGGCGATTCGACGGTTGCCGGCATTGGGGCAGGCTCGACCAGGGCAGTAGGCGCCGCCAGCGGGTCCAGTACGGTAGCCGGCGCGGCGCGCGCGGACAGCCGGGGCGTGGGCAATGCGACCGGCGACAGCACGGTACTTGGCGTCGGAACCTTCGCCAGCACGTCCGGCTCGCCGGGGATAGCATCGGGCAGCTCGACGGTCATCGGCATAGGCCGCACCGAGGCCCGCGCAGTAGGCGCCGCATCCGGGGCCAGCACGGTCGCCGGCATCGGCATCGCGGCGGCGCTTGCCGTTGGAACGGCGTCGGGCAGCTCGACCGTGGCTGGATCCGGGCAAGCTGAATCCAAGGGTGTCGGCAATGCGTCTGGATCCAGCGCCGTCGCCGGGGTGGGCGACTACACCAGCACGGCGGGGGCGATCGGCACCGCCTCTGGTAGCTCGTCCGTGGTCGGCGTTGGGCGCGCGGAGTTCAGGGCGGTCGGAGCGGCGTCGGGGTCCGGGACCGCAGCCGGCGCCGGGGTCGGGGCCAGCCTGGCAGTCGGTACGGCGTCCGGGTCATCGACCGTGGCCGGCGTCGGCAGGAGCGATGCGCGCGCGGCGGGCGCGGCGACGGGCGACAGTACCGTTGTCGGGGCCGGAGACTTCGCCTATACCAGCGGGGCCGGCGAGGCGGCAGGGTCGAGCAGCGTGGTTGGCATTGGTCGGTCGATCGTCCGGGCGGTCGGGGCTGCCGGCGGCGAGAGCGAAGTCATCGGCATCGGGCGCGGGCGCCGCAAGGCCGACAACAACGAGCGCATTGACGTGTTCGTTGTCGCAGTTCGAGCCGACATCATCACCGCGCTTGACGCCGTGGCGATCACGGCCACGGTCGCCCCGCGAACCGACATCATCCTTCCGATTGGACGCACGGACATCATCTATGTGGCTGATCGGGCTGATGTTCTGGCACAATCCGACGAGCGCGCAGACGTGGACGCCTTAGATCCGCAGCGCGCCGATGTGCTTTGACAACTCGCAGACAGGAGCAAGACCATGGCTGGCAGAACCGAGGAAGAGCTGGAACAGGAGCAAATTGAACAGGAAAACGAGAAGGCGCGCGAGCGCGGCGATTTCGTAGACGACGACGATCCGCCCGCAGACGATGACAAGGGCGAGGATGCCGACGAGGCCGATCCGCCGGCAGGCGAGAAAGAGGACGAGCCTCGCGCCCCGGTTCCCTACGCCCGGTTCAAGGAAGTCAACACCAAGGCCGAGGCGGAGCGCGATGCGCGGATCAGGGCGGAAGCGGAAAGGGATCTTCTGTTGCAGCGCGGGAAGGAAGGCGTACCGGCACCGGCTGCGCCAACCCCGCCTGTCGATGTTCGTGCGCTACGGCGGAAGGCGCGGGAAGCCTTGCTCGAAGGCGACATCGACAAAGCCTCCGAGCTAGACGACAAGGCGGATGAGGAAATCTCCCGCCTGGCCGAAGAACGTGCGGTGCAGCGGTCGGAGCAATCCAATGCCGCCCGCGATCTTGCCGCCGCCGCAAGCCGGGTCACGGCCAAGTATCCCTTCCTCGACTCGAATGGCGACGACGCCGACCAGGACGCAATCGAAATGGTCATCGCCATGAGGAATGCCAACATCCAGCGGGGAATGTCGCCCGGCGAGGCGTTGGAGAAGGCCGGCGAGAAGGTGGGCAAGCTGTACGCCAAGGAAGCCCCGGAGCCTGCGGAAGATGACCGCAACAAAGCGCGGACGCAAGAGGCATTGCGGCGATCGGCCAGGGCCGGACTTACCCAACCGCCGCCGACAGCCGGCGGGCGCGGCGAGCGCGGGCGCGGGTCAACGACGGACGTGGACGATGTTGCAACTCTGTCCGATGAAGAATTCCGCAAGCTGCCGGAAAAGGAAAAGGCTAGACGCCGGGGCGATATTGTGTAAGAGTCGCCTCGTAGTGGCCTGGCCCCATCGGGCTATGTGAAGCCCCGACTGGCCCCCGTAAGGGGCCACTCGCCCCGCCCAAGGCGTTAAACAGGGTCCGGTCCTCCCCCGGTCAGTGCGGTAGCCCCTCGGCGCTACAAGTCCGTGTATACCCGCACCGCGCAGCGAGAAGCGCGAACCGTGTATCCACTATCGACTTGAAGGAGCGCCACCATGGCAGCAACCAATTTTGCGAGTCTCATCGCCTCGCAGAAACTCGTCTGGTCCCGCGACGTTTGGCAAGCCGCGCGCGACATGATGTTCATCAATCGCTTCCTGGGCGGCCAGGAAAGCGTCATCCAACGTGTGACCGAGCTGACCAAGACCGAGAAGGGCGAACAGTGCATCATGCAACTGGTCGCGGATCTGGTCGAGGACGGCGTTCAGGGCGACAACGAGCGCGAAGGCGTCGAAGAGGCGATGCAGGCTTACAGCCAGATCATCAACATCGACCTGATTTCGCACGGCGTCAAGAACAAGGGCAAGCTGGCCGACCAGAAAACCGTTCTGGACTTCCGCAAGCTCGGCAAGGACCGGCTGGCCTACTGGCTCGCCAATCGCTGCGACCAACTGGCGTTCCTTGCCCTGTCTGGCATCGGCTTCGGATTCAAGAACGATGGCGGGACTCGCGCCAGTTCGACGTTCGGCAACCTGACCTTCGCCTCGGACGTGGTTGCGCCGTCGAGCAAGCGCGCGCTCATGTGGAATGGCACGGCTCTGGTGCCGAGCGTGACGGCCTCGATCGCTTCGACGTATGTGCCGAGTTACAAGATGGTCGTGGATGCCGTGGCCTACGCCAAGGACCACTACATTCGGCCCCTGACGAGCGGCGGCAAGGAATACTACGTCGCCTTCGTCAAGCCCGGCACCCTGGCGGGGCTGAAAAAGGACGCCGACTACCAGCGCGCCGTGGTTGGCGTGGCGACCAAGAGCGGCACCGATTCGCCGTGGTTCACTGGCGGCACGGTGACGATCGACGGTCTGGTGATCCATGAGCATCGGCTGGTCTACTCCACCAAGGGCGCGGCATCCGGCTCGAAGTGGGGCGCCGGCAGCGCCATCGACGGTACGCGCACCCTGATCTGCGGCGCGCAAGCTCTCGGCATGGCCGACCTGGGACCGCCGGAATGGGACGAAAAGACGTTCCAATACGGTTCGCAGCAAGGCATCAACGTGGACAAGATGTTCGGACTGCTGAAACCGCAGTTCTACAGCATCTACGATGCGTCGGTGCAGGACTTCGGCTGCATGACCATCGATCACTACCTGGCCTAACGCAACAGGCGCGAGGGAACCCTCCCTTAGCCAAACGTGAAACGCGACTGCGCCGAACCCCGGCAGGTCGCGTTTCGCACATAAAGGAGCAACATCATGGCAGCATTCAAGAAACAATCTGGCCGTCAGCAACCCATCGTTGCGGTCGCCTTGTTCGACTTCACGCAGCTCGTTTCCGCCGCCGCCAAGGGGCTGATCGAATTGCCGCCGGGTGCCGAAGTGTTGAGCGGCGCCATCGTGACCACGATCGTCTGGAACAGCGGCACGTCCGACGTTGCGGTTGTCGGTGACGCCGGCTCGGCCAACCGTTACCGGGCCAGCGCGACGTTCGCTGCGGTCGGGCGCTACGCCCTGACCCCGACCGGGTACGTCACCACGGCGCCGACCAACGTGACGATCACTTGGACCGGCGCCGGCACGGCGATCACGACCGGCTCCGCGCGGCTGATGGTCGAGTACATCGTCCACGGTCGCTCGCAGTTCAATCAAGGCCTGGACGACTAACCGAATTGGCTCTTCCTGTCGAGCCTACTGCGTTCCGCCAGCACGGAACATTTGGGGGCCGGTTTCGGCTGGCCCCCACTTTTTTCAATCACCGGAGTAAAAGCACATGGCCGTAAAACTATGGTCCCCCAAAGGCGACATGGACGATGGATCAACATTTCTGTCTTTGACAAGCGGGCATACCTGCATCATTCCGCACGACAAGGAGGGCGTCGAAGTGCCGCTTCGTTTCCGCAAGGAGGCGATTGCGCGCGGCTGCATCCCGGTCGGGATGGAAGAAGAAGCGGACGAGGCCGGCGGGTTCGATCGCTCCAAGGTCATCCGCGACAACATCAAGATCATGTTGGAGGACGACGACTCCGCCAACTTCACCACGGACGGCAAGCCGGCGATCGACAAGTTGGCGAAGCTCTGCGGTTTCCAGCTCGCGCGCTCCGAGGTCAACCGCGAGTGGGACGCGATGATGAAGGAGGACGGCGACGAGGCCGTTGAAGTCCTGAACGTCACCAGCGAACCGAAGGGCAAGAAGTGACCCTCAAGGAAATGCTCGCCATTTGGCGCGGGCGGATGGACGACATAGCCAAGCCCTATCTGTGGTCGGACGCAGAAGGGGTGTTCTTTGCCAACGAGGCGGAGAACGAGGCTTGTGTCCGCGCCAGCCTGCTCGAAGAGGATTCTGTAGACAGCGCGCTCGTCAACATCGACGGCGAGGCTGATGTTGCCGAATACTCGCTGGACCCACGCATCATCGAAGTACGGTCGGCTATGTGGGGTGGGCATTTCCTGGAACCTGTATCGCGTTCGCAGTTGGAGGATCAATCCGTGCGAACGCGATACGGGGGCTACTTCGAGCATCGGGAATGGGCGCCCAACGTGGACTGGTCAACCCTGACCGGGACGCCGCGCCTGTTCATTTCCCCGCAGGAGAAGTACCTGACCATCGTGCGGAAGCCGACCGTGGCGGCGCCGATCCGCCTGTCGGCCTACCGCCTGCCGCTTGAACCGATGGATCTGACGGACCCCGACCGAGGCCCGGAGATACCGTCGCGGTATCACTTGTTCTTGATCGACTGGATGGAACACTTGGCGCTCGACATCACGGACCCCGATAAGGGCAACCCGGAGCGGGCGGCAAAGAAAGAGGTTTCATTCACGACAAAGTTCGGGGTGCGTCACGATGCCGACACGCAGCGGACGCGGAAGGAAAAGCGGTCCAACCAGGTCCGCATGAACCCGAGCTGGTGACATGAAGCCCTATCCCCTGCCCGCCTTGATGATCGGCCTCGATACGCTTTCGAGCGAAACGTCGCTGCCGAAGGGCGCGGTGCGGGTAGCGAACAACATCACGATCCAGAACAACGGCGACTGGCAGCGCCGGCCAGGCTTCGAGGATTTTCTGACCCTAGACGGCGCGCATAGCCTCTGGCAGTCGGCGGCGCAGACGCGGGTACTGGTCGCGGCGGGCGACACGCTCTATGACGTGGATCTTGAGGGCGGGGCGGCGGCGCCGCTGTTCGTTGGTTTGCCATTCGAGGAACCCGTCGAGTACACCGACTGCGGGCCGGACATTTACTTCACGGCGGGCGGGGTGCTGCGGAGCATCGACCCTGACGGCAACGTGCGCCGGCCCGGAATCATGGCGCTGTTGGGCGAGCGCCCGACGCTGACCCCCACGGTAGGGGGCATGGCGGCGGGGCGCTACGGCGTGGCCTACGCGGTCCTGAACGAGCGGGGGGAAGAGTCACCCCTGTCGAGCGTGGAGTTCATCACCCTGACTGGCGGCGGCATTCTGGTGTCCGGGATTCAGACGGCACCGGGCGTCACCGAAATGAACGTCTACGTCACGACGCCGGACGGCGATCGGCTGTACCGCTACGCCAAGCTGCCCATTGCGGCGAGCTGTTCGATCGTGGACAACCTGGCGGCGGACGACAGCCGGGCGGCGGAGCGGTTGGACTGCCAGCCCATGCCGGGCGGCGAGATTGTCCGCTACTTCAACGGCAGGCTGTACGTCGCCGCCGGCAAGTGGCTGTATATCTCCCGCGCGCTCGACTACGGGGTGTCCAGCACCATCGAAGGCTGGATGACCTTTCGCCGGTCGATCACGGTCATGGAGCCGGTTGCCGGCGGGATCTTCCTTGGTCTGCGCGAACGCACGCTGTTTTTGCGCGGCAACGGGCCGAGCGACTTCCAGCTCATCGACGCCGCCGGCAATCATGGTGCGGTCCCGCACACCGGGGTCGAGGTCGCCGCTGACTACTTCAACCCCGACATGGTTCCAGATCGCGCAACGCCGGTTGCCTGCTGGCTGTCCGAGGTCGGGTTGGCTATCGGTCGCCCTGACGGGAGCATTGCCTACCCGCAGGCGGGCCGGATCAAGATGGATGCGGGACCGGGGCGCCCGCTGTTCATGCAGCAGTTGGGCATCAAGCAAGGCGTTTTCCAACTGGAAACGCTGACAATGGGTATCGGCGGAGCGGTCGATACCACAATTTAAGGAGCTGGACATGATCGCGCTGACCACACTCAAGAAGCACTACCAGGAAATCCGCCGCGCCCTGACCAATCACAAGTGGGACCGTGACGACCGGGGCAACGTAGCGATCGGGCGCATGGGCCTGCTGGCTGCTGGCGTCTACAACGTCCGTGTCAACAAAGGTCCGTGGTCCGAGGACATCCCCAACATCCTGCCGGTCGAGGGGTTGATTGTTGTCTTGGGGATTCTCGGCAACCACATCAGCATCCCGTCCCTGTACCTGTCCCTGTACGCGACGGCGTTGACGCCGATCAGCACGCACACCGGCGCCAGTTATACAGCGACATTCGGAGAAATCACGTCCGGCACCGAGGGCTATACCGAGGCAACGCGGGTGGCATGGACGACGGCGGCGCCTTCGGTAACGGCGATTCTGAACAACTACGCCAGTCCGGCCACGTTCACCATTGCGACGGCCAGCACGCTCAACGTCAACGGGGTGGCGATGCTGACCACTTCGGCCAAGGGCGACACGTCCGGGAAGCTGGTTTCGGCTACGCGGTTCAGCTCCACGCGAACGTTCAGCGATACCGACGAATTCGACATCAAGTATCAAATCGGCCTGTCCTCGACGTGATCCGTGGAGAAATACTTTCCCGCCGATGTATCGCTGCGGGTTGAGGGTGACTTAGCGGCAGCGCAATCGCTGTTCCCCGCAGCGCGGCAACTGCTGTTCCGCGCGCTGCGGCGGCAACAGCTTGGCGGCATCACCAACGTCAATCAGGCGATCAACGGCACAGATGGGTCGCTGGTGTCGGTCTACCTGGCCGGCGCGTTGAAGCACGTCTATGTCCAGCCGGCGTCGCGCAAGGCGGCGCCGCCGGTTCCGGTCGAGAAGGAAGAGCTAGAGCAACATTTGCCGACCTATGTTCCGCACATGGTCAGCGGCGCGGCGCGTAAAGAGGGTCATTCGCACATTTGGGTACGGGAGATCCTCCATGGTGGCGATCCATCCACGTTCGAGTTGCATCAGTTCAATCCGAGCGGCGTTACGGAGGTTGTTTACGGGCTTGACGCGAACTGGCAGGACATAGAAAAACTAGGCATTACCCAAGGCGGGGCGGTGGACGCTTCGGCCCAAGCAATCAGCGCGTATCCGAAGGCGTCGATGTTCTCTGGCGCTATGACGCGGTTTTACCAAGCGTTGCTCGGCTTGGGCCGGCTTGCGGACGTGGCGCAGCCTGAATACCTTACTGGCGCTCTGCCCGACACGGAGCCTGACGTTACCGTGTTCCCGCAATTCGACTGGCATTGGGTTCGTACTCATGGGGTTTACAACGCCGGCAAAGATCCGTGGATTGTGGAAATTAGCAAGTTGAATGGCGTTCTGGCGATGCCTATGCCGCTGTTCGACAACACTAGCGGCAAGGGATACCGGAACTGGTTGAAGCGGATAGGCGATACGGAAACTGGCGGGCTTGTTTCGGAGTTCGGCGGAATACCGACGGGCGAAAAATTCCCGACAGGAACCGAGTTAGCGGACGCGATTGCTGCCGGGAAAATCCTGGTGTTGTTGTCGCCTGACGACCTGTTGCCGTTCTACTACGATGCCGACTATGACGTGACGAAGAGTCCATTTTTTGCGGGGTGCGGTTGGGCGTTCAATACCGATGGCACGGAGGCGCACAATACATGCAATTGGTACTCGCACCCGGAGATTGCGTTGGCGTCGCTTGACGATTGGACTACAGACGGGGAGAACGCCTCCGCAGCGTACAAGAGGTACATGAGAACGGAACATTGGAAATTGAAGATCACGCTGTCCAATGTGAATCGCAATATAACGCCGGAGGCACCTGCCGGAACCGGAACGGCGATACTGACACTTGTTGAAGATGGTTTGTTGTTCAGCGAGTCCGACGCTTCAAACGTGGCGAGTCCTCCTGCGCTTTTGCCTTATGCCGTCATGCACTTCCCGAAGGATGCCGACACCGACGAAACGGATCGGTTTTTCTTTTTCGGGAGGAACTCCCAAAAGGATTATGACGTTGACTTTGCGCCCATTGTTGTTTTTTTCTTGGGCGACGAGTTGCAGGTTGTGCGGCAGGCGCGGAACGGGATTTCTACCGGGCTTATTGGCGGGATAGTCGCGCAGGTTGCGGACGTTCCTTTGGAACCCGATCCGGCATCGTCATTCAAGGAAATTAGTTTTGGCACACAGCTTACGGTGGGTTTTTTTACGGGGTCCCCGGCGTTCGGATTCCCCGAGCGCACCGCGATTTTCGACGTGCAGACGGCAACTCACGTTCTGGAAGGGGGGGGGTATTTTTGCGACGCATTGGATATGCGCGAGAATCAAGTCTATAGCGGAGTGGTTTACACTTGGTCGTATGATCCAAATTGGGTTTACATTGACAGCATCCCCCCTGTTGGATGGAACCCCGATCCCTATTGGGTTTACCCGTACCCAGGCCCCAACCCGATATACACAGCCGCAGGAAATGAGATACGCGTAACGGTTGGTGGCGATCCAGGGTTTTACCGCGAAATGGGTATGTTCATTCCAGCGTATTGCCGCGAAAGTTTTGGGGTTCTTTGTTCAGACCATAGATTCCACCCAAGTTTCCTAGCGGACTTTTCTGATTTTGTGGAGGAAGAGCCATCGACGCAACGGTGCGTCGTGACCAATGCCGGCGTGATCGAATTACAGTCGGATAATTTCGATAGAAATGATTTTTTTTTCCAATTCCGGAATTACGGAGTACTCCGGACGGTCTATGTTGGGGCAACGGTGAACGTTGGGGAGTCTAAGTCTCTGGTCATTTCTGATGGGCTGCAAAACGCCGTCCTGCCGGCGTCATGGGGCAACGTGGTTATTGACGAGCGCGGGGATCTTGGTATCCCGGAAAACACGCCAGCCAAAGAAATATCCTATGTGGGGCTGCCATGAGTGCGACCGTTTGGAATGCAGCAGACAAGCACGCCAATATCTCGCTATCGAACGCGGATACGACAGCCGCTTGCACGACAGGCACCGAAGTTGCTGTTCGCTCGACTCGCCCGAAATCGACGGGGCTGTTGTATTTTGAAGTGTTGCTGTCCTCGACTGCCAACCCGGATCTTTGCTGTATCGGCGTTGCCGACAATACGGTTGATCTGTCGCTTCCGCTTTCTGACGCGACGCAGGTTGCGTGGTGCCTGCGCGGTAACGGCGACCTGTACGACAACGGCGTGGCTGGCGCAACGCTCACCGCGTTTTCCAGCGACGATCTGATTGGCGTCGCGCTGGACTTTACCAACGGGTATGTCTGGTTTTTTATCAATGGTGTGCTGGCGAACGGCGACACCAATCCGCCGGACGCCACCAACTACGATTTCAACACGCTGACCGGGACCGTTCACGCAGCCGTCGGCACCGAGCCTACGGGGCCGGCCCTGACGGGTAGATGGCAAGACGCGGACCTCGCCCTATTGCCGTCAGGCTTTGACGATTGGGACTACGATCTGCCGACCCCGGAAACACTGACATCAGACGCAACGTTTTCGGAGACATTCGATTTCAGCGGGTCGCGTTACAAAGGGTGGATTTCCGATAGCGCCATCGCGGTCAATGCGATTGAGTTGCGGCGCGTCCTGTCGCTGGCTTCGACCGGCGCAGCAACGTCAACGTCGCAGGAGCGGCGGCGCCTGGTGTTGTCGAGCGACGCCATCGCGCAAGGAACCGTGCTGCACACCAATTACAGCAACTTGACGCTGACCAGCGCGGGGGTCGGTTACAACGAGATGAACTTGCTTTGGCGCGCAACGGCAACGTCGGATGCTGTCGCGCAGGAAACGATGCTGAACCGCCGCCGGCTGACCCTGACAAGCGCGGCGGTCGCGTCCAGCGCGGCGACGACGCTGGCGCGGCTCAAGGCCACGCTGACGGAATGGGGCGTGGCAACGGACACCATGACGGGCCGGCGTAGCGTGCGCCTGACCAGTTTGGTCGAGGCGGTCAGCACTGTTGTTCAGTTGTACCGGGCTGTCTCCACCCTGACCAGCGATGCTACGGCGGTCAGCACGTTCTCCGGCGCGGCCCACATCGTCATGGCCCTGGAAAGCTTGGCCCTGGCGCAAAGTCTCGCGTCCGGGAAGTGGACGGCGCGGGCCACGCTCGAATCGCTGGCCGAGGCGGAGTCGTTCGTGCGCCTGCCGGGTGAGCGGCGCAATTCCCTGTGGACGAACACCACGACTGCCGCTGCCGTGACGTGGGAAGGACTGCCGTTCAACTCCATGTTGGAGGTTGACGGTCTGGTGTACGGTGCCGGGCAAGACGGGCTGTATCTATTCACCCCGGAGCTGGACGACAACGGCGAGCCGATCGACGCCAACGTGACGTGGGATCTGGACAGCATGGGCACGGCGGCGCGCAAGCGTGTCGGCCACGTTTACGTTGCCGGGCGCGCCGAGGAACCGTTCACGGTCGGCATCGTCAACCATCAAGGCAGCTTCGAGTACACCACGCGCCTGCCCGGCGTGCCCCATGCGACCAACCATCGGGCGAACACCGGGCGCGGGCTGGACTCGTCCTTCTACCGCTTCGCCGTATCGAACCCCGGCTACTTCGAGGTCAAGGGCGTGATCGTGGACTATCTCGAAACCGAAAGGAGAATCTAATATGTCGCTTGAAGGCATCCCCGATCCGACTCCCGCCACTCCGTTCTACAACTCCGTTCGGGACGCGACGCATGACCCGACCGTTCCAGAGCTGATCGACCAGACCAACGATCTGGTGACGGACTTTTTGGAGGCCAATAAACTCTTTGCCAATGAGGCGGTTGCGGACGCGCAGGCGGCAATGGCCGCGCTGGCGGACGCCAAGCTACCCCCGGCCCTGCCGGACCCACCCCCGGCGCCATCGATCGTCACCAGCGTCAACGGGTCGATCGGGTTGAATTTCGATACACAACCGGAGCTTGGCGCGATCAGCAACGATCAGGGTGCGTTCTCGACGTTCGACGCGGATGCCGTGGACATCCCGGACATATCGGGCGAGATTCCGGCCTATGTGCAGATAGTGAACGGGATCAGTATTCCCGAGGCTCCGGCCTTCACTTTGCCGTCAGATCCGCTGGTGCCGGGCATCGACACGTCGCTGAACCTGCCGTCGGCGCCCGCGCAGTCCTATGGGGCTTCCCCGGTTTTGCTCGACTTCAATATGCCGGTCTACACGCCGGTTGTCCTGCCGGTGTTCGGAGACGCGGCGCCGGAGTTCGACGTGCTGCCGCCGGAGCCGGTCATCAACTGGACCGAACCCACCTACTCGTCGGACGTGAAGGAGGCGGTCAGGCTTACGCTGCTGTCCATGCTGGCCGGCGGGACGGGTCTGCCGGAGGATGTTGAGCGGGCGATTTGGGAGCGCGGTCGCGCACGCGAGGAAGCCGGCGCGGCTAAGAGCATCGAAGAGGCGATTGAGCAATGGGCTGTCCGAGGTTTCTCGGCGCCGCAAGGCTACCTAGACGGGAAGATTTACGCGCTCCGCGACGATACGCGCATGAAGATCAACGCCATGTCGCGCGATGTAATGGTGAAGCAGGCCGAGCTTGAACAGACCAACCGTAATTTCGCGGTTGAGAAGGGCATCAGCTACGAACAGGTGTTCACTACGCTGTTCTTGCAGGTGGTCGAGCGCAATTTCCAGATCGCCAAGTTCACGGTCGAAACCCAAGTTCAAATCTACAACATGAGGGTGACGGCTTTCAACGCCGAGCAGCAGGTATTCGCGCAGAAGATCACCCTGTATCGGGCACAGCTCGAAGGGGCGTTCGCCTATCTCAAGGCGTTCGATTCGCTCGTCATGGCGGAGAAGGCCAAGGCCGAGGTTAACGTCGCGCGAGTGCAGGCGTTCGAGGCAAAGGTGAAGGCATATTCCGCCCAAGTAGATGCTTTCAAGGCGCTGATCGAAGGAGAAAAAATCCGCTCCGAAATCCAGAAAACCCGCATCGAGGTCTACAAAGCACAGGTCGAGGGGCAGGTTGCCAAGATCCAGGGTAAGCGATCGGAGTTCGACGCCTACGTTGCCCGTGTTCAAGGCGAGTCCGCGAAGGCCGGGCTAGAAGAAGCCAACTCGCGGGCCTACGTCGCGCGCGTCCAAGGTATCGCGCTCAAGAACGACATCAACGTGAAGCGCGCTGACGTACAGATCCAGGCGAACAGACTCAATCTGGACTTTGATATTGCCAACATGAACCGGGTCAGCACCCTGCACGGCACGGAGTTGGCGAAGATTCAGGCCAATCTCGCGGCGTTCCAGGCGCTCACTTCCAAGGCGACGGCCAAGTATTCCACGGACAAGGAGCGGTTGGGCTTCGAGTTGCAATCGCAGATCGAATTGTCCCGCATCGCCATCGCCAAGTACCAAGCTCTGTTGGAACAATGGAGGGTCCGGGCCGGCGAAATCATCCAGATGGCGAATATCAACGCGGAGAGCTTGCGCGCGGCAGGGGTAATAGCGTCCAATCTGGCATCGGGCGCGATGGCCGGAACGCACGTTTCCGCCGGCATTTCGGCGGGCGCATCGGCGGGCGAGACGCACGGTGTCAGTACGTCGAACCAGTCGTCGCAAAGCAAGTCCGAGGGGACGAGCAATTCGTACTCTGTCAGTCACGATTTTTCACACAAGGTATAGAGGCTCACCATGAAACCAATCGACATGAATGATCCGTGGGGAACCGGGATTGGTGGGTTCGGTGTGCAGCGGATTGGGCAGCTCAACCAGGCGAAGCAGCGCAACAACGCGCGGCGCGGCGGGACGCCGAATGCCCCGGAAATCAATGACGAGCCGGCGCCGGCCCAAGCTGGCGCTACGCCGGTTTCCGGGGTGCCGCAGCGGCGAGCGCAGGGGCAGGCGATCTTGGGCTTGGGGATGGCCGATCCGAATTATTGGAAGCTGCCGGGTTCGTCGTCGGCGCCGCAGCAGATCGCCGGCTTTGGTGCAGGAGTAGGGCCGTCGGTTCCGCCTGGGGGCGGAGTTGCGCGCACCGCTGGCCTGCGGGAGTTCTTGGGCCAAACCGAAGAGGCACAGCCGGTTCCGTTGAGCGCCGCGCCGACACCTCGCGGCCCCTACTTTGCGGGCAGGCTGCGGGATGCGATAAGTTCTATTGGCGTGCCGGAGGCTCGCGGGCCATTCGCCGGGGCGCTCCTTGGCGGCGCGCCGTCCGGTATCGGCGGGGCCAGCGTTGCCGCCTCGACTCCGCAGAATGGCGGCTTCATGGGTCCGCCTGCCGAGCAGGGCCGCGCGGTCACGGTCCCGCCGCCGGGCGAGGGCGTGTCCTACGCCGTTCCGCCGAAGGGCGAGGGAATGTCGAGCCAGGTGCCGTCGATCGCGCAGCCAGGTTCCGCCGGAACGCCGGGGAGCGACCACAACCCCAACGAGTTCGCCCAACAGCACAAGCAGATGCAACAGGACGAGCAGATAGCGCAGATTAGCAAGAACATGAGCATGGGGGCCAACGCGAACCGGGCTGCCGCTTGGCAGGACAACCAGACCAAGGCGGGCGAGGCGCGCGTTGCCAAGTGGCGCGCGGCCAACGGGGCGGACATGGTTCTCGCGCCGGAAAACAGTGGGTATGACCAACAGCGGCAAGCGATCCGTCAACAGGCCATTGATGCTACGCGGGAATCCGAGCAGGCCGGCGGTGTGCTGCGAGAGGCCAACGCTGCCATCCCGTATGCCGGGGTGCGCGACCCGATCCGAGATTTCGCCATGCAGCAGGAAACAGCCAACAAGACCGGGCTGGCGAACCAGGCGATCACGCAGGGCAACGTCATGCGTCCGTTGCAGGTTCAGGACGCGCAGCAGCGCATTGCCGGCGGGCAGATCCAGAACCAGCTCGGCGGCTACCAGATCGACGCGGCAGAGAATGACAAGGCATTGCTCAACAAGATTGCCGGCGCCAAGACGCCGGAGGAACGCGAATCGTTCGTCAAGGCGTTGCTGGCCGGGCGCGGGAAGCAGGAGAAGTATGAAGTGGTCGATCTGCCGACCGGCGGCGTTAACCCACTGACCGGGCAGTTGAATACGATGCGGGTTGGCTTGAGCAGTTCCGGCAAGATCGTTGACCCGCGCGAGCAGGCGAACGCGGGCGGACTGCCAGAGGGGGAAACGCAAGCATCAATGATCGAACGCGCCAAGAAGCAGGTCGCCAATAAGCAGATGACCGCAGAGCAGGCAATGGCTGAATTGAAAAGCAAATATCGCATCGACGCGAGGATCTAACCGATGGCATCCATCATGGACCCGTTGCCGGGTGAAGCGCCGCGCAAGAAAAAGCCGTCCATCATGGACCCGCTGCCAGAGGAATCGTCGGCGCTCCGGCGCTACGTTGCAGATCCGGCACTGTCGTTTTTCGCCAAGGGCGCGCTTGGAATCGGCGAAGGAGTCGTCGGCCTAGCTGACATCGCTACGCTCGGCAAGGCCGGGAAAGCATTGGAAAACATTGGGGAGCGCATTTCCCCACCGCCTCCGAATACCGGAGGGGTTATGCCGCCAGATTGGAAGCCGTCATTGGCGGACAATCTTCCTCGCGTCAGGGATCTCGGCGTTGACTTCAAACGTGCCGGCGAGGTTCTTGAGTCCTTCATGTCGCCAGAACAACAGGCGGTAAACAAGAAGGTAGGGTTGGCGATGGAGGGCGGCTTTATCCCTGCCGTCAAAGAGGCCATACAAAATCCATCTTATCTTGCTCATGGGGTATTGCAGTCCATCCCCTTGTCGATCGGTGGAGCGGGGATTGGCAGCCTAGTTGCCAAGGGGGCTGGCGTGGTCGCGCCCAAACTCGCTGGCGCTCTTGCCGGACGCGCCGGAGGACTTGCGCGCGGGGCCATTGGCGAGGGGGCAATAAGCGGTGGGATGGGGGCGGAGCAAGGTAGACAGGAAAGCCCTGACCGTGAATTGACATTGAAGCAGGCTCTTATCCATGCGGGCAGCGGCGCGCTGACCGGCGGAATAGCGGGGGCCAGCGGCGGGTTATCGCGCAGACTCGGCATTACCGACATCGACACCGCGATTGCAGGAGGCGGGCTTGGGAGCGCAACAGCCAGAGGCGCCCAAAAGGGAATGATGCGCCGGGCCGGAGAGGGGTTTGTTACCGAGGGGGTCATAGAAGAAGGATTGCAGTCGGCGCAGGAGCAGGCGATGCAAAATCTCGCCGCTGGCAAGCCGTGGGATGAGGGTGTTGGCGGGGCTACCGCGATCGGGATGTTGACAGGCGGACTCCAAGGCGGCGGCGCGGCGGCATTGTTCCACGGGAAACAACCCGTCCCGGTCCCCGAATCAATAGACCAGCAGTTCGAGCGCGCCTATGGCGTGGCGCCTGGCGGGCTGACCGACGAGCAGCTATCGGGGATGGATGTGCAGCGGGCCGAGGCGGGCGTGGGACCACCCGCACCGCCGGCCCCGTTCGACCCGAATGCCTACTACGACGGGCTGGTTGGGGATCAGCAGGCGCCGCCCGCCGCGCCAGCTCCCGACCCCCTGCACAAGCCCAACGCCGGCCCGCTTTCGCGCGCTGGCGCGATCGCCGTGGACACCGGGCTATCTGCGGACCCCTTCGGGGCGCCGGCCCCGACAGAGGCGTTTGTGCCGCGCGCCGAGGTCACGACGCCCCCGGACTTGCAGATGCAGAACCGGGACCGTTCGCGGCCTGGTTCGATCGCGCAGATGAACGCCATCGCCAACAACCCGGACTACGATCGCCTGGGCGTTGGTCGATCCCCCAACGAGGCCGCGCCGATGGTATCGGTCGGGGCCAATGCGCCAGTCATCCCGGAAACGGACTTCGGCACCACCAGCCGGGTTGTCATGGGGGATGGTTCGAAGATCGGCGTCCGCTATGCCGTGGTCGAGGCCGATTCGGTGCTGGCGTCGCACAACATCGACGGTTCGGTGAACGGCGACTACTTCGCCGCCGTGCCGCCTGGCACCATGCGCGCGCTGAACAACGGGCGAATTGCGGCCCTGCAAGCGGCCCACGCGCGGGGAACCACGGAAGCCTACAAGCAAGCCATGATAGAGGATGCGGCGGCTCATGGGATAGCCCCGGAGTCGATCGCCGCCAAGAAGGCGCCCGTCCTTGTCCGGGTCTACGATGACGCCGAGAATGCCCGGCCCAACATGGGGGCTATCTCGAACCCGCAATCCATGCGTCCGCGTCGGAGCAGGCGCAGAACGACGCTCGCCTGCTGGATGTGGCCGCGCTCACGACCGACGAGAACGGTGACTTGATGGCGCCGGAGAACGAAGCGGCCATCAAGCAATTCCTGGCGGCGATCCCGGCGTCGGAACAAAACGAGCTGGTCGGCAAATCCGGCTACACCAAGCAACTCGCAGACCGGGTGCGCGGCGCGGTGTTCGCCAAGGCATACGGCAACGCCGACATCGTGAGCCAGGCTGTCGAGGACTCCGACCCGGAAACCAAGAACGTCCTGTCGGCCCTGACGATGGCCGCGCCGGAGTTCGCCAAGGTCGAGCATGGCGCCCCGCTGGACGTGCGCCCGGCAATGGTCGAGGCAATCGGCATCATCCGGTCGGCGCGGCAACGCGGGATCAAGGTGGCGGACCTGGCCGCGCATCCTGACTTGTTGGGGCGCGATCCGTACACGCAGAAGATGACCGACTTCATGGTGCAGAACGCGCGCTCTCCGAAGAAGATGGCGGCGGTATTTGCCGAGGCCGCACGGTTCCTGCAAGACGAGCAGCAGGCCAAGACTTCGGGCGATATGTTCGGGCGTCCTGCTGCCACCATTGCCGACATGACCAAGCGGGTCAATGCTTACCTGGAGAAACTCTATGGCTCTGAAATCAATCGCTTCGCCGCAGAAGAAATCACCCCCATCCAACGAGAACAGCCAGCTTCGGGAGCAAGAGGCGGAGCTGATGATGCACTTCTTGATGACGGTCGGAAGCCGAATCAACAACGGCGAGCCGCCGCTGACGAGGGGCGCGCTCCGCCAGCCGCAAGGGAACCGCAAGGCGACCTAGCCGGGATCGTCCCTGACATTCAGGACGTTACCCAACTGCACAACAGGGAAACCGCATCAATCTCGCGCGCCGGGCATAGCGTTGAGTCGATGCCGGCGGAGTTGCAACTGTTTGTCGATACAGTCCGCGAGAGCGCAGAGATTGCCGCGTTGCCGGCTGAACAGCAGAAGGTATTGCTGGATCACTACGGCAAGGCAGCGAGGGCGAAGGCCGAATACGACGCGATCGTTACCCGGATTTCAGAAGCGGTCAACGGCAAGCCTGGCCTGACGAAGTTGAAGGGCATCGGTCGGGCGGTCGAGAAAATCGTCGGTGACTACGACGGTGACGCCAGCCAGATCAAGGACATTCTTCGCGGGACCGTCAAGGTCGATACGCTTGAGGACGCGCAAGCGGCGGTCGCGCTTGTCCTAAAAGAGTTCAACGTGCTGGAGAAGGGCCGGCGCAACTTGTTTGCGGACGGTACGCCAGATCCAATCGACGGATACCGCGATGCGAAATTCAACATCAGCATCGGCGGAATCACGGCAGAGGTTCAGGTTGGCATCGCGGAAATGCTTGATGCCAAAGAGAATGGGCCTGGTCACAAGCTGTACGAAGCTCGGCAGGACTTGGAGCGACTTGTTGGCTCCAGGGAAATGACCATCAAAGAGCGGGCATTACGGGATTCCCTGAACGCGCAGATGCGCGCGGTCTACGGGCCGGCGTGGGCCTCTGCCACCAAGGCGCGGAATGCAGCCTCGTCGATGGGGGCGCCGTTGCGTCGGGCCGAGCCGGGGTCGAACGGGCGCGGCGGCGAAACGTCGAAGCAGGCGCAGTACGGGGGCGACCCCCAATCCAAGGCGACCGGCATCCCTTCAACGTCGAAGAATTCCGCCGAAGGCCGGAACGACTCTGGCAGCAATTTGGATGGTAGTTTCATTGATAACCCCATAGTAAAGGACGGCAAGAAAGAAAGCAATCAGTCAAGCCCACTTGACAAGAATCATCCGGCCATTGTTGCCCTGTCGCAGCACAAGGATGCGGCTGCGGCGTTCACCACCCAGGACGGCATGATGGATATTGCCGACCTGGTTTCAGACAAAGACCAGTCGAAAGACCCGAAGGTTCTGGCCGGCGGCACCGACCCGCGCGTGAAAGCGGCTACGTTCATGGTCGCCTCCATCGCTGGCAAGGAGAAGCCCCGCGCCCCCATTCTGGTGGAAAAGCGCCCGGATGGAAAGTACCAAGTCATTGACGGCAACGCGACCATGCAGGCGGCAAAGCTGGCCGGCTGGACGAAGGTGCCGGTTCAGTTCCAGGAAGCCCCGCCGGCAGCGCGGGAGCCGTCTTTCACCCTCACCGGCAGCGAACGGAAGGCCGACAAGAACCCGGCGCAGATCGGCTTGTTCGACGCCGCTGACGACTTCATTCGCACGTCGGTCGCCAAGCTGGTCGATCCGGCGCGGGACACCCCGAAGGGCAGGACGGCGCGCGAGCAGGCGCTACGGGATCTGACTCGCGCCGGCAGGGTAAACGTGGTCGCCGCTGCAATCAATGCCGACATGATTACTGACGGTTCGGCCAGCATCGTCGGGCGCGAGGTCACGTCCGCCGCTGACCTAGCAGCGGTCGCCCAGGTGTACCGCGACCCCCGGTTTGAAACCCTGCGCTATCTGTTTGTGAAGGACGGGAAGGTTGTATTCGAGTCCGCAGTTTCGTCGCGCCTGCCGGCAGCGGCATCGGCGTTCGCGGGGAATTGGCCGACGTTCATGAAATACATCAAGGCCCGGCTTGCAGACCTTGATGCGGACGGGTATTACCTGATGCACAACCATCCGTCCGGCGATGCCAGCGCATCCAATGCGGACAGGGCGCTGACCGAGCAGATTGCCAAGCTGGTCCCGAAGTTTCGCGGGCACGTCATCATCGACACCAACGAGTTCAATACCCTGAACGCGGCAGGCCGGGAGAATTTGCAGAAGGCGGATTTCGGCGCACAAGCTCCGCAGGAGAAACCGGCGATCGGGGGAACGACCGTTGCTCGGGGGGTTTTGGGGTATCGCGTTACTTCTAATTCGTCCGTGGCTAGGATCAGCAAGTTGCTACAACAGCCAGGGAACGTGCCCTTGATCGGGATCTCTGCCGATGGCCGGGTTGTGTATGCCGCGACGATCACCACGGATGACCTGATGAGCAAGGGGCTGCGGTTCCCTGCCACTATGCGGCGCCTGGCGCGCGCGTCCGGGTCCGGCGGCGGGATGTTCATGACCGGGTTGAACGAGAAGGAATGGCAGAACGCAAAGCATTGGGTGCAATCCGGGATTATGCGTGATGCCTTTTCGACGGACGGCAAGAGCGCCCTTCGATATCTGCTTGACGACGATGAACGTGTGGCCTCGCCGGCTTACTTTGGGAAGTCGGAGTATGCAGGTGGGCGCTTGGTTCGCAATGCCGGCATCGTTGCCGAGCCGACTGCGCCCTACGATCCCTATGACCTGTTCGGGAATGCGGGCGAGGTCACGGCAAAGACCAAGGCGGCGACCAAGAAGAAGGCGCCGGCCATTGCCGCCCTTCCGTCAAGCCAACTTGACTTGTTCGGGAACCCGGCGAATACTGGTAGTGAAGGAGGCAAAAATGGACGTGATGAAAACGGTCAAGCTGGCCCTAGAGGACCGCAACCCCAAACTGTACCGGGAGCTGGAACAGTCGGGGCGCCTCAAGGAGTTCTGCCAGGAACGGGCGGACCAGATTTGGGAAGCGGTAATCGAAATGACGGAGAACAGCCCGGAGGTCCGCAAGGCGTTCAGCCCGAAAAGCAACCTGTCGTTGATGGAGAAGGCGGCGGTGGGCAACAGCCAGCAGCAAGTGGCAATGGAAATCGCCCTCGACGCTTACCTGGAGTTCCCGCAGGACGAGACATCCCCGCCAAGACCGGGCGCAACCACGCTTTCAGCGACGACGATTTAAGCTACGCCGGAGGCTGGCTGACCAAGGGGCGGCAGAACGTCGCCGCCGTGCGCTTGCTGCGCCAGCTCGAACAGGAAGGCCGGCAAGCCACGAAGGAAGAACAAGCCGTCCTCGCCAAGTATGTCGGATGGGGGGCCGGCGAGCTTGCCAACAAGCTATTCGGCGGGAACCGCTGGAACCTGGACAAGTCATGGCAAGACCTTCGCTCCGAGGTCGAGGATCTGCTGTCGTCTGACGAGCTGGCCGAGGCGTCCAAATCCACGCAGTACGCGCACTACACATCGAAGGAGGTCGTGCGCGGGATGTGGGAAGCGGTGCGGCGCATGGGCTTCAAGGGCGGCGCCATCCTCGAACCAGGCTCCGGCATCGGGGTATTCCCCGGATTGATGGGGCCGGAGCTGGCGAACAACACGGCGTACACCGGCATCGAATTCGAGCCGATTGCCGGCGGCATCCTCAAGCAGCTCTTCCCCGACGAGCGTATCCACTTGGGCGACTTCATTAAATCGAAGCTGCCCAAAGACTTCTACGACTTGGCGATCGGCAATCCGCCGTTCGCTGGCTTTCAGGTCTTGGCGGACCCGGAGTACCGGAAGCACGGCTTCCTGTTGCACGACTACTTCTTTGCCAAGACCGTCGATCGCGTCAAGCCTGGCGGGATGATGGTGTTCGTCACCAGTCACGGCACGATGGACAAGAAGAACGACAAGGCCCGGCAATACCTGGCCGAGCGCGCTGACCTGGTTGGCGCCATCCGCTTGCCGCAAACCGCATTCAAGAAGAACGCCGGCACCGAGGTTGTGACCGACGTACTGTTTCTCCGCAAGAAGGTTCCGGGCGAAAACTTCGAGCATGGTCAGGACTGGCTCGGCGTGAGCGGCGTTACCGGCGCGGACGGCAAGCTCCTGCAAAAGACCACGGAGAAGGGGAAGGAGCAGATTTTCGTCAACGAGTATTTCATTGCCCACCCGGAAATGGTGCTTGGCACCCATTCAACGATGGGGTCAATGCGCTCGGCCAGCGAGTACACCGTCGAGCCGCGCGAGGGGGCCATAGAACAGCAGTTCCTTGATGCGGTCAACGCGCTGCCGGAGAACATTTACAACCCGGACCACGGCACGTCCGCCGACGCGGCGAAGGTGCAGCAGCTTGACCTTGACCCGAAGCACAAGAAGGAGGGCGGGTTCTATCTGTCCGACTCCGGGGTATTGATGCGCGTGGTCGATGGGGTTGGCAAGGCGTACATCAGCCAGAAGGCAGGGAAGGCGGCGGCAGAACAAAACGCCGTCCTGAAATCCTATGTTCCGCTGCGCGATGCGTTGAAGCAGGCGCAGTACGACCAGTTGAACAATGGGCCGTGGGAGCAATCCCTTGCTGCGTTGCAGAAGGCGTACAAGGCGTTCGTTCGCAATCAGGGCAACATCCGGGCGAACACCCCATACGAGCGGACGACCACGACACAGGACGAGGTAACGGGCGAACCGGTTGAATCGGTCAATAAGTACCGCCGCTGGAAGCACCAAGAAACCCTGCGCCAAGATCCGGACTACTGGCTTGTCGCGGCGCTGGAAAACATCGACGAGGAAAGCGACGAGATTACGTCATCCAAGGCGCTGGCCGAGCGGGTCTTGGAAAAGCCGTCCGCGCCAGTTATCGAAACCGCAGGCGATGCCCTGGCGGCAACGCTAAACGAAACCGGCAAGGTAGACATTCCTCGCATTGCCGATCTGGCCGGGCTGTCCGAGGAAGAGGCTCTTGCCAGCCTGGCCGGCGCCATCTACCGGGCGCCGTCCGGGGAGTGGCAGACCGCCGACGAATACCTGTCCGGCGATGTACGGCAAAAGCTGGTCGAGGCGATGGAAGCAGCGGCGGCAGACAAGCGGTATGCGCCGAACGTCGAGGCGCTTCGTGCCGTGCAGCCACGCGAGATCCCGGCGGAGGACATCAATGTTCGCCTGGGGATGGCTTTCATTGAGCCTGACGTCTACGAGCAGTTCGCCAAGGAAGAGCTTGGCGTGACGGTCAGCGTAACGCACGTCCCGGCTACGGGCCGATGGATTGTCGAGCGCAGGCGCAACTGGAACGACACCGACGACTACGCGGTAGGCAGTTGGTCGGGCGCGGACATCATGGCTCACGGTATGTCCGGGGCGCCGATCCGCGTTACCATGCCCGGCCCCACCAAAGATAGCAAGCCCGTACTCGACTCGAACGCGACGGCGGCGGCGATCGCCAGAGAGCAAGAAATGCAACTCGCGTTCGGCTCCTGGCTGTTAAAGGACGAGGAGCGATCGGCCAAGGCCGTTGCCGACTACAACACGAAATTCAATACCGTGGTCCCGCGCCAGTTCGACGGTCGGCATATGTCCCTGCCAGGCACGTCCAAGCTATTCAACATTTTCGATCACGTTAAGCGCGGGGCGTGGCGGATCATCCAGTCCGGCAATACCTACCTGGCCCATGCGGTCGGCAGCGGCAAGACGTTCCAGATGATTATTTCCGCGATGGAGCAGAAGCGCCTGGGC
>Ga0307378_10003043_pt1 | contig 24883 bp, 14 predicted proteins | sample UN1MG_FD_202238 | JGI IMG/M metagenome (GOLD analysis project Ga0307378, IMG submission 202238) | Soil microbial communities from Risofladan, Vaasa, Finland - UN-1 | ecosystem: Environmental > Terrestrial > Soil > Coastal area > Acid sulfate soil | place: Finland: Risofladan, Vaasa | collected...
CTCGCATACTCCACGTTAACCAGCAGGTGGTAATCCAATCTTTGAGACTGGCGACGCTCCAATTTCGTCTCCCCCTCCCCGCTTCCGAAACATACTCTCTGAATCGCTTGGCCGATTAAGGCTACGGGATTTAACTGAAATCTAATGCAGGCAGGGCTTGACCACAATTCAAAAGGATTGCCATTTTCTGAGGCAGAGTATTACGTTGACCATTATCAATCTTTGCTATTCATTATACGTATATTTTTGTAGTATTGAACAATAACTCCCTCAATCTCTATGCGTTACAGCTACTATCTCTCCCGCTTATCAGTAGGTGGACGATTGATATCAACAACTTGGGAATGACGCAAATGTCAGCCGGACGGCTCGCCGATCTTCCCGGCTTTCAGGTGATCTCGACGAGATTGTTGCGCGCCGCGAAGGTCAGTGCCTCCATCCGGTTGCGGACACCCATGCGGCGGTAGATATTGTAGACATGCCTGACGACAGTGGCATAACTGATATTCAAAGCCTCGGCGATCTCGCGATTGCTCAGGCCCTTGGCCAGGTACCCCAGCACCTCGATCTGCCTCTGGGTGAGCAACATCTCTCTCCCCTCACCGTTGACCTTTACCGCCAGGCGGTAATGATCAAGCATCCTTTGAATGATCGACCGAGGAAACCATAGCTGGCCGCCGATCACGGCCCGTATTGCATTTGGAATGTGCCTGAACTCCGATTCGTCCTTAATCGAACCGCGGACTCCGCTGCGGATAGCCTCCAGTTCCCTATCCTTGTCGCTGACCATGCAAACGGTCAGAATCGGCACGCCCGGCAGCATCTCCATCGCGGATACAATCTCTTCGATTTCGATCTTGTTCAGGACCTGGCAGGCGTAGATCGCTATGAGCGCTTCCCGCGCCAGGGTCTTCAAGTCGAGTGCCGGCTCCAGGTAATCGAGATGGAGGAAAGGGATTCCCTCACTCTCAATTATCCTCTCCAGTCCGGCTTTCATGACGAAGCTGTCGCAAATGAGAAGGAGATTGCCGGGTTCCCTGATCAGGTCGGCAAGCTTTGCTGACTTATTTTCGCGCGCGGCTCCCCTTGAGCTACGCGCGGACTTCGCCCTCCCCGTTTCGTGCGGTAATCCTTCGCGGCTCCCGACAGCCGCAGCTATCTGCTCGCTCCCCACACCCTTACCGTTGCTTATCTCCCGGACAAAGCCCTCCACATAACGCGGTTTGCCGCCGCCGTTTTTCACCAGCTTGAGGATCTCGCGCACCCATCTGATCTCCCCGTCCCGCCTGATAATCCTGTACTCCCGCCGCACACAGTCCTCGGGAAGCGGCATTTCCGGCCGCCATGGATGATCCGCGGGGTGCACGATGCGATCCCAGTCTATCTCCCCCGAGATGAATTCCTCAGCCTTGTAACCGGTCATCTTCTCAAAAGCGCCGTGAACGATGAAAGGGCGGAAATCCAAATCGGTGCGGAAAGCAATTCCCTTCAGATCGAAGAAGTAATCGCGGTTTGCCGGTCCCTCGCCTTCGGCTTCGATGTAATCTTCAGCACTTCCATTGAGATTGCAGATCCGCTTCACAATCTTGCCGTAATTCTCACCGTCTTCATCCCTGATCCAGCATCCGTTCGCGCCGTTGCCTAACGCTTGAGGGACGATCTTCTCGTCGTCCCTCTCCACCAGCAGGACAAAGTAAACGGATAAATCCTGGCTTCGTATCTCCCGAAGCAGTTTGATTCCGCTCATGTCGGGAAGCGTGAAATTGCAGATAACGCAGTCGATTGTGCTCTCCGCCAGTAACCGTAAGGCCGCTCCGCCGGTGGCGGCGCTCTCGAACTCCAACTCACAGAGCCCTGAATGATTGGCCGCGTTGGTAACGCCCCGCTGAAACAGTCGCCGCTCCCGCCCGCTCTCTTCCACGTGAAGGACGCGCACTCTTCTCATAGCAATCCTCCAGCGAATTCTGATTGCTCTTCGGCGGTGAGGACAACGGTTGTCGGATGGGTGCTGAGTAGGTTTACGGGCAGCGGACCGGCTGCCTCGGGTTCGTTCTCTTCAATAATCCCAATGTCAGATGCGCGTGTCCCAAGATTCTTCGATGGGTTTCTCCATAACAACACGGGTGCAATCTCTCCTCGGGCACCAAACCGAGTTATGCTGACTAATAATTCACCATGTGGTTAAAAAAGAGTTGTGTCGACCTGCGAATCCTCCCGTAAAATCACCATTTCTGTCAGAAAAATAGTTCCCTTTCCCAACCTCTTTCATGCTTTTCGACTCAAATGATCTACAGAGAAAGACATCTTAAGCACAAACATTATCCATTGCAAGAGTCAATTAATCAGTCAAGGAAATATTTTCTGACATTCTGGTATTGGCAATTAACCAATTCAAGAAGTAGCGGCCGGTAATTACACCTCTTTTTATTAAAAAATCTTGAATTTGAAAGCGATTCGCACCGGTTATTTTACCAAACAACATGAATAGCAGAGCCTATTACGGATAATTAGTGTGATTATCTACCATCATTCAACCTAAACGTGTGAAAATGACTATGCCGTTCTTTCACAGATCCACCGGAGGATGCGCCGGCCAGCCGGTTAGAAGTCCAGGCTGCCCAGCTTCTTTGTCTTCCTGACATGTCCCGCGGGCCAGGGGCTGGGAGGCATCGGCCTCTCCTTTGCCGCCTGCTTCAGGCGGAAAGTGACCACGCCTGCCGGGGGCTTGATGTCGCAGATCAGCCACGCCGACACCTTGCCGCGCCAACGGCCGGGGTTGGAGGAAGCCGCGAAGGTGAATACCGCCGTGTGCTCACCCGGCTCCACGTCCACCTGGTACCAACACCATCTGCCCTCCTGCTTCTCCAAGCGCGGCTCGATAACTTTCGAATCCAGCGCAACCCAGATCTCGGGATCGGGGCCGCCTACATTCTTCTCCGCGGTCTCCAGCAGGACGGCCAGCACGCCCCCCTCAGCCGCATCGGTCAGCTCGAAGGAGACCTCGAAGGCCTGCCCGTCGCTGCCCGACGCCGCGCCCACCGCCGCTCTGTTCAGCGGTCGGCCGGGTTGCAAATCGGGCACAGTGAAGTCCGCGGCGGCGTGAGCCTTCCCCGCAAATTCGACCTCCACCACAACCTCCGGATTCAGCAGCCGCGCACCGCCCTCGGCCTCGAACACGGAGACGGCGTAGCCGCCTTCCTCCGCCGGGACGCGCTCGAAGGTCGCCCCGGCCAAAAGCGGTTCCGTCGCCTCGGCCAGCGGATAGATCTCGTAGACGGCGGTCTCGTAGCCGCCCAGAGCCAGCTCGAGCGATTCTCCCGTTCTGTGCAGTCGCGGCGATACGCTTCGCACCGGGTAGACCTTTTCGACGACCAGCGACGCGGTGTCCGCATCCAGCCCGAACTCGGGCAGCAGGTGCAGAGTCAACGCCTGCGGCTCGATGAATGGATTGCGCGCCGCGACGATTCCCCGCCCGCCCTCGAAATGGACGTAGCCGTAAGCCTCCCGCTCGCCCGGGTCGCCGCCGATTTTCTCCGTGTGGCGCAGGATTTCAAAGCGGTCCCTGGCCCAGCGGATTGACTTGGCCAGCGCGTCCCACTCCCCCTCGCTCAGCAGGTTGGGCGAGATGTAGAGCTCCCACATCGAGACCCCGCGCGCGAAGTAGAGCAGGGCGTTGTCGGTGAACTTGTCGAGCGGCTCGGCCTCGCCGCCGAGCTTCTGCAGGTGGCCCTTGATGATCCCGTGCGTCATCAGGTTGGCGAGCGGGAACCAGAAGTCCTCCTTGCAGAAATCCTCGTGCAGCACGAAATCGCGGTAGGTGATGGCTGCGTCGCGGCGGCTGATCGACGGCACGTCGGCGTAGCCGTAGTCGTGACCCTGCATCCAGATCATGTTGGCGTACTTCACCCACCACGGGCTCAGCCACGTTCCCGAGGTGATGTTGAGAAACACGTCGGGGCTCTCGGCCCGCACCGCGCGGCAGAGCTCGATCACCGACTCCATCACCGCCCGCCGCGAGAACTCCCCCGGCGGGTGGCCGTGGCCGGGCTCGCTGCAGGAGAACTGGATGCCGTCCCACTTGAAGTAGCGCACGCCGTGGTCGCGCACGAAGCCGACCGTGCGCTTCCTGAACAACGCCTTGTAGTTCTCTCCGGCGAGGCAGAGCTGGTCGCCGACGGTCTCGTAGCCGTGCTCCCGCATCCAGGTGACGCGCTTGCCGCGGAACGAGTAGCCGCCGATCGGGCCGAGCCAGATGCCGAGATCGGTGCCCATCTCCGCCAGCGCGTCCGAGACCGGCTTCAATCCCCCTGGGAATTCGTTCGGGCGCAGCACCCAGTCGCTCTCGTAGATATCCCAGCCGTCGTCGAGCACGAAGGCGTCGAGCTTGAGGCCGCGCTTCTCGACCATCTCGCGCTTGAAGTCTGCCGCGATCCGCAGCACGTTCGCCTCGTTCATCACGTCCTCGGGACGCTCGGTGTACTCCGGGGAGCGCACGTCGTACCAACTGTTGTAGAGCAGGTAGGGCCGCAACGGCGCCACGCGGATGGCGTCGACGTACTTCCAGAACCAGTGCTTCACCCGCGCCTCCGGCGCCAGGCCGCACACCGCCGGCGCGCTTGCTGTCCACTCCTCGCCCAGCCGCACCCCCATCTCCTGGCTGCAAACAAGCTCGTCGCCCACCCCTTCCCGGACGACAAAATTGTTGTCGGCCGCGGGATACTCGATCCCGAAGAAGGCACCGCCCCGCTCCGCCGCCAAGGCCACCGGCTGGCCGAAGCCGCCCGCTTTGATCAACTCCAGCTCGTGCTCGACCAAGCCTCCGAGCGGGCTCAACGACATCAGGAAATGGCCGTGATCTTCCGGATCACGAATCGCCACTACCCGCCGGGCAAAGAAGTCTCCGGGCGAAAGCGAGTAACTCAGACGCAATTCCAGCGAGCCGTCGACGGCTTTGAACGACAGATCGCAGCGCTTGCCGCCGCCCGCCAGATCGGCAAACTCGTGGGAATCGAAAACGAAATCGTGATAGAAAAGAAGGATCTTGTTATCGGCGTTGCCCGCTTTGCCGGGGGCGCGCCAGCCGGTCCACATCAACTCGCCAAACACCACCGGCTCGATCCCCAGGCGCAGCGATCCGCCGCCGTACTGCGCCAGCCACTGCTCCCGACCCTCGAGGATTTCCCTGGAAAGTAAGCCGTCCTGAAATTCGATCGACAGCCTGATGCACTCGTTCGCCAGCGCGAAGGTCCGTTCGCCGCCTGAATCGGCGGACTCAACGGTCACCTCGTCGGCGATCCCCGCGGCGGCGAACTGTGCCAGGAGGACCAGAGCGATGCTGCTTATCAGCCATGTAGATCTCATTCTTCTTTCCCTTCCGTTTCACCCGTCTCCGGCAGGCGCAGGCGCGCGACTTCGGCGGCATCCCCCATCGACAGATCGTAGGGCCTGATGCTGAAGCTCAATTCCCGCGGCTCCGGCTTGAGCAGGTACTTCTCCAACGGCCCCGGACCGCAGCTGCCGTTGCCCAGGCCGCACAACGCCGCGTCGAGGCTGAGAATCACGTCCTCGCGGGGCTTCAGCTCGTTGATATGGTCGGCTTCGTTCAGGTCCCTTGCATTGTAGTGCAACGCCGTGGCCGACATCAGCCCCTCAGCCACCAACAGCAGGCCCGCGCCGGCAGCGTCGGTCAGCGCCGCCCAGCGCACGTCCTCGCGGTTGCCCATCTCCTGCGGGCGGACATATTCCTCGTAGAGGCCGGCCACCTTGCTGCGGTAGCGCCCGACGGCCGCGCCGGTCTTGCGGTCGGGGTAATTCTCGTGCGGGCCGCGCCCGAACCACTCGTAGTTGTCGAAGGCGCCGTTGACGGTCATTTTCACGCCCAGCCTCGGCAGCACCGTCAGGCCCTCCACAGGCACAGGCACGAAGCGGTTATCCACCCTGATGCAACCGTTTGCGAGCACGGTGAAAACCGCGTGGTGGACGAAACGCTCTTCGTCCCCGGCGAGGCAGTGGGTTTCCACGGCGATCCGCACCGCCCCCGGTCCCTGCCGCTTTACCTCAAACCGGCTCACCTCGCGTGACAGTTTATCGAGGCCGTACTTGTACCACTGGGGATCGAAGTCCTCGTCGTTGTCGATCGGCGCGCGGAAGCCGCTGAACACCGGCCCGCGGACGCCGTCCTGAGCGTTGCCGATCACACGCCTTTTGCCGTAGGCCAGCGATGTGATCGTGCCCGTCCCGCGGCCGAACGTGACGCTGAAACCACTACCCCTGATCGTGACGCCCTCATCGGTCTCCGAGACGGAGAGCTCCGGCATCCCGGCCGATGACATCTCCTGAGCGGGGGACAACCAGAATGGCAGCTTGAACTGCTCCCAGGCGATCTCGTGCCCGGCCTCCGCCCAGATCGTGTCCTCTCGCAGGCGGAAGCTTATCTTCAAGTGGTATTCGGCGCCAGGCACGACCAGCATCGAGGGATAAGGTATCGTGATTTCTGCTGTCTGCTCCGGGGCCGCATTCACCGGCGCTATCTCGTTGACGTAGATTTCCCGGCCGTCCTCCGTCAAGGTCCAGTACGCGTCGAACTCGCTCAGATTCGTGAAGAAAAAGTAATTCTTGACCCTGAACCTGCCACCCCTGAGGTCTTCCGCTTCGATCTTGATGTTCTGGTAAACTTTCTTGACCTCCTGGATCTTTGCGGTTACGCCGCGGTCGGGACGCACCAGGCCGTTGAGGCAGAAATCCCTGCTCGTGGGCTCGTCGCCGAAATCGCCTCCGTAGGCCCAGTATTCGCTGCCGTCGTCAGCCTTTGCACGGATCCCCTGGTCGACCCAGTCCCAGATGCTGCCCCCCTGCAGATGCTCGTACTTCTCGATCGCATCCCAGTACTCGCGCAGGTTGCCGACGGCGTTACCCATCGCGTGCGCGTACTCGCAGAGTATCAGCGGGCGGTCGGTGGCGCGCTGCGCGTAATCCACGATCCTGTCGACGTCCCAGTACATCGGGCAGACGATGTCGGTGTGCGGAAGCTCCTTGGCGCGCTCGTAATGGACGGGACGCGAGGGATCGCGCTGATGAATCCAGTCGCTTCCTTCCTCAAAGTTGGTGCCGTCGCCGGCCTCGTTGCCCATCGACCAGATGATCACCGACGGGTGATTCTTGTCGCGTTCCACCATCCGCCGGATGCGGTCGAGGTGGGCTTCCTTCCACTCCGGCTTGTTGGCGAAGGTCTCATCGGGCTTGTAGCCCATGCCGTGCGACTCGATGTTCGCCTCGTCGATCAGGTAGAGGCCGTAGCGGTCGCAGAGCTCGTACCACTCAGGTGCGTCGGGGTAGTGGCAGGTGCGCACGGTGTTGATGTTGAAGCGTTTCATCAACTCGATGTCGCGGATCATCGACTCGCGCGAGACGTAGTGTCCCGTGTCGGGATCGTGTTCGTGGCGGTTCACCCCCTTGAGCAGCACCGCCCGGCCGTTGACCAGCAGTTGCCCGCCTTTGATCTCCACCTCGCGGAAACCCACGTCGCAGCGCTCGACCTCCAGCACTTCGCCGCCGGAGTCCTTCAACATCAGCAGCAGCGTGTAGAGATTCGGCTTCTCCGCCGACCACTTGAGCGGATCGGCCACGACCGCCTTCATTGACATGACACTCTCCGCGCCGGGCGCCAGCCACACTGTGCTCCCGCTTAACACACCCGCTCCGACCACCTCCACGCCGGACGCATCCAGCAGCACGGCCTCCACCCGTGGATTCTCCATCACAACACCACCGTAGTTGCGCACCCGCGCGGTCACCTTCATCGTCGCGTCGCGGTAGTTTCCGTCGAGCTCGGTCCGAACTTCGAAATCGCGGATGTGCACCGGCGGCGTCGAGTAGAGGTAAACGTCGCGGAATACCCCGCTCAGGCGCCAGAAATCCTGGCACTCCAGGTAAGAGCCGTCGGACCAGCGGTAGACCTCGGCGGCCAGAATGTTGGAGCCGCCGCGCAGGTAAGGCGTGATGTTGAATTCCGCCGGAGTCCGGCTTCCCTGGCTGTAGCCCACCTTCTCGCCGTTGATCCACAAATAAAACGCCGACTCCACGCCTGCAAAGTGGATGAACACCTGCCTGCCGTCCCAGCCGGGCGGCCTGGTGAACTCCATCCTGTAGGAGCCGACCGGATTGTAGTGATCCTGAATGAACGGCGGATTGTTCTCGAAAGCGTAAGGAACGTCCAGGTAATAAGGCATATCATAGCCCTGCAACTGCCAGTTGCCCGGCACGTCGACCTCGTCCCAGCCGCTCACGTCGAACTCCGGCCTGTAGAACCCGGCGGGCCGGTCGGCCGGTTTCTCCACCCAGTTAAATTTCCAGCGCCCGTTGAGGGGCTTGAACCAGGGCGAGAGGGCCGCGACGCCCTTGAGCGCGCTTTCCTCCCCGGCGTAGGGGATCAGCGTGGCGTGCGGCGGCTCCTTGTTGATACCGATCACCGACGGATTCTCCCAGTCGTTCGCCTGCTCTTCGCCGTAGGCTGAGCACGTTACGCAGACCACCAAGGCAAACGCCATAACCATTTTGAAAGACATTTTCACCCCCAAAAAGGAAACCTGCCGCATTACTATCCTCTTTATCGCCGCCGGTCCTCCCGCCGCCTCAGGCGCCGCCGCGGGACCGGTGGTTCTTCCAGGTCAAGGTCAGAAACAGTGCCGCCAGCAACCCGGTCGCCGTCGTGACGACGGCGGGTACGGTGTTCGAATAGAGCCAGAATCCGGTGGCGAACAGCATACTATAGACGAGCACCAGCCCCATCAGCACGTTCAGCAGCCCCCTCGGCACATCCCAGCCGGCTTCGGCCTCGCCCGTCAACTCCCCTTCGCGCTCCGCCACCCGCAGAACGCGCCGCCACCCCGGACCGCCGGGGCGGGTCAGCTTGTAGAAGCCGATCAGCGTGCTCATCTCGGTCGGCTTGGTCAGCAGCGTCACCGCCACCCAGCCGACGGTGGTAACGCCCACGCCGATGACCAGCCGCTGCCACTCCACCAGCTCGGGCAAGCCGAGGTGGACGTGGACGAACTCGAAATAGACCGCCGCCAGGAAGGAGATGACCATCGCCGCCAGCTCGCTGAAGGCGTTGATCCGCCACCAGAACCAGCGTAGCAGGAAGAGCAGCCCAGTGCCGGCGCCGATCTGCAGCAGGATGTGGAACGCCTGCAGCGCGTTGCGCAGCAGCAGCGCTACGGCCATCGCCAGCACCATCAGCACCGCGATCGATATCCGCCCCACCCACACCAACTGCCGCTCACTCGGCTCGCGCGAGATGAAGCGCTTGTAGAAGTCGTTGACGATGTAGGAGGCGCCCCAGTTGAGGTGTGTTGAGATGGTGGACATCACCGCGGCCACCAGTGAGGCGACGACGATCCCCAGCAATCCCGCCGGCAGGAAGGTCAGCATCGCCGGGTAGGCCATGTCGTTTTTGACGATCTCGGCGGGCATGTTTGGAAAAGCCTCCCGCAGCGCGGCCAGATCGGGGAAGACCACGAGCGAGGCCAGGGCCACGATGATCCACGGCCACGAGCGCAGCGCGTAGTGGGTCACGTTGAACAGCATCGTCGCGCCTACGGCGTGGTCCTCGTCCTTCGCCGCCAGCATCCGCTGCGCCACGTAACCCCCGCCGCCGGGCTCCGAGCCGGGGTACCACACGCTCCACCACTGCACCGCCAGCGGGATGAGGAAGACCGTCATCAGCAGCGAGCCGTCGGAGAAATCGGGCAGAATCGAGAGCTTGCCGGCGACGTTCGGATTCGTCAGTAGGCCCTCCAGGCCGCCGACCTGCGGCAGGTTGAGGACGACGACGGCGGCGATGATCGCGCCGATCATGGCGATCACGAACTGGAAGAAGTCTGTGATCAGCACCCCCCGCAGTCCGCCGAGCATCGTGTAGATCACGACCACGACCGAGGTGATGAAGACGGTCTCGAAGGGTGGGATGCCGAGGATGACGCCGCCGATCTTGATCGCCGCGAGCATCACGGTGGCCATGATCGCGACGTTGAAGAAGACGCCCAGGTAGAGTGCGCGGAAGCCGCGCAGGAAGCCGGCGGCCTTACCGCTGTAGCGCAGTTCGTAGAACTCGATGTCGGTGAGCACGCCTGAGCGTCGCCAGAGCCTGGCGTAGATGAAGACGGTGACCATGCCGGTCAGGAGGAAGGCCCACCAGAGCCAATTGCCGGCGACGCCGTGGGTCCGCACCATGTCGGTCACCAGGTTCGGCGTGTCGGCGGAGAAGGTCGTGGCGACCATCGAGACGCCCAGGAGCCACCACGGCATGTTGCGTCCCGAGGCGAAGAACTCGGCCGTGCTCCGCCCCGCGCGCCTCGCGACGCTGATGCCGACAACCAGCGAGACGGCGAAGAACGCCCCTATCAAGAGCCAGTCGATCGTCTGCAGAATCATGCGCCCGCACCCGGCTGGTAGCGGGCGCCGTCAACCGTTTTCAGCTTCCAGACCTCCGGCAGCTCGGGAGTTCCGCTTCCGAACTCCGCCGCCAGCGCTCCGGTCAACTCCTCGGCGTCGAGCTCTCCCTCCATGGCCAGGAAAACCAGGCTGCCGCCGAAGCCGGCGCCGGTCAGCCGCGCCCCCACCGCACCCGGCCGCGCGTAGAGCCAGTCGATCATCTCGTCGAGCACCGGCAGGCTGACCTCGTAGTCCTCGATCAGACTGATGTGACCGGCCAGCAGGATGTCGCCGATCGCGGACAGGTCGTTGCGCCCGAATGCCTCGATCAGGGCGAACACACGCCCCTGCTCGGCGACGACGTGCCGCGCCCGCCGGAAAATCCTCTCGCCCAGCTTCTCCTTGAGCGCCCCGACCAACTCCAGCGTCGCGTCGCGCAGCGCCTTTACCCCCGGATTCTCCGCGGCCAGAATCCTCACGGCCTCCTGGCACGACTCCTGGCGCTCGTTGTACTCGCTCGTCACCAGCGCGCGCGGGATGCCCGAATAAATCGAGAAGAAGTCGATGCCCTGCGGCAGGGGGTGGTGGGTCATGGCCAGCGCGCGGCAGTCCAGCAGCCCCGCATGGCCCGCGCGGCAGGCGCGGGAAGCGAACTGGTCCATAGGCCCGCTCTTGATGCCGACGTAGTTGTGATCGGCCCGGCGGCAGATGTTCACCATCCGCCCGTCCTCGATCTCCAGGCCCTCGAGGCGCTCCACCGCCGTGGCCGTCGAGATCTCCAGCGCGGCGGAGGAACTCAGACCGGAGCCGGGCGGCACATCACCGTGGATGGCGATATCTTTCCCCCCGACCTCAAATCCATCGCGCCGCAGCTCGGCGATCACGCCGCCGACATAAGCCGACCAGACCGGCCGTTGTGCGGGAAGCCCACCCTTTTCGAACTCGAAGTATTCGTCGAAATCGGCCGCGTAGAGGCGGAAGCGCCCGTCGGCGCGGTTCGCCGCGGCGGCGACGATGTAGCGGTCGATCGCCACCGGCAGCACGTGGCCGTCGTTGTAATCGGTGTGCTCGCCGATCAGGTTCGCCCGCCCCGGGGCGGCAACCGTCAGTTCCGGCCCGCGCCCAAACCTCTCGCGGAAATATCCGGCGGTCTCCTCAAGCAGCCTTGCCTTGTTGCTCATCAATAATCGACTCCCGCCTGACGTAACAACGGATTATCAGCAGGTTACCAGAACAGAACATAGAGCACCGCCGTGGCGGCGATGATCAGGCTGCCCCAGAGCCACGCCGAGGGCAGCACGCGCACATCGATGTCCGAGACGGGGAATGTCACCGCCTGCTTCATCGGCCGGAACACCGTGACCAGCAGCATGAACAGTGTGAGCGTCAGGAACGTGATCGCCATGTGGTGCAGGAACGCCACATCGGGCAGGAAGAAGAGCAGCCCGCCGTAGAGTGGAATGCCCAGCAGCAGGGCCCAGTTGGCGGCCGCCGTCGGCGCCTTCTTCACCACCAGCCCGACCACGAAGACGGTGACGATTGCCGGCGTGATGAAACCCCAGAGCTTCTGGATGTAATCGAAGACGCTGCCGAAGGAGCCGACCATCGGCGCCCAGAGGCAGGCGAAGACCATGAAGGCGGCGGTGGCGATTCTGCCGACCGTTACGAGCTTTTGCGGGCCCGCCTCCCTGCCCCAGAATTTCTTGTAGAGGTCGATGGTGAAGATCGTCGACGCCGAGTTGAGCATCGAGTCGATCGAGCTCATCACCGCGCCGAAGAGCGCCGCGAACATCAGCCCCCGCAGGCCCGCGGGCAGGATCTGGGCGATCATGTGCGGGTAAGCCTGGTCCGGGTTGGCCAGGGTCGCTCCGTAGAGCTGGAAGGCCATGATTCCCGGGAAGACGATGATGAACGGAATCAGCAGCTTCAGCATCGCGGCGAGGAAGATGCCCTTCTGCCCCTCGGCGAGGCTCTTGGCCCCCAGCGTCCGCTGGGTGATGAACTGGTTGAGTCCCCAGTAGAAGAGGTTGGGGATCCACAGCCCGCCGATGAAGACCGCCATCCAGGGCAGCTCTGGATGGTCCCAGGGCAGCACCGTGTGCAGCTTGGCGGCGTTGTTCTGCAGGAAACTATCGAGACCGCCTACCTTCTGAAGACCGATCACCGTCACCACCAGCCCGCCGAGCAGTAGCGCCGCGCCCTGGATCAGGTCGGACCAGACGACGGCCTTCAAGCCGCCGTAGATGGTGTAGGCGCCTGCGGTCAGGCCGATGAGCCAGACGGCGAGCGTGGTGTCGATGCCGAAGATCGCGTTGAGGGCGATGGCGCTGGCGTAGAGCACCGTGGCGAGGGCCACCACGACGTAGGCTGCCATGATGAACACGGCCATGATCGTGCGGGTCGAGCCACTGTAGCGGTACTCGAGGAACTGGGGCATGGTGAAGATGCCGCAACGGAGGAATTTCGGCAGGAAGAACCAGGCGACGATCACCAGCGTCACCGCCGCCATCCACTCGTAGCTGGCGATCGCCAGCCCCACGCCGAAGCCCTTGCCGGCCATGCCGACGAAGTGCTCAGTCGAGATGTTCGACGCGATCAACGAGAAGCCGATCAGCCACCAGGTCAGCCGCCGGCCCGCGAGAAAGTAATCCTCGCTCGTCTTCTCACGCCTCCCCGCGATCAGCGAGACAGTGACGACAAAACCGATGAATGCGATGAAAGCGGTGTAATCAAACCAATTGAGATTCAATCCGTCTTACCCCGCTGCGCTCCGACAACTCTGGCGATTGTTGATGCGTAAGATTTAACCGTCTCAATTCTGTTGTGGGTGCGCCTTCCCCCCGGCCGCTCGATTATAAACAGATACGCCCCTTTTTTGCTATTCTTCCATTAACATTGATCCGGGCAACCGGGGGGCCGGATATGAAATTCGTTTTGGTATCGACGATATTAGCAGCGTTTCTAATCACAGGCCCCGCAGCGGGGGATTCGGGAGACGGGCACAACCTGATGCCCGCTCCGGCGGAACTCTCCTTCGGCGGCGGGGCGCTCGTCATCGACGGCAGCTTCAGCGTCAGCTTCGATGGCTACCGCGAGTCGCGCCTCGAGCGGGCGGCTTCTCGCCTGCTCGAGCGCATCAGCGCGCAGGCGGGCATCATCTTCATCCCCGCATACGACGGCATCGACGGCGCCGGCACGGTCCTCTCCATCCGCGTCGACAAGGCGGGCGAGGCGGTGCAGTCGCTGCATGAGGACGAGTCGTACAGGCTGGTGATCGACGGCTGCGGCGCGCGGCTGAACTCTGCTACTCCCGTCGGCGCCCTGCGCGGCATCGAGACCTTCCTGCAACTGATCGAGCCGGGGCCGCGCGGTTTTGCCGTCCCGTTCGTAACAATAAAAGACGAGCCCCGCTTCCGCTGGCGCGGCCTGCTGGTCGACTCCTGCCGCCACTGGTTGCCGCCCGGCGTCATCCACCGCACACTCGACGCGATGGCCGCCGTCAAGCTCAACGTCCTGCATTGGCACCTCTCCGAGGACCAGGGCTTCCGCGTCGAAAGCAAGCTCTTCCCCAAACTCCAGCTGAAGGGCTCCGACGGCAACTATTACACCCAGGAGGAGATCAGGGCCGTGGTCTCCCACGCGCGCGACCTCGGCATCCGAGTCGTCCCCGAATTCGACATGCCGGGCCACGCCTCGGCCTGGCTCGTCGGCTACCCCGAGCTCGGCAGCGCCCCCGGGCCATACCACATCGCCCGCAGGTGGGGCGTCTTCCCGCCAGTCCTCGACCCCACCCGCGAAGAAGTCTATGCCTTCCTCGACAAGTTCATCGGCGAGATGACGGGGCTCTTCCCCGACGAGTACTTCCACATCGGCGGCGACGAGGTGGTCGACGACCACTGGCGCGCCAATCCCCGCATCCAGGAATTTATGGTGCGCCGCGGCATCGCCGACAGCCACGCCCTGCAGACCTATTTCAATGGCCGGGTGCTGAAGATTCTCCAACGCCACGGCAAGAAAATGATCGGCTGGGACGAGATCTTCCATCCCGAGCTGCCGCATGACATCGTCGTGCAGAGCTGGCGCGGGCGCGAGTCGCTCGCCGACGGCGCGCGCAAGGGCTACCTCGGCATCCTCTCCAACGGCTACTACATCGACCTCTTCTTCCACGCCGCCGACCATTACACCGTCGACCCGCTCGGCGGGCCGGCGGCCGCACTCTCGGAGGAAGAGAAAGCGAGGATACTCGGCGGTGAGGCCTGCATGTGGGGCGAGCTGATCACGCCCGAGTTGATTGATTCGCGCATCTGGCCGCGCACTGCGGCCGTCGCCGAGCGCTTCTGGAGCCCCGCTGAAATCACCGACGTCGACGACATGTACCGCCGCTTGGAGATCCAGAGCCGCCGCCTAGAATCCCTCGGCCTCAACCACCGCGCCTTTACCCGTGTCTTCCTCGAGCGTCTGGCGGGGCCGGGCGGGTCGATCGAGCACCTGCGAATCCTCGCCGCAGCGCTGGAGCCGGTGAAGGACTACACCCGCCACCGCACCCGCGACTACACGAGCCACACGCCGCTCAACAGGCTGGTCGACGCCATCCCCTCCGATAGCCCCTTCGCCCGCCGCTTCAACATGTCGGTCGAGCGGATGCTCGCCTCGCGGGAAGGCTGGGATTTGCATAAGACCGAGGTCACCGACCTGCTGGCCGGGCTAAAAGCGAACCACGCGGGCTTGCTGCCTCTGTTGAAAAGCCGGGCCGTCCTGAGGGAAATCGTTCCCCTTTCCGAGACGGTCTCACGCCTCGCCGCCGCAGCGCTGGAGGCGATCGATTCGATCTCCGCCGGGATCAAGCCCGATGACGATTGGGTCGGGGAAGTCGACGGGCTCCTGCTCGCCGCGGAGGCTGATAAACAACCGCAACACGAAGTGCAGATCGCGATTCTGCCCGTGATTAAGGCGTTGGTGGATAGGGCTGGGGTGCAATAATACTGGCGGCATCACCCGCCTGAGCTGAGTATCTCGCTCAGGCCCTCATCGATCAGCTTCAGCCCGGCCCGCAGGTGTTGTGGCTCGCCGCCGATGCCGATGCGCACGAAGCGGTCCATGCCGAAGCAATCCCCGGCGATGATAAACACGCTCTTTCTCTCGCGCAGGCTGTCGCAGAGCTCAGTGGAATTGATCTCCATCGCATAGCGCAGGAAGGCCATGCCTCCGGCGCGCGGCGGCACGAGCGAGAACCGCCCTCCGTGAGCGGAGACCCAAGCCTGCAACGTGGCGAGGTTGTCTCTCAGGATCGCGCGGTTGCGGCTCAGTATCTCCTCCCTCTTGCCCGGCTGCAGCGCGCGCGCCGCGACATAGTTGCTCAGCACGCCGGCCGCGATGGTCGTGTAGTCGTGGTGTGACCAGGCGTCGGCGATGAACTGCTTCGGCCCCGCAAGCCAGCCGATCCTCAATCCGGGCAGGGCGTAGGCTTTGGAGAGCCCGCCGGCCACGACCGTCTTGGGGTAGATCCCCGCAAAGCTGGGTGTTTCGTTGCCGTCCAACTCCGCGCCGCGGTAGATCTCGTCGACGTACAGCCACGCGCCCGCTGCGGCCGCGAGGCGGGCTATCTCCTCCATCTCCTCCGCGCCGAGGACCGCGCCCGTCGGATTGTTCGGGTTGCAGACGGCGATCACCTTCGTCGCCGGCGTCACCTGCCTCGCCAATTCCTCCAGATCGGGCCGCCAGCCCAGGTCCTGCCGCAGGTGGAAAGGTTTCACTTCCGCCCCGAAGGCGCGCGCCGCACCCCAGATCTGCATGTAATTGGGCAGCATCAGCACCAATTCGTCGCCGGGCTCGAGCAGCCGCCACATCGCAATGAAGTTCGCCTCAGCCGAGCCGTTGGTGACCAGAACGTTGTCGCGATCGAAGCCGCTGTAAAGCCGGCTGACCGCCTCGCGCAGCTCGATCGAGCCGTTGGTCTGCCCGTAGCCGAGCCGCAACGAGAGCAACTCCCGCTGCTCCCCGGCATCCAGGAGCTCCGAGAGTTCGAATGGATGGACGCCCGTCTCGGTCAGGTTGTAATCGACCTGGTTTTCCCAGATCGACTGGATTCGCTCGAGCTCGAAAAGTTCTATTTTCACTCGCCCGCCCCCCTCGATTTTCAGCGCTTCAAGACCTCGAGCAACTTCTCAAGGCCGATCTTCGCTCCGCTGAGGACCAGGACGACGTCCCTGCCCGCGAAGCGCTCCCTGCTCTTGATGAAGGCCGCCACCGGCAGGGCGGCGGAGCCCTCGATCAGCATGTGGTGCTTTTCGATCACCAGCCGCAGCGCAGCGGCGATCTCGTCCTCGCTCAGGAGGACGTAGTCGTCGATGAACCGCCGGCAGAGATCGAAGGTGATCGAGCCCGTCTCGAGGCCGCCGGCGGTGCCGTCGGATAGGGTAGGCTTCGACTCCATCTCCACGATCCGCCCCGCCTTGACCGACTCGTACATCACCGGCGAGTGCTGCGGCAGGCAGCCGATGATCTCGACATCCCCGTCGCCGGATTTGAGGTAGCCCCCGACCCCGGAGGCCATGCCCCCGCCGCCGACGGGCACCAGGACGGTGTCGAAGCGCCCGGCCTGCCGCTCGAGTTCGACGGCGATCGTGCCCTGGCCGCCGACGATCTTCGCGTCGTTGTATGGCGAGACCCAGAACATGCCGAGGCGCTCGGCTTCGCCCTTGGCAAAGGCCTCAGTGAGGACGCAGTCGTTGCCGTGGAAGGCGATGTCGGCGCCGAGAAGGCGCAGTGCCTCGACCTTGGCCGGGGAAGCGTATTCGGGCAGATAAATCCTGCCCTTGCAGCCGAACTTCTCCAGCGCGTAGGCGAACGCCGCGCCGTGGTTGCCGGACGACGCTGTGACGAGGCCGCGAGCCCGTTCCTCATCACTAAGCGACAGCAGCTTGTTGACCGCGCCGCGCAGCTTGAACGAGCCCGTGATCTGCAGATTCTCGAGTTTGAGGTAGACGCGGCAGGCGCCCAGGTCGCTGAGGTAGTGCGAGAATTCCAGGGGAGTCTCGCGGATGAAGGGCCGTATCCGCTCTTCCGCTTCCAACACCTCGGCACGAACATCAAGCACGGTAGAGCCTCTTTCTCTATGCTTCCGGTTTCTCGAGAGGGGATGCCGCCTGCTGCGCCGGGACAATATTCTTATCTGATCGCTCAGCGGGCAATTGCTCTCCGCTCCAGGAATATGGTGGAGAGATTATAACAGCTTTCCCACCGCAGGACCGGGTGAGGGGGGTTGGGGCGGATAAAATGGCTGGTCCCGATCCGGCACCGAACGAAGGCGTTCTCCGCATTCAGTGGATTCGGTCCGCCTCCTATCAACGCCGAACTGAGACCAGCCGTCTGTAAACCCAATCGCGACAAGAGTGGTCTCTTTTGTTACCTGTTGCGCAGCAGGCGGAAGCTCGGAATGACGTGTTGATCATCACGGAAACCATTCGGCAAGACATCAGGAAGACGTTGGATTTATGGGTAACGGCTTATCGAGAGGTTTCCAACGCCTTGCACTCCCTTCCGCAAGCTCTAGCGTTCCCTTCGAGCCTTACCCGCCGGCTGCATCACGGGTGCATAAAGAACAGTGTTGCTGTTTAAGAAAGCTGATAACCAGAAAGTATTCGGGCACCGCTCATGATATATCACAACTATATCTCGGCGGCAAGAATTAAATTTGCTTGATCTATAAAGCCGGAAGTTTGGAAATGCGACGGCTGCGATGCGGCCGGGAGCGCCGCGCTCAGCCGAGAATCGAATCGAGCAGGAGTTGGCGCGTGCCCGTATTGTGCTCTTCGATAACCTCGCTCACCCTCTTCTCATTGCCCTGGTAAAGCGCGTCGAGCAGCAGCTTGTGTTCGCCGCAGGTCTTCTCCAAGCGCGCATAATCGGCGATGAAGTATATGAAGAAGCGAGTGTTGTGGTCGTAGATCTGCGACAGGGTGCGGGTGATCTCGCCGTTGTTAAGCGTCTCGATTATCTTGAGATGGTAATCGAAATTCGAGGCGATCACATCGTAGTCGCTCCGGGTATCGTCGCCCATCAGATCAACGAGCACCAGCAACTCCTCAAAGAGCTCGTCGCTGATCTTGCCGACCGCCTTGACGGTCGCGTAGCTCTCGATGACGAAGCGCAGCTCGAGCTGATTCATGATCTTCTTGATGTCAAACTCGGGGATCACTATCCCCTTGCGCGGGATCAGGGTGAGAAACTGATCTTCGTGCAGCCGTTGAACCGCCTCGCGCACCGGCGTCCAGCCGACGTCGCCGAGCGAATCCGATAGCTTGCCGATGCTGACGAATTCCGACGGCGGGAACTCGTTGCGGAGTATTTTATCCTTCAAGCGATGGTAAGCATTCTCTGCAAGCGATACTTGCTGACCTTTTTCCTGCCTTGCCTTTCGATTGCCGTACATCATCTTGATTTCCGCCCCACATACCTATGCCACATATTGTTGCCATTAATCAACAGATAAATTCTCTTTCGCCATTACCTTATTAGGCTCGTTACCCTCATTATCCTAATAATTATTCATATTATATCCGAAACTATAATTATGACAGAGCACCGGCTTCAGGAGCAAATGCTTTCTAAGAAAATCACCCGACGAAGGCAAATCAGTTCACCTACATACTCTTCTATAGTAAAGTAGCGATTAATATAAACTTACCTGGCTGTTAATACACGGGATGCCTCGGACAGCAAACGACCTGACGCGGCGCGCCGGACCACCTCTTCGTTCACTCGGCAGCCCGCCCCGAAAGAATAGAGGCCGCTTTTGCGTAAAGCTTCTTGATGAAACAAGAGAGGTGTTGCAAGATTAGCTGCCATGACTACAAACGGTAAACTGCATGTGATCCCCCTCGGCGGCCTCGGGGAGTTCGGAATGAACATGATGGCGCTGCGCTTCGGCGACGAGATCATCGTCATCGACAGCGGCAAGATGTTCCCCGAAGACAGCCTGCTCGGCGTCGAGGCGATCATCCCCGACATGAGCTACATCCGGGAGCACCGCGACAAGATCCTCGGACTCTTCCTCACCCACGGGCACGAGGATCACATCGGCGCCGTCCCCTACTTCCTTAAAAACGCCGACGTCCCGGTCTTCGGCACTCGCCTGACGCTGGGCCTGGTAAAAATGCGCCTGCGGGAGCACGACCTGCTCGGCGACGCCGACCTGCGCGAAGTCGAGCGCGGCGACTCGGTCGAGCTCGGTAACTTCTCGGTCGAGTTCGTCGGCGTCAGCCACGGCATCCCCGACTCCTGCGCGCTCGCCGTCACGACTCCCGCGGGAGTCGCAATCCACACGGGCGACTTCAAGCTCGACCAGACGCCGCTCGACGGCCAGACCACCGACTACCACACCCTCGCCCGCTACGGCGACGCGGGGGTGCTGCTGCTGCTCAGCGACAGCACCAACGTCGAGCGCCAGGGCTACACCTTCTCCGAGAAGGAGGTCTACGACGACTTCGAGCGAGTCTTCAGCAAGGCCCGCGGCAAGATCCTGGTCGCCGCCTTCGCCAGCCACCTGCATCGCATGCAGCAGATCGTCGACCTCGCCGAACAGTTTGGACGCAAGGTCGCCTTCTGCGGCCGCAGCATGGAGCAGAACAGCCGGCTGGCGCAGGAACTGGGCTACCTTCATGTCCCGGTCGGACTCGAGATCAGCCCCAAACAGGTCGCCGGCATGCCCGCCGACGAGGTGGTCGTGATCGCCTCGGGCAGCCAGGCCGAGCCGCGATCGGCGCTCACGAAGATCGCGCTCGACGAGCACCAACATGTGCGGCTGCAGCCGGGCGATGTGGTGGCGCTCTCGGCGCGCAAGATTCCGGGTAACGAGCGCTCGATCACCACCCTCATCAACCACCTCCACCGCCGCGGAGCCGAGGTGGAGCACAACGGCACCCTCGACCTGCACGTCAGCGGCCACGCCTTCAGCGGCGAGATGAAGATGATGCTCAACCTCGTCATGCCGCGCTTCTTCGTGCCGATCCACGGCGAGTACCATCAGCTGCACCTGCACGCGCAGCTGGCCCGCAAGACCTGCGTCGAAGCGGAGAACGTGCTGCTCGCCGAGAGCGGCGACGTGATCGCCGTGGACGAGGACGGCATGGAAATCGTCGACCGCGTGGAGGTTGGCAGGACGATGATCGACGCCTCGCTGAACGAATCAATAAGCGAGGATACCGTCCGCGACCGCCGCTACATGGCGCAGGAGGGCCTGGTGGCGCCGGTGATCGTGGTCAGGAGGAAACACGGCCCCAAGGTGGTCAAGATCCACTTCATCACCAAGGGCCTGTGCTCCGACGAGGACCACCTCGCGCTGCTCGAGGGGGCGGAAGGTTTGATTACCGAGCTGGTCGAGGAATCGACGCTGGAACAGCTCAGCGACGAGGACCACATGCAAGCCAAGATCGGCAAGGCGTTGCGGCGGCTGATGCGCAGGCACCTGCGCAGCTACCCGATGATCCTGCCGAGGATACTGGAGGTTTAGGCTTTGGATCCGCTGCGCGCGGTCCTACTCGGACTGCTTCAGGGCTTCACCGAGTTCCTCCCGGTCAGCAGCTCCGGCCACCTCGCCCTCGCCGAGGCGCTCTTCGGCGACCTCTCCGAGACCGATATCTACCTCTTCTTCAACGTCATGCTGCACGTCGGGTCGCTGCTGGCGGTGCTCGTCTTCTGCCGGCGCGAACTGGCCATGCTCTTCCGTGCCCTCTTCCGCATCGGCCGCCGGGCCGAGACGGAGGGCCAACGGCGCGACAGGCGGCTGCTGGCGGCGGTGATCCTGGCGACGATCCCCACCGCGGTCATCGGCTTTGCGATCAAGCTTACCTCCATGGCGTTGTTCTCCGAGCTGATCTTCATCGGCTTCATGTTCTTCATCACCACGGCCGTGCTGGCCGCCAGCCCTAGATTCGGGGGCGAGCGCGGCGAGCCGTCACCGCTGGCGGCAGTGCTCATCGGCGTGGCCCAGGGAGTTGCAGTGATGCCGGGCCTCTCGCGCTCGGGGATGACGATCGTCTCCGGCAAGGCCGCAGGGATGGAGGCCACGGCGGCCGCGCGCTTTGCCTTTGTCATTTCCATTCCCGCCATCTTCGGCGCCGCGTTGGTCAGCGGGTTGGATGTCGTCAATCTCCCTAAGTTCAACACCAGCTTGATCTTTTCCGCCCTCTACGGTATAATGGCCGCTGTTATCGCCGGGTATCTGAGCCTCATTTGGCTGATCAGATTGGTCCGGCAGGCGAGATTAAACGTCTTCGCCTTCTACTGCGCCGCGATCGGCATTATCAGCATCGTCATCGGATTAGTTCGCTGACTGCGGCGCCGGTTTTGACGAACGGAGCACCGGCGTAGTGGCCAGGAAAACGACGAGAAAGAAGCCGCAAAACTCCACGGTCGAGAAGGGCCTGGGATACGTGCGCGAGCTGGCAGCGCTGGGCATGATCTCCCTCGCCACGCTGCTGGCCCTCAGCCTCGTAAGTTACGACCCGCACGACGACACGATCCTTTTCAACAACCCGGCGAGCGAGGGCATGAAGAACTACATCGGCGCGGTCGGCGCCAACGTTTCGGCCCTGCTCATCCAATTGCTGGGTTACTGCGCGTTCCTCGTGCCGGCGGCCCTCTTCGCCGCCGGAGGCTGCCTCGTGCTGAGAATTAAATTAGCCTCCCCGGCTACCAAGGCTGTCGGCCTGACGGGGCTGGTGCTGGGGTCGGCGGTCCTGCTTTCGCTGCTTGTTCCGGAGTTGAGCGTCGACGGCATGGCCCACGCCTTCCCCGGCGGGGGCGTCCTCGGAGGCCTGCTGCTCGACTACCTGCGGAATCCCTTCAGCGACCTTGCTGTCTACATAATTTCGGCGTCGGTTGTCGCCGTATCGCTCGTACTCACGGTCAATTTCTCATTCGCCGGCCTCTTCCGCGGCGCAGCCGATATTGCCGTCTCACAGGCAAAGCGCGTGAAACAAAACCGCCGCGAGCGAAAGACAGCCGGCAGATCAAGCAAGGACGGCAAGAAGAGCCCGGTGGTGGTGGTGCGCTTGGAGCTTCCCTGGAAGAAGCGCCGCAAGGAAGCGGAGCGGGTGTCCAGCCTGCCGACCGCCGTGAACAAGGAACTGCCTTTCGACGAGCCGGCTCGAGCATCGGGAGGGCAGCAGGATGAGGAATTCGAGCCCATCCTGGTCAAGCCCGTGCGCCGCAGAAGGCGCTCGATGGTCCGCAGCGACGGCCGCCTGCCGCCGGTCGCGCTGCTCGACGATCCTCCCGAGCGCGATTCGCCGTTGAATCTCAAAATGCTCTCCGAGCAGGCGCGCGTGATCGTCAACCGTTATAACGAATTCGGCATCGAGGGCGAGGTGCTGCAGACCAATCCCGGGCCGGTGGTCAACACCTTCGAGTTCAGGCCGGCGCCGGGCGTCAAATACAACAGGGTCATCGGGCTGAGCGACGAGCTCTGCATGGCCCTCAAGGCGGTCTCGGTCCGCATCAACCGCATGCCGGGCAAGAGCACGGTCGGCATCGAGGTGCCCAACCACAGCCGCGATCTGATCAGCTTCCGCGAGGTGATCGAGAGCCCGGAATACGAACACGCCAAGAGCCCGCTGACCCTCTCCCTGGGCAAGCAGATCAACGGCGACCCCTACGTCACGGTGCTCGACGCCATGCCGCACCTGCTGATCGCCGGGGCCACCGGCACCGGCAAGAGCGTCTCGCTGCACTCGATGCTCTGCTCGATCCTCTACAAGGCCCCCGCCGACAAGGTCAAGTTCATCCTCATCGATCCCAAGCAGGTCGAGCTCAACTGCTACAACGGCATCCCCCACCTGCTCACCCCGGTGGTCTGCTCGCCCAAGCGCGCCGCCAACGCCCTGCGCTGGGCTTGCGAGGAGATGGAGAGCCGTTACCAGCGTCTGGCCGCCGAGGGCTGCCGCAATATCGAGCAGTACAACCGCGTCGCCGCGGAAACGCAGTTGCAGTTCGGCGACCTCAAGGACGACGTGGAGACGGCGGAGGCGGCGATCGAGCCGATACCCTACATCGTCATCGCCATCGACGAGCTCTCCGACCTGATGATGGTCTCCTCCGCCGACGTCGAGGAAAGCATCTGCCGCCTGGCGCAGAAGGCCCGCGCCGTCGGCATCCACCTGATCGTCGCCACGCAACGCCCGAGCGTCGACGTGCTCACAGGCGTGATCAAGGCCAACTTCCAGTGCCGCATCGCTTTCCGCGTCGCCACCAAGGTCGACAGCCGCACAATCCTCGACAGCAACGGCGCTGAGAACCTGCTCGGCGACGGCGACATGCTGTTTCTGCCGCCACGCTCCTCGCGACTCATCCGCCTGCACGGGCCGTTCATCGGCGAGAAGGAGATCGAGCGCACGATCAACTTCCTGCGCGAGCAGGAGAACGTCGATTACGACGACGACATCCTAACTCTCGACGACCAGGAGAGCGGCACCGACCTGGAAGATCTGGCGCCTGCCAAGGACCCCCTCTACGACAACGCCGTCAGCCTCGTCCTCTCCACCAGCGTCGCCTCGATCTCCAACCTGCAGCGCAAGATGCGCCTCGGCTACGCCCGCGCCGCGCGCATCATCGACAACATGGAGCGCGAGGGCATCATCGGCCCGCCCGACGGCTCCAAGCCCCGCCAGATTCTCAGGAAAGACTACCTCGACAGCCGCGCCGAAGGCCGCAGCTAAAAAACCGCCGACATTCCTCTCACAACCGAAAAACGCTGGTCAGAACTTGTAGGGGAGAGCATTGATGCGTCCTGATCAAACCGCCGGCGTGATGCGCCTTGAATCCATTGTGCACGGAGTTTAATAATGATCTATTGATTCACTTTGGAGGATCCCTATGAGCAGTGAATTGGAAAAGAAATTTCGTGATGCAATGATCGAAATTTATGAAAGAGGTCTGAAGGAATGCAAATATAATGCATCCCGGTTCATCCAGATGGTCAGTGAAATTGGGGCATTGGCGACGGCAAAAGCCTTTCTTGCCTCACAAAAACCTTTTGAAGGTTTTATAAAACTATACAAACTAGGGCGTTTAGATCTTTCCGTAGAACGTGTAGTTGCTTACGAAGATGAATTCAAAGAACTATTCACACAGCAAGAGCGTGATGAAGCAAGAAGACGCCTCGATGAACTAGGCTACAAGGATCGTTAGCCGTTCTCAGGTCCGGCTCTACCAGTTTCTCCGCTGACTCCACGGTCTGCGGTAACCGCGGTTGTATCCCCTGCCGTATCCACGGCCTGCGTACGGGCGGGCGTAGCCTCGACCATATCCACGGCCATAAACGCCACGGCCGTATCCTCGGCCCGCGTACGGGCGGGCGTAGCCTCGACCATATCCACGGCCATAAACGCCACGGCCGTATCCTCGGCCCGCGTACGGGCGGGCGTAACCCCGGCCCATGCCTGCCCCGTAGCCG
>Ga0307378_10003047_pt1 | contig 24863 bp, 20 predicted proteins | sample UN1MG_FD_202238 | JGI IMG/M metagenome (GOLD analysis project Ga0307378, IMG submission 202238) | Soil microbial communities from Risofladan, Vaasa, Finland - UN-1 | ecosystem: Environmental > Terrestrial > Soil > Coastal area > Acid sulfate soil | place: Finland: Risofladan, Vaasa | collected...
CTTCGAGTACGACCAGTACGACTGCTCGCGGCAGCCCTCGGCGGCTCTCAAATCCTCCGGCAACCCCTACCGCATCGCCACCTGGCGCCGCGTCAACGTCATGGACACCGTGGAGATGAAGGCCCAGATTACCAGCGGATTCCCGGTCATGCTGGGCGTCATGGTTGACGACGGCTTCGAGACGCTCGGCGCGGGCGAGACCTACACCTCATACTCCGGCTACTCCACCGGGGGCCACGCCGTGGTCGCCGTGGGCTTCGACGACAACAAAGGCGCGTTCAAGATTTTCAACTCCTGGGGCACCGGCTGGTCCGACAAGGGCAAGGGCTGGGTATCCTACGACGCCCTCAAGGCCATAGTCGTCGAGGGCTACGTCTGCCAGGACCTCATCATCAACACCCCGCCCGACGTCACCTACGTCGAGCCCGATGTGACCGAGCACCCGGAGACCACGACCGTCAAGTACGTCGAGGACTACGAGCCCACCCCGACCCAGACCGTCACCAACACCGACATCTACGTGTCCAAGGATTCACCCTACGCCGAGGTTTACGCCGCCGACGTGGCCTTCGACATCTACACCCCGGACGGGCTGGGGATGGTGGTGAACCTGGGCGGCGGCATCTACAACTGCGCCGGCGGGCAGGGCCAGTTACTCTTGTCCTTCACCTTCTCCGACGGCTCGCCCCTGTGGGCCAACCACGCCGCCTTCTCCGACATCTACGGGGAGGTGGCGGCCTACACGGTCGTGTTCGACATCCCGTACCAGAACCTGGACGTGTCGGGCACGCAGCTCTACATCCCGTACTGGGCGCTGAACATGGCGCAGGGGTCTTTCGAGCTGGCGGTGACGCCGCACGTGTACGTCAACGGGTTCGACGCGGGCGTCGGCGAGCCGTACTACTTCCACTACACGCAGTACTAGCAACGCGGGGCGTTGCATCCCGGTTCCGCGGACTTGATTCGGAGGGATTCGAGGGATTATCTCCGCGAGCTAGACCTTGTTCAAAACGGGAGGACCAGGAAGCCTCCCGTTTTTTTGTTTTCAGTGGAAGCAGCGGGGCGGTGTAGGGCGGCCCTTCAACGGGCCGCCGCGTCCCCCTCGCCCTCCGGGAGAGGGGGTAGGGGTGAGGGCCACCATTGAAAATAACGGGCCGACCTGAAGGTCGGCCCCTACGTCATCGCAGCCGGGGTGAAGGGTGAAGCTACCGCGCTATAACCACCCGCCGGGTGAGGGTCCCGGAATCGGTCGCCAGCCGGGCGAGGTACACGCCCGGCGGGAGCGCCGAGGTATCGTAGGAAATATCATGCCGCCCGGCGGCCATCTCCCCGTCGAGAACCGTCGTCACCCGCCGCCCCGAGAGGTCGTAGAGCGCAATTGTAATTGAGCCGTTCTCGGGTAGCGTGTAGTCAACCGTGAACAAACCGCTCGCCGGGCTGGGGTAGATTGATAACGTAAGCTCCCGCGCCGCTCCGGGGAAGTTCACCGGCTCTGTCGGCCCGAAACGTGAGACCATCCCGTCCTCCTCGGTTGCCTCCAGCCAGTAGCGGTACTCGCCCCCCGCTTCAACATCGGCATCCAGCCAGCTGGCCGCCGTTCCGGGAAGCGCGCCGGATACGGTCTCCGGTTCGTTATCCCCCACCGAGCGCAGAACGGTAAAACTCGCCGGTGCGTCGCCGGTTATCGTCCAGCCGACCAGCACGCCCTCGTCGCAGGTGTTCGCGGAAACCTCCGCATCCTCAACTGCCGGCCCGCCTTCCCAGTAAGCGTATTTTAGATTATTGTTGTTTTCGTCGTAGTACGAGATGTGCGGGTTACCGGAGGAGTCCAACGCCAGGGAGGTGTACCAGCCTACGTCTCCCACGGTCTGGATCCACCAAGAGCTACCGTTCCAGCGGGCGTATTTTAGATCATCGTTGTCCCAGTCGTGATACGAGATGTGGGGGTAGTCGTTGGAATCCAATGCCAAAGAGGTGTACCGGCCTACACTCCACGTCGAGTCCACGGTCTCAATCTGCCAGGCGGCACCGTCCCAGCGGGCGTATTTTAGACAACCGTTGGTCCAGTCGTGATACGAGATGTGGGGGCGACCGGAGGAATCCAGCGCCAGGGAGGTCCACAAGCCTACGTCTCCCACCGTGTCCACGGTCTCTACCTGCCAAGAGCTACCGTTCCACCTGGCGTACATGAGATCGAGGTATCCATAGGAGATGTGGGGGTAGCCGGAGGAGTCCAGCGCCAGAGAGGTGTACCTGTCTACGAAACCCGCCGAGTCCACGGTCTCGATCTGCCAAGAACTACCGTTCCAGCGGGCGTATTTTAGATCATCGTTGGTGCTGTCCCAATACGAGATGTGGGGGTAGTCGGAGTCATCCAGCGCCAGGGAGGTGAACCAGCCTACGTCTCCCGCCGAGTCCACGGTCTCGATCTGCCAAGAGCTACCGTTCCAACGGGCGTATTTTAGATCACTGTTGCCGCAATACGAGATGTGGGGGCGGTTGGAGGAATCCAGCGCCAGGGAGGTGTACGAGCCTCCCGCCGAGTCAACGGTCTCAATCTGCCAGGCGGCGCCGTCCCAGCGGGCGTATTTGAGATCAGCGTTGCCGTTATACGAGATGTGGGGGTTACCGGAGGAGTCCAGCGCCACAGAGGTGCACTCGCCAACGCGATCCGCCGAGTCCACAATCTCGAAGTGCCACTCGCCGGCGGAGGCCGCCCCGGCCAGCGCCAGCGCGAAAACCACGCAAAAAAGCCTCTTCATCGTAGCCTCATTTCACTTAAATACGTTTCAATCCACTTGAACGGTTAAACCTGGGAAGAGGGATCAACCCACCCTTAAATATACACCCTTCCGGCGCGAAGGCAAGACAAAAGCGGTCCGGCGACCGCTCTTTTGTATTTCCGCCGGGGAGCCTTAACGACGGATGCGGAATCTGCGCTCGCGGGGCTCTATCGCCAGCATGATGAACAGACTTTTCATTTTCCCTCCTCTAATTTCTCGTTCTGCCTTTCACCCCCTTTGATACCCCCGGCGCGGGGTCGGTTTCACCGTTCGAAAATGACCGGCGGCCGCGTTCCTGCTATAATCTGGGAAACCACCACGGGGGAATCGCCATGCACCGGCTCATCCCGCTCGTTCTCGCGCTCGTCCTCGTCGTCCCCGCGGCGGCGGAGCTCACCGGCGCGGAAATCCTGGGCAATATAGACGAGGCGTTCAGCGTGGACGCCATGTGGAGCGTGGCCCAGGAGGTCATCACCACGCCCGAGGGCGAGACGCGCACCTTCACCATCGAGAGTTATTCCAAGAACGGCAACGAGCTGCAGCTCATGCGCTACCTGAAGCCCGCGAGTGTGGCCGGGACGACGTACCTCATGCTGGACTACGGCGACGACATCTGGGCCTACTTCGCCGACACCGACCGGACGCGGCAGATAGCCGCCAACGCCCGCCACCGCAGCGTCATGGGCTCCAACATGACCTACGAGGACCTGGCGGTGAGCGCCAACTATGCCGACAGCTACTCCGCCTCGCTCCTGCGCACCGTGACCTACGCCGGGGCTGAGTGCCGCCTCCTGGAGCTCGAGCCCCTCGGCTCCTCGAGCGCCTACTCCAGGCTGGAGTGCTGGGTGGATTCGGGCGACTGGCTGCCCCTGAGGACGGATTACTACGACTCCTCGGGCGAGCTCTTGAAGCGCTTCATCCTGAGCGACGTCCGCACCGTGGACGGCGTGGCGACCCCCTACCGCTACGAGATGACGGGGCTCCAGGACGGCTCGGTGACGGAGATGACCATCCTCAAGGTGCGCTACGACCTGGACATCCCCGACTCGCTCTTCAGCGTTTCCAGCCTGGGCAAATAGGGGGAAGGATGCGTCCGATTCTTTTTCTTCTGCTCGTGCTCGTCCCGGTTTTCGCCGGAGACGACGACCCGCCGCCGGTTTTCACCGACGATGCGGACGGGGAGGACGCCGGGCCGGTCCTCGCGACCGAACCCGAGTCGGGGGAGTTCGATCTGGCCGAGCTCTTCGGCGAGGGGCTGGACTTCGTCGGGCGGCTGGACCTCTGGGCGCGGTACTACGACACCGCGGACCGGGAGCTCGGCAACTACGACGAGGGGCGCTTCGAGCTCACCTCGCGCTCGGGGCCGACCAAGGTGGACCTGCTCCTGATTCTCTACGGCTGGGCCGGCTACGACGCCCAGTTCTCCGGGGGGAAGGAGTTCGACTGGCGGCTGGACCGGGCCAACGTGAGCTGGTTCACAGACTGGCTCGAAATCAAGCTGGGGCGGCAGCGGCTGGCCTTCGGCCCCGGATACGTCTTCAACCCCTCGGACCTCTACGTCCAGCCCAGCTTCACCGACCCCACCCGTGAGGACCTGGGGCAGGATTCGCTGTTGACCACGTTCTACATCGGCCGGTTGTCCGGGGCGCAGCTCGTCGCCGTGCCCTCGCGCGTGGCGGCGGACGGGGATTACGGGGCGCGGCTCTTCACCAATCTGGGCGGCTTCGACCTGGCGGCGTCCTACTACCACCGGGGCTCCTTCGCCGCGGACCGGCGGGCGCACTTCGTCGGCCTCTCCGCGACCGGCGAAATCACCATCGGGGACTGGGACGGGCCGGGGATTTGGGCCGAGGCGGGTATAGATTTACCTTACTGGAGCGCGCGGCCCGAGGGCGCCGACGACCCCGAAACGACCTGGCGCGCATCCGCCGGGCTCTCCTACACATTCACCGGGGATTTTTCCGCCCTGGTGGAGTACTACCACGACGACGCCGGGGCGCGGGAGTTCAACGACTACGACTGGGCCTCGCTCCTGACCGGGGGTCGCTTCGTCCTCGGTCGGGACTACCTCTTCGCCAACCTGGAATACGATCTGGCCTCGCTGGTCACTCTGACGGCGATGGGCCTGGCGAACCTGCACGACAGGAGCCTGGTCGCCGGGCCGGGGCTGCGGTTCAACCTCTCGGACAACGTGGGGCTGACGCTGGGCGGGTTTTTGTTCCTGGGCGGGGAGAAGAGCGAGTACGGCCACGGGGAGATAGATTTCGGGATGTACGCCATTCCCGCCTTCCCGCACGTGGCCTACGCCCGCTTCGACGCGGCGTTCTAGGACCGGGTGCCCTTCCCGGCCCCCCTCTCCCTGTGGGAGAGGGCTAGGGTGAGGGCTGCCTTAGAAAAAACGCGGCGGCCCGCAGAGGACTCGTCCTACGGAGCCGCCCTACATTAACGGAGAGGGCCGGGGTGAGGGTCGAGGTAGGGAGCGTAACGGCGGCGGGGATTAAAATCCCCGCCCTACATTACAGAGAGGTGTTTTTGTATAATCGCTCCCTGCATTTTGCACGGGAGCGAATTGTCGAATCTCACCGTAGTAACCGGCGCCGCGGGGCACGTGGGCGCCAACCTCGTCCGCGCGCTTTTGGAAAAAGGGCGGCGCGTGCGCTGCATCGTCCGCGACGACACCCGGGCGCTGGACGGCCTGGACGTCGAGCGCGTCCGGGGCGACGTCCTGGAGCCGGAATCGTTGAGGCGGGCCTTCGCCGGGGCCGACGTCGTCCACCACCTCGCCGCGCGCATCTCCATCCTCGGCGGCGAGCGCGGGCGGGTGTGGGAGACGAACGTGGCGGGGGTGCGCCGCGTGGTGGAGGCCTGTCTGGCGTGCGGCGTCCGGCGGCTGGTGCACTTCAGCTCCGTCCACGCCTTCGACCAGCGCCCACTGGACGAGCCGGTGGACGAGGCGCGGGGTCCGGCGGACGACCGTCGGAACCCGGTTTACGACCGCTCGAAGGCCGCCGGGGTGCGCGAGGTTCTCGCCGGTGTGGAGCGCGGGCTGGACGCGGTCATCCTCCACCCCTCGGGCGTCATCGGCCCGTGGGATTACAAGCCTTCGCGGATCGGTCGCTTTCTTCTGGGTCTCTTACGGGGGCGGGTTCCCGCCGCGGTGGCCGGGGGATTCGATTGGGTGGACGCCCGGGACGTGGCCGCGGGCGCCCTGGCCGCCGAGGAGCGGGGCCGGACCGGGGAACGCTACATCCTCTCGGGGCATTACGCCACGGTTGGCGAGCTGGTGGAGTTTTGGGGAAAAATTTCCGGGGCGCGGATGCCGGGCTGGACCTCCCCCATGTGGCTGGCTCGCCTGGGTGCGCCCTTCGTCGGGATGTATGCAAAAATTTTCGGGGCCGAGCCGCTCTTCACCACCGAGGCGCTCCACGCCCTGCGGGGGAACCGGGCTTACGTCCGGGATAAGGCGGAGCGCGAGCTGGGCTACTCGCCGCGCCCCCTGGAGGAGACCCTGACCGACACCTACGCCTGGTTCGTCGGGGCGGGGATCACCGAGGAGAAACCCGCATGACGGAGCGCGGGTTCTACCACATCCTGCTCTGGGCGTGGCTTGGGGTGGCCGCCGCCGTCTGCGTCCTGCTCTTTTTCGTCACCGCCCCCTACGGCCGCCACCTGCGCCGGGGCTGGGGGCCGACGATCGCCAGCCGCCTGGGCTGGATGCTGATGGAGGCGCCGTCGCCGCTGATCTTCGCCGCGCTCTTCCTCCTGGGTGACCGGACGGCGAACCCCGTCAACTGCGCCTTCCTCGCCCTCTGGCTCACCCACTACCTCTACCGCGCCTTCCTCTTCCCCCTCGGCCTTCGCGAGGGGGGCAAGCGCATGCCGGCGGCGGTCGTTTCCCTCGGCGCCCTTTTCAACCTGGGCAACGCCTACCTGAACGGCCGTTGGCTGAACCTCTTCGGTCCGGCGTACGGCACCGGCTGGTTCGCCGATCCCCGTTTCATCGTCGGGGCGGCGCTGTTTCTCGTCGGCTTCGCCATCCACACTCGGGCTGATGGGGCGCTCATCCGCCTGCGCTCACCCGGTGAAACGGATTATAAAATACCGCGCGGCGGGCTCTTCCGCTGGGTCTCCTGCCCCAACTACCTGGGCGAGCTCGTCCAGTGGGGCGGCTGGGCCCTGGCGACCTGGTCCCTCGCGAGGCTGGCCTTCTTCCTCTGGACGGCGGCGAACCTCGTACCCCGCGCCCGCTCCAACCACCGCTGGTACCGGGACAACTTTCCCGACTACCCCCCGGAGCGCCGGGCGCTGTTGCCCTTTCTCTTCTAGCCTCCTACGCCCGCCGGTCCTTGGTGTATAATCGGACGCAGGGACCGCATTCAGTGAGGGCGTGATGTTGAAATCGGCAATCGTCCTTTGGGTTTTCCTTTCGTCGGCGTTGCCGGTTTGGGCCGACGCCGGTGTTGGCCAGTGGCCCTCCGGCGGTTCGGTGGGCGTCGTGTCGGCGGAGGATCCTAAAATCCACCTAGCTCGGGAATGGGTGACGGTGGAGCTGGGTTCGGAGCCGGTACGGGGCGATGGCTTTACTTACGATGATTATTTCTACGAAGTCACGGGCACGTTCTCCCTGGTCAACGAATGCGCCGCGCAGAAAATCATCCTCTTCCTGCCCCTCCATCAGGTTGATTACCACGATCCCATCGTCATGCCGGAGGATTACGAGGGCGGCCTGACGGGGATGCTCGCGGGCACGGACGCCTGGATGAAGGTCAACGGCGAGAAATTAACCCACCTCCTCTACATCGTGAGGGGGCTGCACGAGGGGGACGATCCGGGCGACGGGCATCTCTTCAGGTCCGGCGACGGTCGTGAGTTCGCCCTCTGGCCTCTGGAGAGAATTGAGGACAGCGATTTCGTCGAAATTAGTCCCGGCGACCCCTGGTGGATCTGGGCCCTGACCACTGCGGAATTTCCGCCCGGCGAATCCGCCCTCGAGTTCCACTACCTCGGCAGGCCGGGCGGCAGCGTTATGTCTGTATTCTCGCCTGTGGATTACCCGTTGTGGAGCGGGGCCGGTTGGAGCGACCCAATCGGAACGGGTCTGGTGGAGTATAAAGCGGTGGAAGGGCTCACCGTGGATGACCTTTTCGGGTTTTCCGCTCCGGAGGGCGTTGAGGTTGAGATCACCGGTGACGGGTACGTTTTCCGATTTGAGAATTATGAACCGGACCGGTACGATTCCGTATCCGCCGCAATCGTGACCAAATCCGTTTTCAAGCTACCCGATAAGGGTTTGTGGTCGATTCCCAGTCTGGATTCTCCGCTGGTTGCCGAGGTCGAATCGCCGTACCTGTACCGCGACCTGGACCCCATACGGATTGAGGGTGATTGGATTGAGTTTTCGGCCCGGCTCGAGGGTGAGGAGGTGCGCGGCTGGGCGCCCCTGCAGTTGGAACCGGGTAACCACTATGACTTGGTTCAGCTTTGCGGGGATGATGTGGGCGGCGAGCTCGAGGTGATTTGGCACAACCCGATAAACTTCCGCACCGACCCGGATCACGGTGCTCCACAGGTATCGGGATGCCCGACGGTTCAGCCCCGTGCTTATCTGTATTTCATCGAGAGACGGGGGGATTGGCTGCGGGTCATATACCCCGTTTACTCCTCCGAGACCCGCTACTACCTCGGCTGGGTCCGCTGGCGCTACCGGGACCCGGAAACCGGTGTGGAGAACATCTACATCCGCTAAGCGGCGGATTGATTGTGAACGAGGTTTAATTCCCAAGAAGGTCTGATGATGAGCGACGGACCGACGGTGGAGCTGCTGGCGGTCACGCCGGAGCCGGAGCGGCTGATCGAGGCCGCCGGGCGGACCTGCTACCTCTCTCTGGACAAAACGGGGGAGGACACGGCGGCGCGTTTTTCCCGGATGCTGCTGCGTTCCGGCCACCACTCGGTCTTCGAGCACGCCTCGGCCACCTTCCGCGTCCGGGGCGGTTCCCGGGCCTTCACCCACCAGCTCGTGCGCCACCGCCTGTGCGCCTTCAGCCAGCAGAGCCAGCGCTACGTGGACGAGCGCGGCTTCGGAGTGGTCAAGCCCGATTCCATCGCCGGGAATCCCGAGGCGGAAAAAATCTTCAACGAGCACATCGCGCACAGTCATGAGGCTTACGACAGATTGCGTAGGCTCTGCGGCATCCCCAAGGAGGACGCGCGCTTCGTGCTGCCCAATGCCGCGGAAAGCGAAATAGTCATCACGGCGAATTTCCGCGAATGGCGGTACATCCTGGAGCTTCGGGGCGACCACGCGGCCCAGTGGGAGATCCGGCGGTTCGCCGTTGAAGTTTTCAAGGTTCTGGTCGGGCACGCGCCGAACGTCTTCGGCGATTTCCGCCTGTCCGGCGACGGTATGTGTTTGGAGAAAGTGGACCTTATCGCTCAACATGAACGTCGTACCCGAAAAGGAAAATTACGGCGGGATTCACCCGGAGACGATTAATTAGATGAGGTCTTTGTAAAAGCGTCGCCCGTGTTTCGCCCGGCGGCGTCACGATTATTGCGGTTTCGCCGGCCGTTTTTCGCACCGCGCTCAACCGTGGGCAATAATCGCGCCGCCGCCTGGGTTGACTCCCTATAGGCTGTTTATCGGGTTATTCAAAGGTCTCTATAAATGTCTCTCCCAGGAGAAGTCGAGGTCCTGGTCGTCGGGGCCGGTCCGGCGGGGAGCCATCTGGCCCGGCGGCTGGCCGATACCGGCCGCGATGTCCTCCTCGTCGAGAAGCGGCCCGAGATAGGCAACCCGGTGCGCTGCGCCGAGGCGGTGGAGGCGGAACCGCTGCGTGTAACCTTGGGCGATCTCGAACCGGCCTGGATCGCCCAGGAAATCTACGGCGGCCGGGGCGTGGGTCCCGACGGCGACGAGGTCCGCTACGAGGGCGAAGATGTGGTCGGGTACGTGCTCAACCGGCGGCTCTTCGACCGGGGGCTGGCCCGGCTGGCGGTGGAGGCCGGCGCCCGGGTCTCGGCCCGGACACAGGCGACGGCGGTCCGGCGCGAGGGCGATTCGTGGTTGGTCACCCTCCGCGGGGACGGTGGACTGACGGACGTTCGGTGCCGGGGGTTGGCGGCCGCCGACGGCGTCGAGGGGCTGGTCTCCCGCTGGGCGGGGATCGGCAGGCCCTGGCCGCTCACGGAGCTGCACAGCGGCGCCCAGGCCCGGGTGATCGGCCTCGAGACGGAGCCGAAGCCGCTGGTGGAGTTCCACCTCGGCGAGGCCGTCGCGCCGGGGGGGTACGCCTGGTGCTTCCCCCTGGGCGGCGGCCGGGCCAACGTCGGGGTTTCCACCGACCCGTCGCGCGGGGGCGCCGAGGGCGCGAGGCTGCACCTGGAGCGGTTCCTCGCCCGGAGGATGCCGGAGGCCGGGGTGGTGGAGCTCGCGGCCGGCTCCATCCCCGCGCCGACGAAGCCGCGGAAGCTGGTCGCCGACGGCTTTCTGGCCGTGGGGGACGCGGCGGGCCATACCGAGCCGCTCTCCGGAGGCGGCATCGCCAACGCCCTCCAGGGGGCCGAGCTGGCGGCCGAGGTCCTGTCCGCCTCCCTGGCCGCGGGCGACGTCTCGGCCGGACGGCTGGAGGAGTACGCTCGACGCTGGGCGGCCACGGTGGGCCGCAGTCTGCGGCGATACGCCAGGCTCCGCCGGCTCTACCTCCGGCTCAACGACGCCGATTTCACCGAGCTGTTGCGTATCATGAACGGGCAGTTGGAGCGGTGGCGCGAGGGGAAGCGGACCTCGATGGTTTCCCTGCTCGGGGGTGTGGTGACCCGCTCACCCCGGCTTCTGGCCAAGCTGCGTTTTCTGCTCTGAATTCACGGGCGACCGGGTTTACAACCGAAGGTATTGTCTGTAAAATAGGGGGCCAGCTACGGTCGCCGACGGTGTCGGGCTCCGAGGTGGCGATGTTCCGCCGGATAACAATCGTTTTCGTCCTTTTATGCACTGTCGCGGTGGGCGAGCAGTTCGCCCTAGCCCCCGGCGACAAATTCACCGTCTCGGTTTTCTCCGAGGTCACATCCGAGGTCAGCACCGACAAGCCCTTCTCCGGGGTGTACGCGGTGGATCCCGACGGCAACATCCAGGTCCACATCCTGGGCAGCCTCCACGTCGAGGGAAAGACCCTGAAAGAGGTCCGGGAACTCTTCATGGAGGAGATGGCGCCCTACATGATCTCCCCCGACGTCACCGTAACGCTGAACTCCGCCACCCCGCGCTTCGTGTACGTGCTGGGTTACGTCGTCGGGCAACGCATGATGCAGATCGGCACCCGGGACACCGTCCTGGACTGCATCGCCCGCTGCGGTGGGGAGCTCTACGACGCCAGGCTCGACGCGGTCAAGGTCATCCGCGGCGGGCTCTCGAGCCCCGAAATCATCACGGTGGACCTCTACGCCGTCATCCACGAGGGCGATTTCAGCCAGAACATCGCCGTCCAGACCGGGGACATCATCTACGTGCCGAAGACCGCCCTCTACGAGTGGAACGAAATACTCTCCCGCATCTTCCCGTCGCTGTCGCTGGTTGATCGGACCCAGCAGATACTTTTGGACTACCAGGATCTCAACCCATAGAGGGCGGTTGGCGGGACGGGGTTTTTTTTAAAATTCCGGACCGACACTTTTTCACGGAGTAGCCAGACCCATGGGGGACGAGCCCAGGGGCGACAATTTTCTCATCCGTTTCCTGGCCCTCCTGTGGGCAGGGAAGTGGATCATCGTCTTCTGCGGTCTCTTTACCGGGATCGTCACGCTGGTCATCTGCCTCTTCCTCACGCCCATCTACTCCTCGGAGATGACGATCCTCCTCCCCGAGAAGGCGCAGACGATGACCTCGCTTCTTTCCGCTTTCGGCGGGATGAGTATCGGCGGGCTGGTGCCCACGACCGTGGACCTCCAGGCCGAGCTGATGGCCTCGCGGTCGGTGCTGGAGGAGGTGGTCGTCGAGTACGGTCTTTTGCCCGATTACTCCGAGGTTCCCTCAAACGACGACAAAACCCCCTACCTCTCCGATTTCAAGGCCAACGAGACGGCCGGCGGCAACGACTACACCTTCGAGTTCACCTCCGATGAAGGTGATTACATCGTCTACACCGGCAAAGGCCGCTACATCGGTTCCGGCAAGAATTTCGACCGCTTCGAGGCCGAAGGGCTGAACTTCGTCATGGTCTGCCACACCCCCGAGGAGGGTGAGACCTTCACCGTGACGATAAACACGCCGGAAGAGGCCGCCGCCCTGCTCAGAGACATGATAGACGTCACGCCCTCGACCGGCGACACCATCATCGTGACCGCCGAGAGCTACACGCCGGTGATGGCGCAGAACATCATCACCGCCATCGTCAACAAGTACATCGAGCGCACCGAGACCTACTACTCGGGCACCTCGGGCCAGCTCCGCTCCTTCCTGGAGAACCAGGTGAACGAGGTGCGGGCCAAGCTCGAGAACGACGCCCGCAGCCTGGCCGCCTACAGTGTGGAGCAGATGGTCTATGCACCCGATGTCGAGGTGTCCACCCTCATCGGAGAGATATCGGTCCTCGAGCAGCAGCGCCTCATGGTCAAGGTCCAGCGCCAGGTGGCCGAAAGGCTGATGGAAAGCGCCCAGACTTCGGGCACTACGATCTCGGCGGAGGCCGCGGCCGCGGCGGCCATGGGCTTTCCCGGAACCACGGCGACCTACGACGTCGCCACCTCCGCCCTCGAGACCCAGGTGGACAATCTGCGGTTACACCTTGCCCAGCTTCAGACCCACTACACCGAGGAGCACCCCCTGGTCAAGGAAGCCGAGGCGTCCCTGCGCACGGCGGAGGAGGAGCTGCGGGACAAGAGGCTGCGCAACATGAACAAACAGCTCGACGAGCTGCGCACCACGGAGCTTTCACTCCAACGGGAGATTGACAACATCAAGGACTTTTTGCGCAATCAACCCCCGAAGTTCGTCGAGTACGCGCAGCTCAAGCTGGAGATAGCGGGGTACGGCGAGCTCTACAAGTACCTCTTGGCCCAGTTCGAGCAGGCCCGTCTCGAGGAGCAGCGCACCCTGGCCAACCGCGACGTCCCGCGTATCGTCTCCGCGGCGAGCTACGACTCGAGGCCTGCGCGGCCGCGGAAGGTCATCTACACGCTCATCGTCGGTTTCATCGGCGGTTTGATCGGCATCGGCCTCGTCCTCGGCCGCCACTATCTGCGGCGCACCGAGTTCGTGGACCGTCTGAAGGCGGAGGCGTCCGAACGGGCGCCTCGGCGCAGAAAGAAGGGACGCCGTGGTCGCGGTGAGGATGATTAGCGCGTAATGGTCGCCCGCGGGGCGGCCGTTTTTAACACCCGCCACGCCCCCCGTGGAGACCTCCGAGCCCTTCTCGTTCGACTGGGGATAACCGATGGACAAGGTGGAAGAGGACCTGACCCGGGCACAGCTTTGGGCGCTCGAGCTCTACCAGAGGCAACTCCTGCGGACGACCCGGCGTCTCCGGGAGCTGCCGGAGGAGGAATCGTCGCTCCGGCGGCGGCTCGAGGAGTCGGAGAAGGGCCTGAAAGACCTCGAGGGGGAGCTCAAGACGAAACAGATGGAGCAGAAGCACCTGGAGATGGACGCGGACGGCGTCAAGGAGAGACGGACGCGACATCAGCAGCAGCTCCTTACGGCCAAGGACAACCGGGAGTACAAGACCCTCCTGGAGGAGATCGAACTGGAGAAGGGGCGGCAGTCAGAGGTGGAGGACCGCATTCTGGAGCTGATGGAGGGTATCGAGGAGCTGTTCCCCCGGGTGCGGGAGGCCCGCGCCGAGAGTGAGCGAACGGTGTCCGAGGCGCAAAGCGCCCTGGCGGCCGTAGCCGTCGAGGGGGAGAACCTCAGGAAACGTTTGGCCAAGCTCGGGAAGGAGAGGACGGCCCTGGTCGAGCGCCTGAACCCCGTCGGTCGGCGCATTTTCGACAAGCTCTCCGCCCAACCGCACGTCTGTGCCCTGGTGGACGGCGCCATCTGCGCCTCCTGCCACATGGAGGTGCCGACTCAGACGCAGAGCGAGATACGCTCTGGCAGCCTGAAGAGCTGCGAGTCCTGCTCCGCCGTCCTTTTCACCGAGGAGCAGGCCTCGGTGGCCCGGACCATGGCCCGCAACCTCGGGTTCACGCCCGACGACGGACGAGGATAAACCGACGTGGAACCGGTCATCGTCGTTAACGGGGGCGCCTGGAGCATCCCTCCGGACCAGTGGCCGGCCCACCGCGAGGGCTGCCTGCGGGCCGCCCGGACCGGGTACGCCGAGCTGAGCCGCGGCGCCTGCGCCCTGGACGCCGTGGTGGCGGCGGTGTGCGTGCTGGAGGACGATCCGACTTTCGACGCCGGGGTGGGATCGGTCCTGGGACGGGACGGCTACCCCGAGCTGGATTCGGGAATCATGGACGGGTCCACTCTCCGCTTCGGCGGGGTGGTGGGCGTCCGCCGGTTCGCCAACCCCATCCGCATCGCCAGGGCCGTGCTGGAGAACGGGAAGCACTGCCTTCTGGCCGGCGAGGGGGCCGAGCTCTTCGCCCGGGAGCTGGGCTTCCCGGAGTGCGAACCCGAGGCCCTCATCCTGGACCGTGAGCGGATCAATTGGAACCGGTACCGGTCCGAGGGATTCGACCTCGCCGAGAAGTTCGAGAAGCCGAAGGACACGGCGGGGGCCGTCGTCCTGGACTCGAGGGGCGACCTGGCGGTGGGCAATTCGACGGGCGGCGTCTCTTTCAAACACCCGGGGAGAATCGGTGATTCGGCCCTGCCCGGCTGCGGTCTTTACGCCGACAACCGGTACGGCGCCTGCTGCTGCACCGGTTGGGGGGAGCAGATAATGCGCCTGGTCCTGGCCAAGGGGGCGGTGGACGACCTCGGACGGGGTCTGGCGCCCGAGGAGGCCGCCCGTTCCGCCCTGGACAGGCTGAGCCGATTCGAGCGCGGTCGAGGCGGCCTGATCGTCCTCGCCCCGGACGGCGGGACCGCGGCCCTCTTCAACACGCCCCGCATGGCCTGGGCCTCGGTCGGACCCCGGGGCGAGCGGACGGCGGAATAGCCGTGACGACCGACGCGGTTCCGAGACAAAGCGCACGCGGCATCGAACGGCTGCTCCCGTGGCTCGCGGCGTCGGTCGCGCTGGTTCTCTACCTCGTCACTCTGGCCCCCGGGCTGGTCGCCGGAGACGCCGGAGAGCTGCAGACCGCCGTGGCGAGCCTCGGCGTGGCCCACCCCACCGGCTACCCCCTGTACCTCCAGACGGGCCTCCTTTTCCTCGCCCTGGGCGGGGCGTGGGGGCTCAACCTTTTCTCGGCGTTGGCCATGGCTCTGGCCGCGGGGCTGGCCGTGCGCCTGGGCCTCCGCCTGACCGGGTCCGCGGTCGCCGCGGTCTTCGTCGGCGTGCTGGTGATTTTCGGCCAGCAGGCCTGGCTCGAGGCGCTCTCCGCCGAGGTGTACGCCCTCTCCCTCGCTCTCCAGCTCGTCTGTCTGAACCTGGCCCTCGAGCTGCGCGGGGCGGCGGGGTCCGCCGGAACGGTAAAGGGGGATTCGAAGCCTGACTCCCGCTTCTTCCCGCTCCTGGCGCTGGCCTACGGCCTGTCGCTGGCCCATCACCTGTCGGCCCTGTTCCTCCTGCCCGCCCTCCTGGTCCTCGTACCGTGGCGGGACCTGGAGCCACGTTCGGGGGCCCTGGCGGCCGCCGCCTTTCTCCTCGGGCTCTCGGCCTATCTCTACCTGCCGCTCCGGGCGGCGTCTACCTCCGCGGTGAACTGGGGGGATCCGCGGACACTGGGGGCGCTCCTTGCGCACCTGCGGGGCGGCGATTACGGGACGGCCCTCTTCAGCGGCACGGCGACCGGTTATCTGGCGCGCCTCGGCCGCCTGGCCCTGCTGTTGGTGATGGAGCGGGGCTGGCTGATTCTGGTCCCCATCCTCCTCGGGCTGGTCTTCTGTTTCGTGGAGCGCCCGCGCTGGGCCGCGGCCCTAATCTCCTGGGTTGCGGTGGGCCTCTTTCTCACCGCCGGGTACGCCAAACCGGACGTTGACGCCTACCTTCTGGGACCCGCGGCGGCCCTGGCCCTTCTGGCCGGGCTCGGTCTCGCCCGGGCCCAGAGGCGGTTCAAGGACCGCTGGCTGGGCCGGTCCATGCCGCTCTTGCCCGTCGCCGTGGCCGGGGTTCTGTTTGCCTACCACGCGGGGCACGCGCGCGCGGGAGACAGGCTGGCGGAGCGGTTCGCCGCCGATGTCCTCCGCGTCGCCCCCCCCGGTTCCCAGCTCCTGGCCCGCACCGACGACCTCTTCGGCGCCCTGGCCCTGCACGAAACCGCCGACCTCCGCCCAGACGTGGAGCCACTCTTCCGCTTCCTCCGTCGGACGCAGGCGGAGTACGGGGACGATTTTCTCATCCCCGCACTCCGGGCGCACCGCCCGGTAACCGGGCTCGTGCCCGAGGGGCTGCCGGACAGAGGGCTACAGCCGACCGGCCTGGGGTACCGTTACCCATCCGTCGTCGAGGGGGCGACGGTGAGCGCCCTCGAGTATCTGGAACGGCGTCCCGGGGTTTACCCCGACGTTGCCTCGCGGAACCTGGCCCTCCAGTACCCGCTCTCGCGGCTGTCCCACGCGCTGGGCGCCGGTTTCCCGGGGTGCGCCGCGGGTCAACTGGCCCTAGCCGACCTCGTCGCCGGAAAGAACTGGCAACCGCGGGCCAGGCTGGCCGAAACCCTCGACGCGCTGGGGTTGGACCGTCTGGCCCTCGGTCACTATGAGGCGGCGGTTTCGCTCTCCGCCGACGACGCGGCGCTCCTGGCCAACGCCGGTGCCCTGGCGGCGGAGCTGGGCGACGACGAGCGGGCCGTGGATTTCCTGAAGCGGGCGCGGGAGCTCTCCGGTCCGTCGGCCCTCGCGGCCGGGGAGAACCTGGCCCTCTTCTACGAATCGAAGGGATACCTGGGCGAGGCGGAGCGCGCCTGGCGGTGGCTCGTGGAGCGGATGCCCGATGAGGCCGGGGTCCACTCCAACCTGGCCGCGAACCTCGTGCGGCAGGAGCGGATGGGCGAGGCGGAGACCGCCTACCGCCGGGCTCTGGAGCTCGATCCCGCCCACCTCGAGGCGCTGACCGGCCTGGCCGCCATTCTCTTGAGCGAGGGTCGTCTCGACGAGGCCGAAACGCCGCTGAACGAGGCGCGGCGCATCGCCCCGGGGGCGGCGGTGGTCGGATACGATCTGGGGCTCCTCCACCAGGCGAGGGGCGAGCTGGACCTCGCGGCGGCCCGCTTCGCCGACGCGTTCCGCGCCGATCCCTCCATGACTCAGGCGCTTTTAAACCAGGCCGTCTGCACCCACGAGGCCGGTCGCTACGACGAGGCCGAGGAGCTGTACCATCGCTGCCTGGTCCTCATGCCCGACGAGCCGGAGGTTTACTTTCACTTCGCCAGGCTCGTCGAGCTCTCGCCGATGGGGGCGGCGGACGCGGCGATTCTGTACCGGGAGTTCCTCCGCCTGGCCGGACCTCGGACCCCCGGTGATCAGAAGGCGTTCGCCGAGGCGCGTCTGGCGTATTTTAATGAGACTGACATTCAATAAGAATAGTTCTTGACATTCACCAGACGGGGTGCTAGATTTTCCTTGTGTTACCTGTCGGCTTCTCCGACGGGGCTAACGATTTTGCGAACCAACAACATCCGGAGGAAATGTATGAAGAAGCTCGTGCTATTGCTGCTTGTTGCCGTTGCGGCCTTCGCCGCCAACAGCCTGGTTACCTCCGGCATCCCGTTCAACACTCATCCTCAGCCCCCGGCCGAGTATGAGTTCTACTGGGATGACGGGATTATGTCCAGCGGTTGGATCTGGTTCACCGGCGGCAACTACTGGGGCGTGCAGTTCGACGAGGTCAAGACCGGCGGATCTACCGGTACGGTAAACACTTACGGTGCCGTGACCTATCCTGGTTGGCCGGACACCCCCTTCCAGGGCACCAACCTCCACACCTTCTCGGACCTGGGCGGCTACCCGGGCACAGACCTGGGGTTTGAGAACTTGATGTTCACCGCGGGCGGCGTTTTCCAGTGGATAGATTCCGATCCCGTCATTGATGTGACCGACGCCGTCTTCTACATCGCCTTCCAGCAGGTCGGGAACTACCCGCAGGCCGACTCGATAGGCGTGGACGCCGTGGCCGGGACGCACGACTGGACCGGCTACCAGGGCTCCTGGGCCCCTTCGACCGCCTTCGGCGACTTCATGCTCCGTTGCTACTGGGATGAGGTTGCCGTCAATGAGACCACCTGGGGCGCCGTCAAGGCCCTGTACTAGACACATCCGGTACCTACGGGCGGCTCTCGGAGCCGCCCTTTTTTTATGGATAGCGGGCCGGGTACGGTGAGCGGAGAGTCGGGGAGGCGGGTCATACCGCTCCAGGCGGTGGACGATTCACCGGTTGGCTCGGAATCGGAGCAAGGCCTTTTTTATTCTGAAACGGGAGTCAGAACGTGTTAAATATTATAGGTGAGGGTGTTCTTTTACCCTGTTCAAGATTCTTGTCACACACCAAGGGGGAACAATGAGAAAGGCGTTTTGGCTCATTTTTTCTCGCCACGGCGGCCCTGACCGCCAACACCGTGGCGACCACCGGCATCTGCCTCAACGCCCATTCCCAGCCGCCGGAGGAGTTCGAGTTCTACCGAGACGACGGCATCATGTCCAGCGGTTGGGTCCGGTTCACCGGCGGCGACTACCGGGCCGTGCAGTTCGACGATGTTAAGAACGACGGGAGACCCGGCGTGGTCACTCTCTACGGTGCATGCACCTACACCGGTTGACCCGACGGTTCCTCCCAGGGCGTTGACATGCACACCTTCGATGACCTCGGCGGCTATCCCGGTGATGACCCGTGGTGGGGTCTTCTCCAGTTCACCCAGGGCGGCGTGTACCAGTGTGTGGATGTAATCCCACCGCAGTCGGTACCAGGTGTTTTCTACATCTCCCAGCAGATAGGCAACTACCCTTCGACCGACGCGATGGTCGTGGACTCCGTGGCCGGGACGCACAACTGGACCGGCTGCCGGGGCTCCTGTCCCCGACGACCCTCTTCGGGGACTTCCTGCTGCGCTGCTGCTCCGACGATGAAAATCCGAACGTCGAGGACATTATTTGCGGTCGGGGGAAGGCTCTGTACTGAGTCTTGGCGAGAACGGGGAGCGGTCGCAAACCGCCCCCCCGGCTGCATCTTGGACGGAACATCTTGCCGGTGTCCATTTTATGTGCTATGAAACTGTGTCGGAAAGGAATAAACTTGTAATATCAACTACAGGAGGAGGATGTCATGCGAAAGGTGTTCATTGCCATCGTCGTGCTGGTCATGGGCGCCTCGGCATATCCCCCGGCGCTGTCCACTACCGGACCGGCCTTTAACGCCCACCCAGGCCCGCCGACGGAGTACGAGTTCTACTGGGACGACGGCATCGTGAGTAGCTGCTGGGTCTGGTTCACCGCCGGGAACTACTGGGCCGTTAAATTCGACCAGGCGAAGACCGGCGGCGCTGATGGCTACGTCACTAAATATGGCGCTGTGGCCTATCCAGACTGGCCGGACTCGACGTATCAGGGTTGCTACATGCACACCTTTGAGGACGTGGGCGGCTATCCGGGGAGCAGCCTCGACAACGAATACCTGGGGTTCACCCAGGGTGGAGTCTTCGAGTGGGTTTATCCCGGCAGCCCGGTCTTTGTGGATGGTGGTGTCTTCTACATCGCCTTCCGGCAGTTTGGGAATTACCCGTATACAGACGCCATTGGTGTGGACGCCGTGGCCGGGACGCACAACTGGACCGGCTACCAGGGCTCCTGGGCCCCGTCAACCGCCTTCAGTGATTTCATGATCCGTTGCTACTGGAACGATGAGATACCAGAAGATGACAGCTCACCATATGTGACCGGCATGGATCCCGCCGACGGCGCCGAGGACGTGCCCGTGGACACGACGATCGTCTTCCACGTGGTGGACGACATCTCCGGGGTGGACGTGGCGACCATCGAGTTCACCGTGGAGGACGCCTCGAAGAACGTCCACAGCTTCGCCCTGGCCTTCAACATCGGTGGCCTCTCCCCGATCCGTGTGATATCGGGAACTCTATACATAGACGATGACGACCTCAACGACGTGGTTTGTATCTTTTTCCCTGACGACGACCTGCCTGAAGGTGAAACTATTACTTGCACCGTGGATGGTACACTGGCTGATTGTTGTGGTAATAGGATGGGTGAGGATTTCGTCTGGACCTTTACTACCAAGGATTACCAGTCGGTGGAAGACACCACCTGGGGGCGGGTGAAGGCGCTGTACTAGGGCGCGTGGAGATCGGGGGCGGTCGCCAAACCGCCTTCCCGGCTGCGCCTTGGACAAAACATCTTGCCAGTGTCCATTTTATGTGCTATAAAAGTATGTCGGAAGGGAATAAATTTGTCCTTTCAACTACAGGAGGAGGATCTCATGCGAAAGGTGTTCATTGCCATCGTCGTGCTGGTCATGGGTGCCGCGGCGTATCCCCTGACGCTGTCCACCACCGGACCGGCCTTTAACGCCCACCCAGGTCCGCCGGCGGAGTACGAGTTCTACTGGGACGACGGCACTTTGAGCAGCGGCTGGGTTTGGATGACCGCCGGGAACTACTGGGCGGTGGATTTCGACGACGAGAAGACCGGCGGGATCACCGACGGTGTGGTCAACACCTACGGGGCCGCGACCTACCCCGGCTGGCCCGACAGCACCTACCAGGGCTGCTACATGCACGTGCTCGGCGACGACGGGGGGTATCCCGGCGCGGACCTCGACCGCACCTACCTCGGGTTCACCAATCCAGGCTCCTTCGAGTGGCTTGACGCCGGCGTCGCCCTGACCACCAGCACCTTCTACATCGCCTTCGAACAGGTCGGCGGTTACCCGAACTGCGACTCGATGGGCGTTGACGCGTCCAGCGGCTCGCACAACTGGACCGGTTACCAGGGCTCCTGGGGTAACAGCACGTCTTTCGGTGACTTCATGCTCCGCTGCTACTGGGATGGCGAACCCATCGAGGACTTCCAGCCGCCCGAGGTGACCGGCATGGACCCCGATGACGGCGAGGTTGGCGTGTCCGTGGAGACGACGATCGTCTTCCACGTGGTGGACGACATCTCCGGGGTGGACGTGGCGACCATCGAGCTCACCGTGGAGGACACCTCGTTGAACATCCACAGCTTCGCAGTGGCCTTGAGCGCCGGCGGTCTCTCCCCGGCCGGCGTGATATCGGGGGTCATGTACATTGACGACACGGACCCCCTCGACGTCGTCTGCACCTTCACCCCCGACGACGACCTGCCCTATACCGACACCATCACCTGCACCGTGGCCGCCGGCCTGGCCGACGAACGGGGCAACGAAACCAGCCAGGACGTCGTCTGGGATTTCTCGACCGAGGACGTCGGAGTGAAAAACAGCACCTGGGGCGAGATCAAGGCGCTCTACTAGCACCCGCTGGCGGGACGGGGGCGGTTGCCAAACCGCCCCTAACTACGTCCTGGATGGCACACCTTGCCCGACTTCTTTTTTTATGCTATAAATAACGTGCATTTTCATAAAACTTTCGATTTCAGACACGGGGGAGGATGTCATGCGAAAGATGTTTCTTTTCATCTTCGTGTTAGTCACGGGAGTCGCGGCTTCGTGGCTGGCCGTGTCCGCCACCGGGCCGCCCGTCAACTCCCACCCCGATCCGCCGGCGGAGTACGAGTTCTACTGGGACGACGGCACCTTAAGCTATTTTTGGTGCTGGTACACCGGCGGCAACTACTGGGCCGTTCAGTTCGACGACGAGAAGACCGGCGGGGTCGCCGACGGCACGGTCACCGCGTACGGAGCCGCGACTTACCCCGATTGGCCCGACAGCACCTACCAGGGCTGCTACATGCACGTCTTCGATGACGTGAGCGGCTATCCCGGCGCGGACCTCGACCACGCCTATCTCGGGTTCACCGATCCAGGCTCCTTCGAGTGGATTGACGCCGCCGTCGCCCTGTCCACCAGTATCTTCTACATCGCCTTCGAGCAGTTCGGCGATTACCCGTATTGCGACTCGGTGGGCGTGGACGCCGAGGCCGGCACGCACAACTGGACCGGCTACCTGGGAGACTGGTCCCCGATGGACCTCTTCGGCGACTTCATGCTCCGCTGCTACTGGGAGGACGACACCGTCGAGGACTACCTCCCGCCAGAGGTGACCGGCATGAATCCCGCCGACGGCGCCGGGGACGTGCCCGCGGAAACGACGATCACCTTTCACGTGGTGGACGACATCTCCGGGGTGGACGTGGCGACCATCGAGTTCACCGTGGAGGACACATCGAGGAACATCCACAGTTTCGCCCTGGCCTTCAGCGTCGGAGGCCTCTCCCCGACCGGCTTAATATCGGGGGTCCTGTACATTGACGATACGGACCCCCTCGACGTCGCCTGCACCTTCACCCCCGACTCGGACCTGCCCTACGCCGACGTCATCACCTGCACCGTGGCCGCCGGTCTGGCCGACATACTTGGCAACGAAACAGACCATGACGTAGTCTGGGATTTCACGACCGAGGGCGAACCCGTCGAGGACTTCAGCCCGCCCGAGGTGACCGGCATGAACCCCGCCGACGGCGCCGAGGACGTGCCCGTGGAGACGACGATCGTCTTTCACGTGTGGGACGACTTTTCCGGGGTGGACGTCGCGACCATCGAGTTCACCGTGGAGGACACATCGAGGAACATCCACAGTTTCGCCCCGACCTTCAGCGTCGGCGGCCTTTCCCCGACCGGCGTGATATCGGGGGTCCTGCACGTTGACGACATAGACCCCCTCGACGTCGTCTGCAAATTCACTCCCGACGACGACCTGCCCTATACCGACACCATCACCTGCACCGTGGCCGCCGGCCTGGCCGACGCGCTGGGCAACGAAACCCACAATGACATCGTCTGGGATTTCTCGACCGAGGACGTCGGGGTGAAAAACAGCACCTGGGGCGAGATCAAGGCGCTCTACTAGCACCCGCGGGCGGGGCGGGGGCGGTTTTGACGAACTGGGGTGTGTGAAGGCGCTGTACCGATTCTCGTTGGATAAAAAAACGGGCGGCCGAGCGGCCGCCTTTTTTATTGCTTGGAAAATTGAACGCCGGGACGTTATACTATAAATGAGGATATCCTTAGGCTAGTATCCTTCGAACTACTGATTGACGAGGAGTGGTGATGAAAAAGCTTTTCTGGATACTGTTTCTCGCCGCGGCGACCCTGGCCGCCAACGCCGTGCAGACCGTCAGCGCCCCCCCGAACGCCCATCCCCAGCCCCCCACGGAGTACGAGTTCTACTGGGACGACGGCATTATGAGCAGCGGCTGGTGCTGGTACACCGGCGGCGGCAACTACTGGGCCGTGCAGTTCGACGATGTCAAAACCGGCGGCGAGCCCGGCGTGATCAACCTCTACGGTGTTTACTCCTATTCGTCGGGCTGGCCGGATGGGTCGGGCCAGGGCTGCTACATGCACACCTTCGGGGACCTGGGCGGCTATCCGGGCGGCGAGCTGGACCGCACCTACTGCCCGCTCGAGATCAGCGGATTCGAGTGGACACCCCCGGAGACCGATCCCCTCAACGTGACCACCGGCACCTTCTACATCGCCTTCGAGCAGATAGGTAGCTACTCGAACTGCGATTCAATCTACGTGGACGGCGCGGCCGGTACGCACAACTGGACCGGCTACCAGGACTCCTGGGCCCCCACCACCATGTTCGGTGACTTCATGCTCCGCTGCTACTGGGAGGACGGGCTGCCCGCCGTCGAGGAGATCACCTGGGGGCGGGTTAAGGCGTTGTACTAGAAGATTTTTCAAACTGGATGAGGAGCGGCCGCGGTCGTCCCTCTTCTTGCACCCGGAGAGAAAATGTAGTATTTTATAAGTCGTGTTGGGAAAGTGGGGGCACATGAAACGACTGCTTTTGTTGTTCGTCGTAGCGCCATGCCTGGCCTTCAACGCCTTAACCACCACCGGACCCGCCTGTAACGCCCACCCCGGCCCGCCGACGGAATACGAGTTCTACTGGGACGACGGCATCCTGACCAGCGGGTGGTGCTGGTGGACCGGCGGCGACATGTGGGCCGTCCAGTTCGACGACCAGAAGACCGGCGGTGTCGCCGACGCCCTGGTCACCGCCTACGGGGCCGTGACATACCCGAACTGGCCCGACGGCACCTACCAGGGCTGCTACATGCATGTCTTCGACGACGACGGGGGGTATCCCGGCGTGGACCTCGACCGGACTTATATGGGATTCGATGAGCCGGGCTACATGGAGTGGCTCGACACCGCCGTCCCCCTGTCCACCAGCACCTTCTACGTCGCCTTCGAGCAGTTCGGCGACTATCCAAATTGTGATTCGATGGGCGTGGACGCGGTATCCGGTACGCATGACTGGACGGGTTACCAGGGCTCCTGGGGCAGAACCACACTCTTCGGCGACTTCATGCTCCGTTGCTACTGGGAGGACGACCCCGGCGAGGACTTCCGTCCGCCCGAGGTGACCGACATGGACCCCGAGGACGGCGCCGAGGGCGTGCCCGTGGGCATGATAATCACATTCCACGTGGTGGACGACATCTCCGGGGTGGACGTGGCGACCATCGAGTTCACCGTCGAGGACACCTCGAAGAAAGTCCACGGCTTCGCCCTGGCCTTCAGTACCGACGGCCCCTCGCCGACCGGCGTGATATCGGGGGACCTGTACATTGACGACACGGACCCCCTCGACGTTGTCTGCACCTTCATGCCCGATGTGGACCTGCCCTACGCCGACGTCATCACCTGCACCGTGGCCGCCGGCCTGGCCGACGCGTTTGGCAACGAAACCCGCCACGACATCGTTTGGAGCTTCGGAACCGAGGACAATCCGGGAGTGGAGAACTGCACCTGGGGCGAAATCAAGGCGCTGTACTGACCCGCGGAACGCGTCGAAAAAGCATCCCTTCCG
>Ga0307378_10003049_pt1 | contig 24853 bp, 31 predicted proteins | sample UN1MG_FD_202238 | JGI IMG/M metagenome (GOLD analysis project Ga0307378, IMG submission 202238) | Soil microbial communities from Risofladan, Vaasa, Finland - UN-1 | ecosystem: Environmental > Terrestrial > Soil > Coastal area > Acid sulfate soil | place: Finland: Risofladan, Vaasa | collected...
CCACTTTGACGCCCTGTACAATTTCAAAACCCGTGGGGGATTAGGAAATGACGCTACCAGGAAAGAAGCCCAACGAAGGCCAGCCGGTCCGGCACCGCAATGCGCCGCGGCACGACTGGACGGAGGTCGAGGACAAGCCGTTTGAGGACGCTCCGCCGCTATCGAAGGCGGGACCCAACGGGCGCCGGTGGCCGGCGCAGACGCGGCGCTGGTGGCATGCGGTTTCCACGATGCCGCACTGCATTCTCTGGACTGAGGCTGACTGGCAGTTTGCGCTCGATACCCTATTGCTCGCTGCGGCCTTCCATAGTGGCGATATGAAGCAGGCGAATGAGCTGCGGCAGCGCGAGAAGATCATGGGCACGACGCTTGATGCCCGCCGCGACCTGCGCATCAAGTACGTCGAAGCGGCGGCGCAGACGGAGAAGCCGGCGCTAGTGGCTATTGAAAGCTACCGGAAGGAGGTCGAGGGATGAAGGAAGCCCTGCAATTCGAGCAGGCTGACCTGTGGGCTATACCCATCATAGTAATTCTGTATGCTGGCCTTGCTTGGGCCTTCTTCGAACTTGGAAGCTACGAGATGACAGGGACGCGCGGCTGGCGCCGGATACCGGCGGGCGCGAGACTGTCAGTGAAAATCCTACAGCGCAACTTCAAAAGATGGCTTGCCGAGATGGAGGCAAGGCGGAGGAAGCGATGAAGAACCCGTTCAGGCGACGCAGGCCCCCACCGCCCATGACGAGAGAGAACGCCCTGCTGAGTATCCGGAGGGACTTTGGCCCCGTAGATTACTTGACCGATGGGCAACTGGAATGCGCCGTACTTAGCGCAGCAGGGCTGAGGGAACCATTGAGGGCGCCTGAGCGAGCGCCGATGAGGGGCTACGACGAAGGGGAATGGCAGATTCAGTTAGGCACACAAGTCCGCGACGTGTTTGGCGCTCCGGCCAGGGTGAGGGACATGCGGTTCTATCGCCGGCCGGACCAGGGGAACTTCGAGCTGCTACTGGAGGTGGAATTCGAGAACGGCATTCGCCATTGGGATGTGTACTATCACTTCTTGCCGGACGACGCAGATGCCTCCAACTTCATCAAGCCCTGGAAGGGGGGCCGCAGGATGACTCACTGGCATCTAGGCGGCGATTCCTGCGTCGCACATGCTGCCTTGGACTCAGTAATCGAGATGACCGCCCGAGCCCTTGAACTGTACTGGGGGGATGAACGTGACCTCTGGTGGGCATGGTTTGAATGGATCGATGGTGACTGAAGTAACAAGCGCCCCCGTCATCTTCGGCCCGACCTGGCGGCGCGACAAGCGCGGGCGCTTCATCCTGCCGAAGCACACCCTCGGCTGGGACATACTCGGCTGGACGGCGGAATACCTGCTGCAGCCAGACGGACCGAAGGCCGGCGAACCGTGGCACTTCACGCCCGAACAAAGCAGATTCCTTCTGTGGTGGTACGGTATCAACGAGCAGGGGGGCTTTATCTATCGCTCCGGGATGCTGCGCCGCATGAAGGGCTGGGGCAAGGACCCGCTCGCCGCCGCCATCTCTGCCGTTGAGTTCGTCGGACCCTGCCGCTTCGATCACTGGGAAGACGGGAAGCCGGTCGGCCACCCCCATTATGCCGCCTGGATTCAGGCCGCCGCCGTCAGCCGTGACCAAACGCGCAACCTCATGACGATCTTCCCCGCCATGCTGTCCCGGAAGGCGATCAACGAATACGGCATGGACATTGGCAAGGAGATCATCTACGCGGGCGGCGGGCGCCAGCGCATCGAGGCCGTGACGAGCTCGCCGCGTGCGCTGGAAGGCGGTCGCGCGACCTTTGTTGTGAAGGACGAGACCCATCAGTGGATCGGCTCGAACGAAGGGCACGAGATGAGCAAGGTGATCGCCCGTAACGTGGCGAAGTCCCGCGACGGCTCCTCGCGCGTACTGGCGATTTCCAACGCGCACGCGCCGGGCGAGAACTCGGACGCGCAGAAGGACTACGAGACGGCGCAGAAGATCGCGCAGACCGGCGAATCATCCGATTTCCTCTATGACTCGCTGGAAGCACCGGAAGGCATAGACCTTGACGACGACGCCTCCGTGATGGCGGGGCTGCTGGGCGCCCGGGGTGATTCCGAGTGGGTCAGTCCTGAGCGCCTGCTGGCCGAGATCCGCGACCCGCGGACATCGTCCGCGATGGCGCGGCGCTTCTACCTCAACCAGATCGTCGCCGAAGAGGACAAGCCGTTCGACTACGAGCAATGGCTGACGCTGGCGAAACCCGGCCACGTCGTGCCCGACGGTGCTCTCATAACGCTCGGCTTCGACGGCTCGACGAAGCGCGACCATACCGCGCTGATCGGGACAGAGATCGGGACCGGCCATCAGTGGGTTGTGGGCTACTGGGAACCGCGCGAAACCGAGGGCGGCGACACAGAGATCAATTTCCTTGAGGTCGATGAGACCATAACCCTCGCGTTCAAGCGATGGAAGGTGTGGCGCCTGAATGCCGACCCGTACTACTGGCGCGACATGGTAGGTTGGTGGGCGGGCCGTTACGGCGCTGAGGTCGTCGTGAGCTGGTCCACGACCATCTATCGCAAGATGGCGGGCTCCCTGCTGGCCTATCGCAACGCGATCCAGACGGGCGCCCTGACGCACGACGGGGATGCTCGCTTTGCCGCCTGCATCCAGAACGGGCACAAGCAGATGCGGGAGTTCACCGATGACGATGGCAACCGCATGTGGACGATTCAGAAGGAGCGCCCCGACTCGCCGTTGAAGATCGATGCGGCGATGGCGGGCTGTCTGTCCTGGGAGGCATACACGGCGGCGATAGCGGCCGGCGTGAGTACGGAGTCGGCGAAAGTCGGCATGATGCTGGTATAGGAGGAAGACGTGACAAAGGAACGTGTCGTAGCGTCTAGTCGGGGGTGCCTGTTCGAGTATTGTTCGTATAGCACGAACATGCATTGGCCCTGGCTGACTAATCTACTGTGGGCGTGGCATTGGCTGTGGTGTCGCTGGGCCCGCCACGACTATCCATCGGGGTTTCCGCGATGATCCGCTTACCCGTGTTGACACTTTGGCGTATAATAGAGATGATGATTGACGCCGACGACCGCAAGGTACTCGGGCAGTGGTTCGTTCTGCTTGTCGCTGCCATCATCGTCCTCATCGTGGCGGCCGGCGCCCTCGGCTTTGCCCTCTCCATCTTCGAGGCCACAAGGAGGCTGTAGATGCTTACTCGCCTTCGTCGTTGGTGGCGTACCTACCAGAATCTGCGCTGGTTTCGCCGAACCTATGGCTGCAATCCTGCAGAACGCCTAGCCTACAGCCGACCCGCACCTACATGCGATCTCTGTGGTCGCCCATACGATGAGTGCAGGTCGGTTGCGCGCTGCTATATGGAGCAACTGGCCAAGGCGGAACTCGCTGGACGAGAAGAAATTAGGAGACTCTAACATGGGACTCATCGCCAAGACCCTCCCCGTTCCCTTCGCAGCCCGTAACGTCGCCCCCATCATGACGCCCTCCTCCTTCACCAGCAGCCTGTCGCCGCTGGCCAGCAATTATCTCGGTCACTCCAGCGCCTACATGCGGAACGAGATCGTCTTCGCGGCGATCGAGATGCTGGCGACGTCGGCGGGCGAGCCGCACATCATGGGTATGCGTTGGCAGCGCTCCAGCCCGCAGATACGCGGCGAGGTCCGCAACCTCTGGGCAGCCGGGGTGCCCTACTACCAGGTGCCAAGCCGCCTCATTCGGAACGGCTTCATCAAGGAGGTGCCCGAGCATCCCCTGGTTCACCTGCTGAACAATCCCAACCCCTTCATGAGCCGCGGCCAGCTCTGGGGCACAATCGTCATGGACCTGAAACTGGCCGGCAACGCCTACATCCTGAAAGCGCGCGGGCCGCTCGGGAACACCGCGGAACTCTGGCGGCTCCGGCCCGATAGGGTGCGCATCATACCGTCGGCGACAAACTACATCGAGGGTTACGAGTACAACGTAGGGCGCGATAAGATCGTCTACCCCGCCGCCGACATCATGCACTTCAAGACGCGGCACCCACTTGATGAGTACTATGGGATGCCGCCGCTGATGGTGATTGCGGGACGCGTCGCCATCGACGATTACATGAAGAACTTCCTCAAGACGTTCTTCGAGCGCGGCGGCGCCGGCATGGGCGGCGTGCTGACGGTCAACAAGGAACTTAACCAGGCCCAGCGGGATGAGATCCGCGGCCTGTTGAAGAGCCGGACGGCCGGGCCCGCCAACTGGCACGAGACACTGGTGCTGGACAATACGGACTCGACATACAATCAGATGGGCCTGAACCGCGGCCTGCGCGACGCGCTCCCGAAGGAACTCGACGCCGTCTCGGAGGCGCGGATCGCGATGGCGTTCGGCATCCCGGGGTCGATACTGGGCCTGCTCATCGGTTACGAGTCCTCGAGTTACGCCAACAAGCGGCAGGACTGGCAGGTCTTCTGGGACCTGACCATGACGCCGCTCCTGTCCGACCTCGATGACGTACTGAACCTGTCGATTGTGAAGGATTTCGCCGGCATAGATGAAGTCGCGTTCGACCTGAGCGACATTCGCGCGCTCCAGGAAGACGTAGACAAGATGCAAAAGCGCGAGCGGGAGAACTTCCTGGCGGGCGGCGCGACCTGGCCTGAATACCGCGAGTACTTGGGGCGCGACCCGGACGCGGGCGGCTATGTCGTGCTGCCGGCGAACATGCAGATCGTTTCAGTGAAGACGTTGAACGGCGAAGAGCCCTTGCCCCTACCTCCCGCACTACCATCGGGCGAGACGGTGGTGGAGGCGTTGCGGGCCACGTTCACGCCGCCGACATTGATGCTACCAGCGGCGCAGAACGTCACCGATGAGGTGCGGCACGAATGCGGGCGCTTGGTGGCGCGTGATGTGGAGGGGAACCCCGAGTTATTCTGCGGCAAGTGCAATATGAAGTTCAGGCCGCATTAGGGATGCACTTGACAGGCCATAGAACAAGCGTATAATTAACTTAGCAATTAGTTCGACGCTCCGCGCAGCCTAGCGCAGCCAGAAGCGTCTCTTAGCGGGCCAAGCGCCCCTGAGGGCGCTTTTTTCTTTGCCCGGAGATTGAGCCTATGCCACTACCGAAGCCGAGAAAAGACGAAACCCGAGGTGCGTTCGTCGGTCGCTGCATGAGCGAGATGGCGGAGGAATACCCAGAGAAGGACCAACGTGCCGCCATTTGTTACAGGCAGTGGCGAGAATCCAAAGGTGAATCTGACATGGGATCCTGGTACGAAATCCGTGATGCGGTTGGCGATACCGTCGAGGTTCTGCTCTACGACGAGATCGGTTCGTGGGGCATATCGGCGAAGGACTTCGTCGACCAGCTTCAGGCCGTCAAGGCCAAGACAATCAATGTCCGCGTGAACTCCCCCGGTGGCGATGTCTTCGACGGCGTCGCCATCTACAACGCCCTGAAGAACCACCCTGCCGCCGTCCATGTGGTCGTTGATGGCGTGGCGCTTTCCAGCGCCTCCTTCATCACCCAGGCTGCCGACACCGTCCTGATGGGGATGGGTTCGACCATGATGATTCACGAACCCGCCGGCATGGTCATGGGCGACGCCTCGGACATGGACAAGATGGCCGAGGTGCTGAACAAGATGGGCGACACCATCGCGGCCTTCTATGCCGCCCGCGCCGGCGGCGACGAACCGCTCTGGCGGGCCCGAATGCGCCTGGAGTCCTGGTATCGGGCGCAGGAGGCCGTCGACATCGGCCTGGCGGATGGCGTAGTAGGCGGCAAGACCGAGAACCGCGCCGGCATCTTCAACCTGGCACGCTTCAAGAATGTGCCGGAGTGGGTGCCACAGGCCGCCCCTGCCCCCGTTCCAGTGGAAGTAGAGACAGAACCACCGGAACCGGAACCCTCGCCCATTGCGGAAGCGCTGCGTGAGGGCGTTCGAGAGGTCGTCAGAAATCCAGGAGAAATAGCACGCACCGCCGCCTCTTCGCTGTCGGCCCTCCGAGAAGGCGTTGAAGAGGTGGTCAAGCATACCAACGAGGAGAAGACAGGATGAAACTCGTAATACCACAGAATCCCGAAGAACTACAGGAGATGCTGTCCGATCCGAAGACGATCGAAGATCTCCAGAAAAGCGGCCAGTATGGCGAGGTCCTCAAGGCTTACGGGCGGGCGCTCGCAAAGTCCGAGGATACCCGCGGCCAGATGGCCGAGATCGTCGCCGAGGCCGTAACGGCCAGCTTCACCGGCCAGGGGGCCGCGAAAGAAGCCATCGATAAGGTCGTTACTGACGCCCTGACGGTCAAGTTGGGCGAATACGGCGTCAAGCGCCCGGAGATGGTTGTCGGTGCCGACGCGAAGGCACACGGCGCCGCCTACAACAAGCACGCTCTCGGCGCCGCCCTCGACAATGAATTCGAGAGCACCGCCGACTTCTTCCACTCGATCTACCATGGCAACCTGGGCGGCCAGGACCGCTGGCGGAAGATACGCAACGACTATTCCAGCATCGACCCGGCCGCCGGCGGCTTCCTTGTCCCCGAGCGGCTACGCGCCGAATTGCTACGGCTCGCCCTGGAGACGGCGGTTGTGAGGCCGCGAGCTCGCGTTATCCCGATGGACTCGGCGCGGGTTCCGTTCCCGGCCATCGACTCGACATCTCATGCCTCGAGCGTCTTCGGTGGCATCACCGGCACCTGGATAGAGGAGAGCGGGACGCTCGGCGAGTCTGAGGCCAAGTTCGGCCGCGTCGTGCTCCAGGCCGCGAAACTCGCGACGAGCTGCGACGTGCCGAACGAGTTGCTGCAAGACTCCATCGTCTCCTTTGCGGCGCTGATCGAACAGTTGATGCCGGAAGCGATTGCCTGGTACGAGGACGTCGGCTTCCTGACCGGCAACGGCGTCGGCCAGCCGCTCGGCGTACTGAACAGTCCGGCCCTTGTGACCATCACCAAGGAGACGAACCAGGTCGCCGACACGATCGTCTGGGAGAACCTGGTCAAGATGTACTCCCAGATGCTGCCGGGTTCCCTCGGACGCGCGGTGTGGGTAGCGAACATCAACTGCTTCCCGCAGATCGCGACGATGGGCCTATCGGTAGGTACCGGCGGCTCGGCTATCTGGCTGAACAACGGCACGCAGGGTCCGCCGGCGACCATTCTTGGCCGCCCGCTGATTCTGACCGAGAAGGTCCCGACGGTCGGCGGCGCCGGCAGCGGCAAGGACATCTCCTTCATCGACTTCGGTTACTACCTGATCGGCGACCGGATGCAGATGCGGGCAGAGTCCTCGCCTCACTACCACTTCGGTACGGACCAGACCACCTACCGCATCATCGAGCGCGTAGATGGCCGCGGCTGGCTGATGAGTTACCTGACGCCGGCCAACAGCACCAGTTACCTCAGCCCGTTCGTAACACTGGGCGAGAGGGGCTAAGACAATTAGGCCAGCTTGGGGGCGGCAATAAACCCCCGCCCCTGAGCCATTCACTCGGCGGCATTAATCCCCCGCTGAGAGAGAGGCAATGAATAGACATGGAAGCATTAGGAAGACTGTTTGATCTTAGCTGTGGCTGGGCGCCGGTCAGCATGGACACTGCGGGCGCGACAGGCAAGCGCGTCTCGCTGGAGAATTACGGCGGTGTGACCATCGTCTACATTGCTTCAGCGGCCGGCACTACCGATGACCCGGTACCGTCCCTGCAACAGCACACCGCCTACACAGGCGGCACGACGGATGACCTCACCGTCATGGACACGATCTACCGCAAGTCGGAGACGCTACTTGATGGCGATGAAGCGTGGGTCAAGACCACGCAGACTGTGGCGGCCATCATGACGGCGGTGGCAGGCGAGGCCGAGAAGCAGAATATCTACGTCATCGAAATCGATGCGGACCAGCTCAGCGACGGCTACACGCACATCAGCGTGAACCACGCCGACCTGGGAGACGATGCGAAGCTCGGGACTTGCCTCTACATTCTGCGCGACCTGAAGGTCCAGCGGACGCCGGCCAACATGCCGAACCCGCTGCGCCCTGGCGCGGCTAACGCATAGGGGGAATTGATGGCGAACATAGCGGCGGCACGAGCAGAAGTTCAGAAAGTCGTCTCCTTCTTCGTTACCCGCTTTGGTTCGCAGGCGGAAGTATTCGAGCACTTGACGGCGGCGCTGGGTTATCTACAGGACGATCCAGCGCCCCGTCCGCCCGAACCAGAGCCACTGACGGAGACAGAAACAAGCGGTGGCGAGCGCACCATCTACGAAGACACTGAGCCATTGCTAGGAGACGTATCGATAGTTTCCGGCTCGCCAGTCGCAGAGGAAACAGAGGTCGCGAAGCCGCGACGCAACAAAGCCGGCAGGAACCGACCTGCTTAAAAGAGGAGGCACGAAATGAGCATGGCTCTAATCAAGAGCATCTGGGAAAGCGGCGTCCTCCGCTTTCGCAATAGGGGCACCCTGACTCCCATCGTCACATTCGGGACGCTCCGACTCCACGAGTACCTAGTAGTTACCGACATCGATGCACAAGCCGCCGCACCGACAGCGGCTCAAGTGTTGGGCGGGATCATCACCCACAACTCCAAGACCGGCGCGAGTACGCTTACCGTGCCGACGGGCGCACTGCTCGATGCGGCGGTGCCCGGCCTGGCTATAGGCGAGACGATTAAGTGCTACTACATCAACCGTGGCAACCAAGAGATAACGGTAACGGCCGCAGCGGGCATTACCATCGGTGATGCGGGTCAGACGGTCGCCACCAACGAATCGGCGCTGCTCGTCTTCCTGAAGACGGCCTCCGAAACCTTCGTTTGCTACCACATAGGAGCGTGACACATGGCTTTCAGCTTGATCAAGAGCATCTGGGAAAGCGGCGTGCTGCGTTTCAGGAACAGGTCTGCGGGCACGCCCATCGTAACCATTGGCACGTTGCGGCTGCATGAGTATCTGGTCGTTACGAATTACGACGACCAAGACGCTACATTAGCGGCAGCCGCCCTCGCCGGCGGGATCATCGTCCACACGTCCAACACGGCCGGCGGAACACTAACGTTTGATACGGCGGCAAACATCATTGCCGCGTTTCCCGGTATCGGCGTAGGGGACGCGGTTGAGTGTTACCTGATCAACGACGGCGATCAGACGGACACCCTGGCAGCCGATGGCGGTGCGACCGTGACGCTTGGGGATGTCGGCCAGGTTCTGGAAATCAACGAGTCCGCGATCCTGTTGATACTCGTGACGGCTACCACGACCGTGACCGTCTACACGATAGGAGGCTGAGCCATGACCGTCTACAATCGCGGCCTTGAAGGCAGGCTCAACGATATCCTGGCGATCCTCGGGACGACTACGCCGCAACTCTTTCCCTTCTGGGAACCGACGGGGCAACTCGTTACGGGCATCGGCGTCGGCGACCTGACGCCCTCAAATGCTGGTGCTGCTGAGGACCTGGAGCACGACTTCGCACCGCTGAGATTGCCGTGCGGATTGTATAGTTACCACTTCAATCCCACCGGCGACTGTCACCTTGCCGGTATCGATCATGCGGATTACAGCTTCGCAGGCACTGGAGGTATGAGTCTAGGCGCGTGGATTCGGCCCACTACCGTCACCAACAACTGCATCGTCGCTAAATACGACGTGGCGGGGACCGATCGCGAATATCGTCTCTGGCTCGACGCTGCCAGCAAGCTCGACTTCGAGATGTACGACGACACCGCGAATGCGAGTGAGATAGCCGTCAGCGCCGCTACCGACATCATCAAGGGAGCCATGCAGTTTGTCTGTGCGACATACGACGGGACGGCCGCCACGCCAAAAGTCTATCTCTACGTCAACGGCGTAGCGGTCAATGACGGTAGTACGGCGGAGACGGGTGCGTTCGCCGACATGGTCCCGGGCGCAACGCCATTGACTGTTGGCTGTTCGGGTGTCACGGCGGTGCCGACGTTCGAGTTCCACGGTCGTATCGCACCGCCCTTTATCACCGGCAAGGAGCTAACGGCGGCTGAGGTCGCGGAACTCTACAAGATCATGGTGCCGATGATAGGGCTGGCGTGATGTCCTGGGCGCAACTCTTATCAATAGCGCAGGAAGCCCGAGAAGAGGCCCTGCGCCAACAGACGGAGCCGCTTGTGGCATGTCCGAAGGACGGCGAACCGCTGGAATATCACGCGGGGAAGGGCGTACTACATTGCCGCTTCTGCGGCTGGCAGATAGTAGGCAGGCCGAATGGATAGAGAGGAATGTTCTGATGCGAGTTGTAATTGGCGAGACGCCGGATGCTCAGCGCTATCACTGTTTCCTTGATGGACAGGATATCAGCAACCGCTGCTATGCCGCAGATGACGAAGAAGGAACCGCGTGGTGCTATGTCAGGGACGATGCCGGCCGGCTGGTTCTGAACGCCGCTTCTCCCGCTGAGCCTTTGACTGAGCGCTTAACGGGGACGATTCGCTTAGAACGAATGAAATGAGCGAGGGAGACGCATGGGAAACACCGCAACACGGTGCTACACGACGGTTGCAGCGGTCAAGTCCGATGTGGGGCTCGCCGGTCCTGACCTCGATCCACGTATCCTACGGAATGTCCAGGCTGCGACTCAGCACACCGAGAACATACTTAGCGGGCGCCGGTTTATCCCGGAGACGGCGACGAAACTCTACCGCTGGCCGTCGCGGAACGGCCTCGGCGGCTATACGCTGAAACTGCCCGACGATGACCTGCTCTACCTCACTACGCTGAAAACGAAGGCGCAGGACACGACGCCGACGACCATCGACCCTACCGACTACTTCCTCGAACCCGTCAACGATCCGCCCTACAACCGTATCGAGATAGACCTATCGTCGTCGGCCGTCTTCGAGTCGGGCGATACACCGCAGCACTCGATCTCCGTGCTGGGGCGCTTTGCCTACTGCGAGGACACCGTTACTGCAGGCGCTCTGGCGGAAGCCGATGACGGTACCGAGACGGCGCTGGACGTCAGCGACAGCTCGCTTATCGATGTCGGCCACACCATCCTCATCGGCACTGAGGCCATGTTCGTCTCGGGCAAGACACTGAAGGACACGACGGCGAACACGGGTGCGGCCATGCTCAAGGACAAAGCCGGCACAACTATCACGCTCGCGGCAGGCCACGGCGCGCTCCTCAAGGCCGGCGAAGTCATTACCATCGACTCGGAGCGGATGCTTGTCGAGTCGATTAGCACCGACACCCTGGCCGTCGAGCGCGCCTATGACGGCTCTGTGCTGGCGACCCATGCCAACCCCAGTGATGTCTACGCGCCGCGCACGCTGACGGTCGTGCGAGCGGTAAACGGCACGACCGCCGCCGCCCACGACGACCTGGCCGCAATCGTGAAGTACGCGCCGCCGGCGGACATTGAGGAATACTGCCGAGCTCGCGCCATCTTCCACCACGAGGCGGGCAAGTCCGGCTGGACTGGCGTCATCGGCGGAAGCGAGGGCGGCGCCGTTGAGACGAAGGGCTTCAATCTGTGGGCGATGGAGAAGGCGCTGAAGGCGAAATATGGGAAGGTCGGCGTCTGATGGCGGCGCCCATACAGGTCAGCGTCAACGTCAAGGGCCCGCTCTTCTCGAAGCGGATCACGGCGAATGTGCGGGACGCGATGTACCAGGAAGGCATCAAGAAGATAACCGACCGCTGGATGCGCAAGAGCCGCCGCCGGCTTGGGCGTCGCAAGAACATTCTCAGCCTGAGCGAGCGGCCAATGCGCAATGAGGTGAGATCGACGCTAATCCAGCCGCGCACCAGCGGCAAGGCGTGGATGGGCTCAAACATAGCGATTGCGAAAGCGATGGCACCGCGCGTCCTGCGTAAAGCGGCGAAGCGGATTACGGGGCAACTCTGATGGCTTACATCGCTGATGCTCTCAGGCTTATCCAGTCTTACCTAGGCGGCATGGGCTGGTTTAATGCCGTCACAATCGGCGAACCCGACGGGCCGCCCTCGACGCCCGCCGCGGCGGTTTTCCTGACAAGCGGCAGCGCCAGCCAGTTAACGGCGACGTCGTTTCAGCGGCGACGCGATGTGACCGTCCGCATCTATATGGAAGTGACAGATGAGCCACGCGAGGACGCCGAACTTGCACTGGACAAAATGGTCTATGACGCTGAGGCAGCATTCAAAAGCGACCTGAGTCTCAGCACGACGGGCTGGGTCATCCTCGGCGATATCACGGAGACCTTCGACTACGCGACCATCGGCAACCGGCCCTTCCGGGTAGCCGATATGGTTCTGCCTCTATCACAGAGGGAATAGGAGGGCGGTATGCCAAGTGAAGGGATGACAGTTTCGGTTCAGGCCAGAACGACGGGTCTCTGGCGGATTGCGGTAGTCCGACCCCTCCTCCGACATATTCGACCGCATCGATTGGCGGTGTGGGCTATTTGCCGCTGGCTCAATGGGCATGTCGGCGTCGATGTCAAAGTTGGCAAGCGCAAATGGGAACGCGGCGGACACATCACCGTGTTCGCTGAAAGAAGGTAGCACATGGACAAGCGCGATGAACTCATTGCTCAGGGATACGGTGCCGTGGTCAAGGGCCGTCTGGCCCACCGGACTGACGGCTACTGCTGGACCGACAAGGATCACCTTATACCACTCAAGGACCTGGAAGAAGCGAAAGCGCATGGGTACGAGATATGCCGGAAATGCGGCTCGACATCGGCTGCGGAGACAAGCGAGACGAAGGCTACCTCGCGACTGACATCCTAGGTAAGCCCGACGTTCTCTGCGACGCCCGCTGGCTGCCCTTCAAGGATGGCGCGTTTAGCGGCGCGCGGATGCTGCATGTCCTGGAGCACATCCCGCGCGAGTTCCTGGTACAGACGATGAATGAATGCCATCGGGTGACGGCTGAGGGCGGCGAGCTGGAAATCGAGATACCGATCTTCCCGTCGGATGACGCGATGGCGGACCCGACGCACGTCAGCTTCTACGTCCCGCGAACCTTTGACTATTTCGTTGACGGCTCAGGGCATGACGAGCACCGGCGCATGTACGGCATCGAGCGCTGGGCCTATGTCCTGCGCCAGCGTGGCGGCATGAACAGCATCATCAACGTGAGGATGGCGAAATGCGCGTCCTAGTCGTGGCTTCACCGCACTCCTTCTCGACCCGCGATGTCTACACCGGGCACCTCGCGGGCCTGCGGGCCTGTCTGGGCGAGAAGAACGTGGTGAGTTATGACCTGCTGCGCCGCTTCAACCTCTACGTCGCATGGGCGCAATGGATGGAAGAGAAGCACGGCATCGTGCCGCGTGAGTTGAGGCCGAACATCCTCGCCGCCGAGCCGGTCTTCGGCGCCGCCCATTATCACGAGGTCGATGCCATCTACATTGTCAGTCCGATGTACTTCCCGATGTCTATTGTCGACCTCATCCGCAAAGACGGCTTCAAGGTCTATGCCTACTTCACCGAATGCCCCTACGAAGACGAACTCTGGGCCAGGGGTCAGGCTGCCCACTTCGATGCCTGTTTTGTGAACGACCGCAACAGTCTCAGCCGTTTCCAGTCATTCAACGAACACACGGCGTATTTGGGCCACTCCTACAACCCCGCCGTACATCACCCCGGACGCGGCCCGGCCCCTGGCCACAATCACGTCATCATGGTAGGCACCGGCTTCAAGACGCGCCGGCGGTTCCTCGAAGAAGCCAACTGGGAAGGGATTGACCTGCGACTTTACGGGGCCATGTGGGCTGGACTTGAGGACGAAGAGGACTGGTCTCTGTCCTCCTGTGTCCGTCCGCGGCTCATCGACAATCAGACGACGGCGCGCATCTACCGCGGCGCCAGCATCGGGATCTCGATGCACCGCGCCGAGCGGACATACGAGGCCGAGGACTACATCGACCAGGGCGAAGCCTACTCGGTGGGGCCGCGCACCTACGAACTCGCGGCCTGTGGCCTCTTCCAGCTCTCGGACGAACGCGAGGAATTGCATCAGATATTCGATGGGACGGTGCCCGTCTACAACTCGCCGGCCGAACTCGAACGGCTGGTCAGACATTATCTAGACAATCCAGATGAGCGCAAAGCGCTTGCGGGGCGGCAACTGGAAGCGGTCAAGCCCTATACGGTCGAGCGGCGAATGGCGCAACTTCTGGAATATGTAGCATAGAGGAGATAATCAATGGCTACACTGTTAGGAAGGGACGCGGCGGTCTACTGGGGCTCTACAGTCAGCCCGAGCCGGATTGCCGAGACCCGCAACATCGCAATCGACATGGGCGCGGACTGGGTTGACGACACCGTTCACGGCGACATCAACCGCAGCGAGCAGCCGACCTTCAGTCGCTTCAACGCGACGATTACCGGCCTCTATGACGACGCCGCGTACATCGTCATCGACGACGCGATTGCCAAGGTTCAGGGGTACTTCTACATCTACCCCAACTCCAGCATCAACACGCAATACTTCTACGGACTCGGCTATGTCTCGGTCGATGATGCGTCGTATCCCTACGATGACTTCTCGAACCTGAACTGGTCCATCCGGCCGAGCGGAGTCGTGACCTTCAAGCACGCATAGGGACCTGATGAGGACCGAAGTCAGGCAGTGGGTTGAGCGCATAGTCCGGGAACTGGAACCGCAAGGTCCAGTCCTGGAGGTGGGCGCCCGTAACGTGAACGGGACCTGCCGCGACCTGTTTCCGGCTGATGGCTATATCGGACTGGACATGCAGGGAGGGGATGGCGTCGACATGGTAGCCGACATTACGGAGTCTGTTCGCAGTCTTTACGACGGGTTCCGAACCGTCGTCTGTCTGGAGACGCTGGAACACATCACCGATGCCTTCAAGGCGCTGGCGCGGATGTACAACTGCCTTTTGCCCGGTGGCTTGTTCATCGGCTCGTGGGTCTTCAAGTTCGCGGTTCACTGCGAACCTGATTACTGGCGGGTGACGCCGGCGGGCTTCCGCTATGCCTTAGAGCAGGCGGGGTTCGTGGACGTAACGATAGAGACGGAGGGCGAGGGCCCGATCGGGGTCTTCGCAACGGCGCGGAAATGACGGTCAAGTCCTTGCGCGAGGTCGGTGGTGTACGCCTGCGCGGGCCCGTGGCGGAACTCTGGACCCGTGGCTGCAAGGCCGGACTGGTCTACGAGTGGACGTTCGAGGGCTGGCGGGCGGACTGGGAGTTGCGGGCAGAACGTTACAAGCTCGACCCGCTGATCGTGACGAATGGGCACCGCAAGGTGCGGGTAAAACTGGAACTCGGCGGTCGTTACCTAGAGGCACCGGGAACCATCTGGACGGATTACGTGGCCGATGGCAAGAGCCACCGGGCAATCATTATCAAAGGGGGAGAACTGCAATGGCAACAAAGGCGGGCGGCGCTCGCAGTAGCAAGCCGAGACTGACGAGAGACCAACTCCTCGAGGCGCTGAGAACGCGTCGGCAGGAGTATGAATTGGATGGGGTCGGCACGGTCCTCATCGAGAGCATTAGCGTTGACCGCTTTGCGGCCGTGCAGGGTGATTTGGGTGACATGAACACCGCGGATGCCCTGAAAAGGATATGCCTTCTCGGTGTGGTCGAGCCGGCCCTGTCCCCTGAAGACCTGGAAGCGCTTGGCGGAGCGGACGTCGGGACCATCAACGACCTGGCGAACGCCATCATGCAGATCAGCGGATTGATCGGGAAGAGTGCCGAGCGTTTTTTAGCGAGCACGAAGACTTAGAGGGGCTGATCCTCTATTGCGTTGAGAAGCTACACCGCCTGCCGTCAGAGGTCGGGGCGTCGATGTGGGAACTAATGCTCGCCTTTGAAGTAGCGAGACGACAGACGAAGCGAGAACAGGAAGCGATAAGACGTGGCAGGCACAAGTAACGAAGTCAAACTGATCATCAGCGCCCAGGACAAGGCGTCGGCGAAATTGAGGGCGTTGCGCGGGAGTGTGGACAATCTCGGCAATCGCTTCCAGCGCCTTGGTGCGACTGCACTCAATGCCGCCAAGCATCTGGGCATGCTCGGAGTTGCCGCCGGCGCCGCCTTCGGCGTGGCTGCGGTCAAGGGCGCGGCCGACTTCGAGAAGAGGCTGTCCGAGACCGTCGCCCTGACAACCGTTACGAAAGATGAGATCGCGGGCATCAGCGACAAGCTGCTCAAGATGGCCCCGGCAGTCGCGAAGGGGCCGCAGGAACTCGCCGACGCCTTCTACTTCGCCGCGTCGGCCATGGGCGACACAAGCAAGGCCCTCTCGGTCGTGGAGGCATCCGCGAAGGCGGCAGCCTCCGGCTTGGGCGAGACGAAGGTCGTCGTCGACGCCCTGTCTTCTGTGATGAACGCCTATCAGATGTCCGCGGACCAGGCGAGCCGCGTTACCGACATCCTCATCAGCACAGTCAAGGCGGGCAAGATGCCGCCGGAGGACCTGGCCAAATCGCTAGGGAAGGTCGTGCCGCTCGCAGCCCAGCTCGGCGTCAGTTTCGAGGAGGTAGGCGCCTCCATCGCCACCATGACGCGCGTCGGGCTCGATGCGGAGAGCTCATCGACGGCATTGCGTGGCATCCTGGTCGCCCTGATCAAGCCCGGCACTCAGGCGAAGGAAACACTTGAGGACCTCGGAATGAGTGAGGGCGAACTATCAGAGGCGTCGGATAAGGCGCGCAAGGCGTTGGGGACAGTCGGCCTGAGTGCCGAGAAACTACGTCAGCAGGTCAAGACGCGCGGCCTTTCCGCCGTTCTCATCGACATCATGGATGCCTTCGAGGGCAACGACGAGGCGCTGGCGGATTTGATCCCGAACGTGCGAGCTCTGACGGGCGTCCTGGCGACCGCCGGCTCGCAGGCGGAGACCTATCAGCAGGTTCTCCATGACATTCAGACGGAGGTCGGCATTACGGACGAAGCCTTTGCCGAGGCGAGCGACACCTTCAGCTTCAAGATGATGCAATTGAAGGCGTCCTTCAACGTGTTGCGTATCGAGTTGGGCAACAAGCTCCTGCCCGTATTGAAGAAGGTCGCCGATTGGCTGGTACTGAGGCAGCCGGATATAGAGCGGTTGGCCGGCAAACTCCGGGACGAACTTTCGCCGCAATTTAGGGAACTCGGACGCTGGATTCAAACAGAGGCAGTCCCCGCCCTCCAGGAGTTCGGCGACTGGGTAGGACCGAAACTCCAGGCCTCGCTTGAATACCCCGGACCTGCCCTTGCCACGATAGCCAGCGGCTTTAAGGAAATCGTAGGGGCTGCGGAGGGATTTGGGGCATGGGTCAAGAACCACGGCATTGAGGTCGCGGTGGGCATTACAGCGATGCTTGCTGTTCTTAACGTGGGCGTAGCTACAAGTCCCGTCGCACTCGCCCTGGTTGGCCTCGGTGCTCTTAGTCTCTATCTCGGCCTGTTCAACCAGAGGGTCGATGAGATGCCCGAACCGATGTTGAAGTGGCGCAAAGGCTTCCTAGAGTTTAGGAAGCAGGTCGGGTTGGCCGAACTTGCGGTGCAGGACTTCCTCTTTTCGATAACTGCGGCACCCGTAGGAAAACTCCTCGGCTTCATCATTCCGGGTACAGGACCGCTATTTGACGAAGCAACGGGCGCGATGAATGAGCTTGTCAAGGCCGCCGTCGGCATCCCCGACGAACTAGACGACATCGAAGAGGAACTTGCGGAGGTTAACAAGCAACTCGGTATCTTTGACGCCCAGGACGCGGTGCAGGAACTTGACGACCTACGGAGGGCAGGGGACAAGGTTCCGCAAGCCTTCGCGACGATGGCAGATAGTGGCATCGCAAGTATGGTCACGCTCAACCAGATGACGACCGCCCCGATTCGGGGCGACATAGACAAGTTGATTAGCGGTGCCGATATTGCGGCCAACGCAGCGCACAAGATGGCCGATGCGTGGGAACAAGCCCTACGGGATTCGACGGCGACCTTCGCTGAGATCGCACGGCATGTCGATGAGCAGTCGCAGAAACTTCAGTCGCTGCCGTGGAACCCGCCTGCGCGAACCCCTACCGGCGTCCCGAGTACGACGCGCAGTATCCCGGGGATAGGGATCTATGACAAGGGCGGCATCGTTCCGGGGCCACTCGGCAAACCGCAGTTGGCAGTTGTCCACGGCCGCGAGGAAATCATACCAGCGCTGTCGGCGAATCGTAGCCAAATCCTGAATAGTTACAACACTGTCCAGATGCACATGACCGTCAATGGCACAACCGATGAAGGCGTGGAAAAGTTCACACGAGCCTTCAATGAGGCTCTACGGCGGGCAGGCTTCGGCGGTTCGTCAGTCTCAGCGGGGGCGTTTATCCCGGCATGATTACGGCGAGAAGCGTAGCAACCAGACTTAGCACTCCGAGGTTGAGGTAGGCGATGCCGCTAAAGAAGCGCTCTGGCGAGTCAATCAGGACTAAGGCCCAGAGGCCAACCGAAAGGCCTGCGAGGGCAAGTATGTGTCGACTCATCGCGCCCTCCTTCCCGGCGGGAATTACATTGTACACCATTTGTCAAGGGGCTACCTAATGGCAACTGCTTACACGTTCGTCCTTGACGGCTACACCTTCCCGCGGTCGGACGTGCCGGCGCGTGGCCCCATCGTGTACCACCAGGAACAGAACTGGTCGGAGCAGGACATCGTCGGCAGCACAGCGACCGGGGCGACGGTGCTGACCTTCCTCGGCCTGAAGAGCCAGCCGTGGACATTCGTGTCGCGTGCATCCGAAGCGACAAAGGACAAGCTGCTGGCCGTCTATAACGGGCGCGTGCCGGTAGTGATGAAGACGCCGCAGGACGCGACGGGCGTCAACGTCGTGATGACCGAACTGAAGATCGAGTACATGGAGCCGATTGAAGACGGCAAGTTTCTCTGCGAGTTCACCCTGATGAGGCGCTGACATGACGCTCATGGACCAGGTCTTGTTGACGACGCGCGAACTGCACTATTTCGTTCGCATCAACGGGGTTCTTATCCTGCCCGCCAACCCGACGTCGCCAACCGGCGTGCCGGGCATCTCCCGGCTCGTCGTGGACAAGATGAACCCCGTCCCCGTATGCAGCATCGACGTCAACCGCATACCGACGTGGATAAAGCGGGGCCAGGTCGTCACGGTTGACCTCGGCTATGACGGATTCTATCAGCGCGTCTTCACCGGCACGGTGCAGGATCGCAGCCGCGGCGTAGGCGCCGGCACGATCAACTGCATGGGCGAGTCCTTCAAGATCGAACGCGGCATCGAGATACCGGAGCGCAACGTGGATGGGGCTACGGTTGACGCTACGATTGAGGCCATCCTTGATTACGTCGGCGTCGACCACTACAGCGTCGTCGCGCCGGCCTTCACGCTCGGCGCGGCATCGAACCCCGTACTCGACCGCATGACAGCTTCGGCGCAACTCGAATTGCTAATGGGCATCGACGGCTGCATGAGGATGGAGGACCGCAACGGGCGCATCATCATCCGCCAGGTCGAAGGCTTGCCATCCTCGACCGCCTTCATGTCCTATGGCACGACAACCGCGCTGGGCATCACTGCCGGCGAGACGCGCGAAGATCCGCAGTACTTCCGGAACCGCGTCATCGTGACGGGGGCGGTCGTGACTGAGGGCGCGGCACCCGACGAGACATCGCGCACCATCACTGCCACCGCAACCGTCACGGACTCGCCGCTGGCGCAGCCGCCCTTGCCTTCGGGCACCTTCATCGACGCCGAAGTCAGCAATCATCTCCTCGACACCGATGCGAAGGCGGCAGAGGTCGCGGGACGGCTGGCGACAGCCTACGCCCGCGTGCCTCAGTACACGCCCGTCACGGTGCCAATGAACCCCCTACTGGAAGTCTGGCAGACGCTGGAGTTCGTCATCCCCGACCTGGACCTGGATGGGCGCTTTTGGGTTGCTGGACTGCGCCACACCATCGACAAGCGCGGCGCCAAGACAGAACTCATGCTGCGCGGCGGTGACGAACTCGGCGGGACGGTCAACATCAACCCGATCGCGGCCTTCACCTTCACGGTCGAGCGCGAGGTCATGGGCGCGGGCGTCTGGGTCGTCGTCAGCTTCGACGGCTCGGCCAGCTTCGACCCCGACGGGACGACCATCACCTACGCCTGGAGCGACAACCAGACATCAACGCCGGAGATCGCCACCATCACGACGCCCACGGGCACCGTGCGGGCGCTGGCATCCTCTCTGTCGACCTCCTGGGACATTACCCTTACCGTCACCGATGCGGACGGACTGACGGGCACCCTGACGCTCTCCGTGCCCTACGGCGCGGAAGAGACGGGCGTGAGCATCATGCCGGTCTTCGCTGCGCTGAATAACAACGCTTCTGCTACCCCGGACGGCGGGCAGACGTGGAACGACCAGGCGAGCGCGACGTGCGTCAGCGTGGCGGCAAAGCCCGTTGATGCGGTGCAGTCGGGGATCGCCGTCTTCGGCTACGACGACGGGTCTATCAGGCGAACCGCAGACTTCTGCGCGACCGCGCCAGCCGCAGTCAAGGCGGCAGCGCCGGCGGATGGCGTCATTACCTGCATCGCCTGGGATATCAACTGGCCGATCTTCGTCTGGGCAGCCACGTCAACGGGGCGGCTCTATCTGTCACAGGATGACGGGCTGACCTTCGGACTCTATCACGACTTCGGCAATACCTACGCCATCAACAACATCGGCACGCCCTACGGCGGCGGCGTCTGGGTCTTCGGCGGAAGGGGCGATTATCCCGGCACGCTCATCCAGCGCGACGTCGCCCTGAACAACAACTGGTCGAGCCCCACCATCGGCGGCGAACTGCTGGCCGACCTCGCGGCATCGACGTCGGCCCTCACGATCGCCTGGGCTGCCTCCTTCTGGACCGGCACGGCCATCATCTTCAAGGGTGAGCAGGCGGGCGGCGGCGTCAACCTGTTCTACGTCGACGACATCAACGGCGACGGCACGGGCTGGAAGCGCGGCACGGGGCTAGACGCCGATCTGGTCGATGGCCGCTACGTCATCGGCGACAGGCAGTACGGCGTCTATCACGCTGCCTTCGGAGACCGCAACACCTGGCATACCGCAGATGGCGTCGCGTGGACCAAGACGGCGGAGGCCATGCCCGCCGGGGTGACGCCAAACCATGCGATCTGGCTCGGCGCGTGGCTGGAGGGGAGTGAGCAGGTGCATCTCGTCGCGGGCGAGGACGCGGACGATGCGAGCGAGGGCATCTACAAGAGCACAGACGGGCTCGTGACGATCCTCGCCATGCGTCCGGCGACGGGCTTCCCCGCGTGGCCGGCGGATGCGCTGGGCAAGCAGGTGGCGGTCGGGGCGCCGAATTTCGGTACGAATGAGGGCCACGTCCTCATCGCTGGGAGCATGACGGGCGGCAGGTTTGCAGCATGGCGAACAGGCGTTGGCAGTTGGAGTAGTTATACCTTCGCTGACGAGTTCGCCGGGGCAACCTGTATGCTCCCGCGTCCCCTGACATCGACTCATTGGCTGATCATGGGCTTCCACGGCAGCTACGATTACAACGATGCCGTCAACAACAAGATTCAGTGGACGCACGACGCCGGCGAGAACTGGGGGGCATTCACACAGCCAAAGGCCGGTAACGATTACTGGCAGGATTTCGCCGTGGATGCAGGGGGCCGATGGTGGGGATTGACGCTTGATATCACGGGCAACGACCACGGCACGGCGAAAATCTGGTACTCCGACGATGAGGGAGATTCTTGGACTCTCGCGGATACTCTGACGGATGAGGACCCGAACTACCTGCGAATGTTTCGCATCGTCTGCCACCCCTTCAATCAGAACATCATCGCGGCAATCGGCCTAGGCGGTACGCTTTCGCGGACGCCGGTGGTTCATTATACGCTTGATCGTGGCACCTCGTTCGGCACCAATACCCTCGGGGCAACCCTGGCCTACAATACCTATGCCTACTCGACCGATGTACTGATGACCTCAAGCGGACGGCTCGTTTGGGGCGGCCTCTATCTCACTGGCACCGCAACAGTGGGGATTGCAGTCTCGGATGATTACGGCCAGAACTGGACGAAGGTCAAGGATTTCGGGGCGGTTGCCAATCAATGGTGCTGGGGGCCGTCCGGCACAAAGCATGGCACTATCCTTTATGCGCTTCACTATGACGGTAGCAACGGGCTGGACCTCGTAACGGAGGCATGGAGGTCGGGGGATAGCGGCGCGACATGGACGGAGTTTACGAATGAGGTTACGCAGCAGGCTGCCACCTATTTCGGCAAGGGCGGTCTGGCCTATGACCAGACAGACGACGCGCTCTATGTGCTGAATGAAACGGTAGGCTTGACCACGAACAACTGGCTCGTCGACAAGGCGAGTCCGGCCACGACTGATGCAACCTGGATAGACTTCTCTGACACCCTCTTGCCCATTGGCGCAGATACGCATTTTCACGTCGCGGCCGTCGGTATACAGATTCGGGTAATACCCAGATGAGCGACGAAGACATCTTCCAGTTAGCCAGGCGCCTGGAGGCTGAGGTCGCAAGCCTGAAGGCGATGGTCGGTCCGCTGCTGCGCGGCGGTCTCTCGGCGGCGCTCCTGAAAGGCGTCTTGCCGATTCACATTCACGGCGGCACTGGTGGCGGTGGCGGGACGTTGGCACCCACGACGCTGAAACTGCCCGCGACGGCGACTGACCCCGATTACATCGACGGCTACGCCATCATCTACTTCTACTCGACAGGCGGCGTCGATGAACTCCGCGTGCGCGGCAAGATCGGCGCTACGGAGACGCAGGTGACGCTCGGAGAGCTGAGTCCATGACGCAGAGTACGGAACCGCTCTATGCCATCTCCTTCTTCGACGGCGAGGACGCCTTCTCGCTGTGGGCGATGGGCGAACTGACGCATCTCTATTCGCACAAAGATCGCACCGTCAAGGTCGCCGCCGCTACGCAACTCTTGGCCGAACTCGGGCCAGCTGGGCTTCAGCTTTTCGCTTCATTGCGGCTGCCAGGCGTCCATATCGGCCCGAGTTTCATTGAACTGGACGGCTTGCGCCTCCACGTTCGCCACGAAAACGGCGTCCCCATGCTCTACGCGGGGGAACAGGCGGTTAGCGCCGGCCTCCGCGGACTCCGCGGGCGGCCGGGCAAGGATGGGCGCGATGGCGTTGATGGCAAAGACGGCCGTTCTATTCAGGGGGCGCCAGGCGATACCGTTATCGGTCCCAAGGGAGATAAGGGCGACAAGGGCGATACCGTCGTCGGGCCCCCTGGGCCTGCTGGCGATACCGTTATCGGGCCCAAAGGAGACAAAGGAGATAAGGGCGACAAGGGCGATACCATTGTTGGGCCTCCTGGGCCTCCAGGCGAAACCATTATTGGCCCGAAGGGCGACAAGGGCGACAAGGGCGATCCAGGAGAAAGCATCGAAGGCCCGCCAGGAAGGGATGGCCGCGACGGAATCGACGGTGAAACAATCCGCGGCCCTCGGGGATTGCGCGGCCAAAAGGGTGAGAAAGGCGATACCGTCGTCGGGCCAACGGGCGATAAAGGCGAGGAGGGCGATACCGTCGTTGGGCCCAAAGGCGAAAGGGGCGATAAGGGCGAGAGGGGCGATGCGGTCGTCGGCCCCAAAGGCGAGAAGGGCGACCGTGGGCCAGCAGGGAAGGATGTCGGCGGCGGCGTCATGCTCGGCGGCGGCGTAGGCCCGCCCGGCCCGGAGGGACCCCCAGGACCACCTGGTACGCCAAGCGAGGGCCTTACGGTCGTCGGCACCCTACCGGCGACAGGCGACGACGGAGATGCAGTGTACCTGACGACCGATCATCACGCGTATCTCTACACAGACGGATAAGGAGGAACAATCATGGCAGCAGGATGGAAGCGGGTCTTACTTGAAGGCGACGCAGCGGAACTCTCGGATGATGCGCCGCCAGCAACGGACGGGACGGCGGCGGCGGCAGGGGTTGGGCCAGAGGCGAGCAGGGATGACCACGTTCATGCGTTAGGTCCGTTGGTCGCCGATCTCGACTTCGCCAGTGCCAGCGCGGTTAGTTTTGTGCTGGAGAATCAGACGACCGCTAACGCACCCGACCCCGCTGCGGAGACAATCGGCCAAGAGTATTTCGATACAACGCTGGACCGGCCGAGGGTTTGGGTAGCGACGGCATAAGGAGGGCTTTATGAGCATCGTGGGCAAGGCACTCAGCGGCTTGCTCGAAGAGGAGTATGTGCGGCAGCGGAACGAGGCGGCGCAGACACTTCACAATGCGCTCGTGGAGGTCATCAACGAACAGCAACCATCCGTCGAGACGGCCATCTACGTCTTGGAGCTGCTACAACTCGGCATACTCCAGCGGAAAATAAAGGCACAGGGTCCGGGCCAGACAGCCGCGCCGATGGGCTGGCGGGCAGAACGGGAGAAGGAACGTGGTAGCAGGGTGGCTCCAGATACTTCTAGAGACTGATCTCGACGCTCACGAGACACTTGATACCGGCGTCCACGGCGCGGGGGCCAGCACCCTTGCGACGGCTGCAACCGTAGCAGCGGCCATAACCGCCTTCTTCACCGAGACGGGGACGCAGGCGCTGACGTTGGGGGCTATCGCAGACGGGAAGTATCTGAGGCGCAGCGGCACAACGGTAGTAGGTGACACGCCCGCTGGCGGCGGTGCGATGGCGACCGACCCGCTGTGGGATGCGCTCGGCGACACCGCTTACGGTACGGGCGCGGATACGGGCGGGAAAGTCGCCGGAAACACTACTACCACCAAGAAGTTCTATACCCAGACGGGGGACGGCGCCGCGAGCGCGGCACCGGCCTGGAATACAGTGGTAAACGGCGACCTGCCCGGTGCCAACGTCCATA
>Ga0307378_10003050_pt1 | contig 24849 bp, 33 predicted proteins | sample UN1MG_FD_202238 | JGI IMG/M metagenome (GOLD analysis project Ga0307378, IMG submission 202238) | Soil microbial communities from Risofladan, Vaasa, Finland - UN-1 | ecosystem: Environmental > Terrestrial > Soil > Coastal area > Acid sulfate soil | place: Finland: Risofladan, Vaasa | collected...
TGCTCGGAGCATATGGAGACAATCCTGGGTTGGCTGGAGCAGGAGGCCAAGAAGCGGAATCTCCCGTTCGTCAAATCAGCCGCAAAGGTCATGGTGACTCTGGCGATTCGCCGCTCTCGGAAGAAGATGGCACAAGCGCTCGCGGAAGAGCTGGCACAAGTTGAAAATAATAGCATTTCTGGGTAATGATTGAGACTTACCCTACTAAAGAGGTGGATGATGTCAAGACTGAATTCAAATCGCAAAACAAACCAGAGGAATCTTGGAATACGTTCGAACCTGCCAGCGAGACCGTCTACGGCTCGTCCAGGACCGGCAGCCCAGCGAGCCAGATCTATGATGCAGGGCAGGTCCACAGCCCAGCAGCTCCAGCACCAGCAGGACAGGCGTGATTCTGGTCTTGGCCCGATGCCTGGGATCGCACGTCCTGGTGCGTTTCAGGATCTAAGCGGTGGGCAGGCTCCGCAACGGCCCTCAACCTTTGGTGCACTGCCCCCGATGGCACCGCCTCAGTCGCAGGCTCCACCGGCAGCTACTCCGATGCAGCAGCAAGCGAACCCTCCTATGGCACCGCCTCCGATGGGGCAGATGTCAGAACGGGAGCGCCGGGACCTAACTGACCGCCGCATAATCGAAGGCTTTAAGAACCGTCCTCAGTCGCAGCCACCATCCGATCCGATGGATATCGGTCTAGACAAGGTGATGGATGAGATTGGCGGCGCTCCATCACGCGCTCCATCACGCGTTCCATCGTCGCCGCAAGCTCGCGGATTTCAGCCTCCAGTAGTCCCAGGAGGAGACGGACCTATTTGGCCTGAAGGGTTGATGTCGGAAGAAAACTTAAGAATCGAGCAACCCAGGGAAATAATTCCGCCACGTCCTCCACTTCCGCCAATTGAGTCTAAGCCCGATGGAAGCAACTGGATGGAGATCTATTCGCGTGCCATGAGGGACATGGAGCGCCAATTGGAAGAGCGAAAACCTGGGTATAATCCAAAAGATAGGTTCTCATCTTCTGATAAGCCGTTCTCCATGACGGTTCCTCCTGTTGTAGGTGGGCAGCCTGGAGTTTCTGGCCCTGCGCCGCAACCCATTACCCCACCTACTACTCCCCCGGTAGCTTACAGAGATCAAGATACCCCTCTGTACCAAAGACCTTCACCTGGACAGACGCGACTTGCGATTACGGAAGGACGTAACGCCCGCAGATCGGCATGGGCTCCACAACAGGGGGCCTATGCAGCCGAGTCGCAGCAGATGATAAGTGGAAATCCATTTGCTGGGATGAGCCAGCCACAGATCGGTGCCCAGTACCCCAACACGTACCTGGCGAACCGTGAAGCCCAGGCCAGAGCCAGCCTGGATGCACAGGAAGCGTTCCGACAGGGACATGCTGGCCGCAGCCCTGAGACGGATGCTGCTGTTCGCCAGAGCGTGGCAGGTGGATTGCTTCCAGGTACCGACTTCGATCTCGTTCGCGGCGGCAGGGACCGTGCCTACCACGTTACTCGTGGCGCCAACGCACGACCGCAGACTGCAAGTGCTGACGGAAGAACCCCCAGTGGCTACGCCATGAACACAAACGTGGTAGGTGGTGCACCGAGGCCAACCTATGCACCAACTCAAGAACAGCTTCTGGATCGCCAGGATGCTAACCAGATCCAATATGGGCGCGATGTAGAACGCGAAAAAATGAGGGAGCAGATGGCAGCCGGTCAGATAGATGATACAAATTCCGGCAACCTCCCAAGATCACAGGCAAAGTATGGTAATAACTACAATGCACCCTATGGTGCAGGAGATGCCTATGACAGCATCCAACGCATGGAAGCAGCGAAGCAACGACGCAATGAATACCTATCTGGAACTGGCGATTTCGCACCGAAAGAAGGCCAGCTTAGCAGCTACGATCAACGGAAGGCTGACCTGCAATCTCGAAGGGATGCTGTCACTTCCAATGCCAGGTTGAAGGGCGACCAGAGACGGTCTCGTCTCGATCAACGTGAGCAGATGCGAATCGATGCCATGCGACCGATGACTGCCGATCAAATGATGATGATGCAGGACCCGAAAAATGCAATGGCTATGCGTGGACAGAATATGAACTACGCGATTCAACAGCGCAGCATGGAGTTGCAGAAGCAGGGGATGGATAGGGAGAGCGCAGACAGGCAATCAAGGCTAGAGATGGACCGACGAACAAGCGAGGTGCAGAACCGCAACGTCGAGTCTGATACAAGGATGAATGAGAAGGCAATTGAGACCATGGGCAACACGCTCACTCCTCAAGAATCGGATTATTATGCCTCTCTACAGGGAAAGGCTGAACGCAACGAACTCAGCAATCGAGATAAGGAGGACATGAAGCGGATTGAGGCGAAGATGCGGGGCAACGCAATTCGTCCTGAAACTGCACCTCCAGCGGGAGACGCGGAAGGTAGTGCTGGCACAGAACCTGCAACCCAGCAGGCGGTGGATGACATTTCTACACGAGTTAATACTGATCGTGAATTCGCAGCTAGGTGGGATATTCCTCTACGAGATGATGGAACGTTTGACGAGCAGAACATGACTACTGACAAGCTGATAGATAGTATGTACAAATTTAACGGAACTCCAGAACCAGGCGACATGGACACACTGTTTAACGCGGTCAGGTCAGGGGATGAAGAATCGCTAAAGGGCGGCATGTTTACGCCGAAACAAACCCAACTTAATCGGCAAGCACTCTTTGATGCAGCTAAAGGGATAAATAAAGACAGAAGCGTTGTTTCTGAAGAGGATGCCAGGAAACGATTTGATGCTACTCGCAAGTTTATGGCTGGAAGGATCAGCGGTGCAGACAATAATCCTGCTCCAACCGTGAATGGATATAAGCTGCAAGTCGATAATAGACCAAGCGTAGGAAATTTTGGTCCAACAGGTGTTATGGAAACGCACTTCCAGTGGAAGAAGGTTAACTGATGCCACTGTACCAACAGCGTGATCCGTACGAAGACCTACAGCGGCGACAGCAGCGTAGGCTTAGTCGCCTTAACCCTGGTGCTCGCCAGCAACAGATCTCTCAAAAAGAGCCGAAGTTTGAGCTGACAGACGAGAAGCGTCAGTCGCTAATGAAGGACATTGGCGGAAAAACGATTGGCGCGTTGTATCAGTTTGCAAACTTGCTTGACCTTCCTGTGTCATCTGTCCGTGACGTAGCATCTACCGTCACAGGAAAACCACGCAACCCATTTGACCAGTGGCTTACTCCAACCACGGATGATAACCGGATCACCGCACGCGATCTTGGACGTCAGTGGGGATGGATGGGGAAGAAGGATACGTGGGGAAACCTTGCTGGTAGCATAGGTATGGATGTGGTAATGGACCCGCTGACGTATGTGACCATGGGTGCAAGCGCTGGGACGAGTGCTCTAAGCCCGACCGGAAAAATATTCCAGAAGGCCGGTCTATTGGAGCACATCCCAGCCTTTATGCAGGCAGAGCGAGTAGCTGCAGAGAAGTTTGGTGCTGACGCTGCTATGAGTTTAGGAGAGGCTGCGGTTCGCGGGCAGATCCCAAAACAGATGGGTAAACGCGAAGCCATGCGTCGTATCACAAACCCAGAGCAGCTGCTGAAAAACATCACTGATGACGAGATGCGGGAACTAGCACGCGGTCGGTTCAATGAGGTTCTTAAGAAAGCCACTGGACTTGACTCATGGGACGAGTACGTGGCGAAGTATGGCGAGGAAGGGCTTACTGGAAGCTTCCGTTTTGGGTTGCCTAATTGGAGGATATTTGGTGCCGACCCATTGACACTCAAAGAGTCTCCACATGTTTTAGCATTCTCAAAAAACACACCCGGAACAATTGGCCGCGCTGCAAAGGCAGATGCGTTTTTTGATACGTTAACAGACAATCCGCTGATGCGTGCAGGTAAGCAGCTCTTGAGTGCTCCAGCACAAAGCATGGGTCAAAAAGCGTCTCAATTGGCTGCAAAAGTAGGGTTTATCAACGCCAGGATCGGTAAAAGCTACGTTAAAGAGACGATTAATGACACGTTTCTTGAGATGGACAACATCAAGAATGGAGTAGCTAGCTGGGATAACTATCGAGGTCTGAATAAAGACAACATCTTAGAACGCCACAATGAGCTGAGAAGCTTGCTTGAGAATTTCAATGCTGCCGATCCTGCATCACAAGCTGTAGCCCAAAAGATCTGGGGTCACATGGACTCGTACCTCAAACGTGCCAAGGATCGCGCTGTCAAGATTGATCCGCTTGACGATGAATTCATCCATAAATTTTTCCCGCGTCAATTGTCAGCTGCATTGAAGAAGAACGATCTGTCCATGTTGGAAGACATGATCGCAAAACCGTATGCAGGATCAGCAACCAGTGTCTATAACATTCACGCTGCTGGTCGCATGAAGCTACTGAAAAACATTAATGGCGGAACGGCGCAGATAAATGATCTTGTGACTGACCCTGAATGGGACACGTTAATTGAGAACTTTCCAAAAACCGAGGCTATCAAGAAGATATCCCAAGCGATTGAGAAAAGATATGGACACGTCATATCGCCTGATTATCAGGGTCAAAGACTGCGTAAAGTAGACTTTGGTAAAATGAAAAATGAATCCGAGCAGTACTTAAAAAAATTGGAACAAGATGCACTTGATCTTCAGGAATCGGACACATTTCAAGCAATCGTTAACGACACCACGCTCAGTGCAGCGGATAAGACGCTAAAAGCAAAGGAGATGTTTAAGAAGATAGGAATCATGACAGACGCAGGATGGGAGGGTCCGCTAGTCCACCCGAAGGATGCCCTGTATGAGCGCAAAGTGAGTCGGTATGACGACATGGCTGAGATGATTTACAGCATGAGCCCGGAGGGTAGAAAGTACGGGCTATTTGGTAACAACCCAATCGTTGAAGCCCAGGACTACTTTGAGCGAATGGAGGATACGCTTCACAGAGCTGACGTGGGAATGAATATTTTGTCATACCCATCGGCATTGAGACGAGCAGGCACTTCCCAGGCATCTGGAAGGCGTCTTGGTGATGTGCTGGAAGAGCTTGGATATGATGTTGAACCAGCGCTCGATCTGCTTGCCAAGAAGCGGAATATAACAGACCCGCAGGAGCTGAAATCACTTGCCGACCAGCATCTTGACCTGAAGGTAAATAAGGACTTGCAGAACTGGAACACCATGTTCCGTGCTCCAGAAGCAACGAAGTTCTTCACGGGCATCATGGACAGCTTCATGTCCGCATTCAAGGCCAACGTGACGGCACCATTTCCTGGCTTCCATGTCCGAAATGCAATGTCAGGGCAGTTGCGAAATGCGGTTGCTGGAAGTTTTTCAATGCAGAGTTTCAAAGACTCTATCTACATGATGATGGGATGGGATATCGCTGGTGCAGATAAGCTGCCATTCGTGATAGACAGGTGGAATAAGATCACTTCTGCCAGCACAGACCCTGTCATGAAAGCTACCGTCCTTGACAATAAACAAGCCAATAAAATCCTACGGATGTTGGTCAGTGATCATGATGTCATTGGCCCGTACGGAAGCCGTGGAATGCGTGTCACTGATGTCAGAAACATTGGAGAGCACACAGTAACGCCAACAGCTGCTACACACGCCAACGCTGGCACGGCTGAAGAGATAACAGCAACGTTCCCAGGCGATACGCCATTCAGTCCTAAACACATGGGCAAGAGCTATATTGGCCAGACACCTGAGACACAGTTCGGTGTTCCAGATGTGTTTCCAATGCCATGGTGGGACCTTCCTTTTTTTGGAATGAGGAAGGCTGCTGCTAAATTAGGTGGTGCCAAAAAAGGTGCTGCAATACCTCATCCAAGAGCTGGCAAGAAATGGTTCGATCTACAGAAGTATGCAGACGAGCCGTTTTGGAAAATGCCGAGAGAGTACAAGGTACCTGGTGCATATGAAAATTTTGGATTCAAGGAAAACGCTAAATTACTAGACGAGGCTGGTGGAGATGTTAAGTGGTGGGGTCCAGTAGCTTCAGGTAGGGAAGCAGGCCACTTTGTTGAAGGCATGAACCGTATAGCACCATTTATGAAGAAGATGAGGGATGGCGTTGATCCTTTTACGGCAGCAAAAGAGGTCGCTGAACAACAAATTGAATACGGCGGCAAGGCATACACGGCATTCGAACGCCAGGTAGCTAAACGCATAATACCGTTCTACTCCTTCACATCACGCTCGCTTCCGTGGGCTGTCAGGCGGTTCTGGGAAAAGCCGAACAACATGCTATCTCAGATCGTGCGTGGGACAAAAGCTGCAGGTGAGCAGCAACAGAGGAAGTATCAGGAAAGTGGCCCGTTACCTCCTTACATTCGTGATACGCTTGCAATTCCACTGCCGTCACCAGAAGGTGATGGAACTAAGCGATTCCTTACCGGTGTCGACGTTATGTCACAGGACATGTGGCAACTATTGATGCCGCTTGTGAGTCGCGACCTTAAAGAGTTTGGATATGAAGTTGCTGGTAGGTCGCGACCTGGACTGAAGAAGCTAATTGAACAGATCACGGGTACTAGCCTATGGCAGCGCGGTGTCGAAGGCGGTCGTCCGCTGAAACAGATGGACCCAGCAGGTGGAAGATTCCTGCTAAACCTCTACACCACGATGCTAGGTAAAGAGAACATGCCAGATGGATTCGAGAAGCAGATGCTTGGTAAAACAAGTGCTGTCGAACACGTCTTGGATGCATCGGCCTTGAAGCGTTACATCAGCACGGCATCTGGGTTGCTTGATAGCCGCAAGGGACTGCTAGCAAAAGCAACCAACGCACTCACCGGCGCCAAGGTTACGGACGTATCACCACAGAAACAGGAAGCTATCCTGCGAGAATACATCCGTGCCATGATCACCGACACAGGCGGAAAGTCATTCGAAAAGGCCACCTACAGCAGGGAAGATTTGGCTGCCATGACGCCAGCTGCGAGGGAGGAAGCATATGCTATCAAAGCACTTATGGACGAGCGTGCCAAGATCGCCAAGAAGATGAAGGAAAAGTCCCGGCTGGACGCCATGCGCGAATTGGGAATCGCACCTTAATTTTCTTGGGGGGTTGGTATTGAGTTCCACAATCTGACCGGTATAGTTTGAGGTAACTGGCGTCGCACTCAGTTGCAAAACCGACTTCTCTATGGCTTGGTATCTGTGTGCGACCTCCTCACCGGGGACAGATACCAAGCCTTTTTTTGTGGAAAAAATCATGGCTGAAAAACATCAACGCGACTTCTTTGGCGAATGGGGCAAGCGTGAATTAACGGAATCCCAGCAGGCTAAAGAGGAAGGAATGAGAGTGGCAGCTGAAAATCGATCAGATGCCCTGGATTTAGCCAGGGCTGTCGCTGCTAAATTGGGGCGCACGCAGAGGTTCGTATCAGCGGACGATGTTGCGCGTGCCTATGAGGCCCAATATGGCGTCCCAATGGCAGTCGAGCTGGGACCAGCTGCTGGAAGCATATTCAAGGGACGACATTGGGTGTTTACTGGAAGGCGCGTCCAAAGCACTAGGCTGAAGAACCATGCCAGAGAACTGAAGGTGTGGGAATTCCAAGGGTGATCATGGAGTTTATCGATGGCCCGCATTCGAACAACCAAGCCTGAATTCTGGACTTCCGAACAAATCACGGAATGTTCCGTGAACGCTCGCTTAATGTTCCTAGGCATGTGGAACTTCTGTGATGACGAGGGGAGACACGTCGCCAGCACCAAGCGACTCAAAATGGAGGTTTACCCAGGAGACGGGTTCACAGACAAGCAAATTCGCACCTGGATGAACGAGCTTATTGCCCAAGGTTTGGTGTTAGAGTACGACGTAAATCCTGATGACGACAAATCGCAAGTCGTTTCATACTGGCAGGTTACGGGATGGCACCATCAGAAAATCAGCCATCCGCAGGAATCTAAAATTCCTGGACCATTCCATGAACGTTCCGTGAATGTTCACGGAGCATTCACTCCTGAAGGGAATGGAAGGGAAGGGAAGGGAATGGAATGGAATGGAATGGATAAGAAACCCCCTTTATCCCCCAAGGGGGAAAGATTGAAGATTCCAGAGGAGCTTGAACCTTATCGGGATCATGTGGAACTCTGGCTAAAGTTCAAGCGGGAGAAGGGGCAAGCCTACAAGACGACCGGACTCAATGCGCTGTTTAAGAGAATGCAGAAAATGGGTGACGGTCTACCAACAGCGGTCGAATGGTCGATGGAGTCCAACTACGCCGGGCTATTTCCACCACCCAGCAATGGCTCCTTCTCCAGCGGCAAGCCAAAAAAGAAAGAGTGGATTCCAGGAAATATCTGATGCACATTGAAACAAGCACATTGGGGGTCATGGATACCCCTGAGCGGCAGATGGAATACATGCTGGTATGTTCTGCCGTGAACTGCGCGATCCGCAACAAGGGTGAGTGGGTGGCCCTGGTCAGCAACTGGTTCAAGTCTGAGTACATCCAGGACGCTCACTTCCGTAGGCTGTACACGGACGTGATCAGGATGCTCAAGAATGGAGATCCGGTAACCGACCACATACTGGCCCTAGAGCTGCATGTTGACGGGAGTGTCTTTGGAACCAAGGCGGCGGAAATGTATGGATTGATGGTTGATTCATCATCGCAGGGTGGAAATGTTCGTTACTACGCGAAGAAGGTGTACGATGCCTATCGCCGTATCGCAGCCAGCGAGGACATTCAGCACGCTGCGGATGACATGCGAGAAGCCAATGACCCAAACACAGTCCTGGATGAACTGCCTGAGATCAAAAGCAAATATGCTTCGTCGCCAGAAAACCGCACGGAGGACAACAACGAAATCGGCCACGATATTTTGATGGAGCTGGAGGGCAAGAAGGACCAGGACAAAGTCAGCACCGGCATCCAGAAACTGGACGAAGCGACTGGTGGCTTGACTCCTGGAGTGCTCATGGTGGTCGCTGGTCCATCGTCTGGCGGCAAGAGCGTCATGATGGGCCAGATGGCTCTCCACTGTGCCGTGAAGCATCAGAAGACGGCACTGGTGTTCTCTTACGAAATGACGCCACGCGAGATCTATATCCGCTGGGCATGCGTGTTGTCCAAGACGCCTTTCAAAAATGGCGACCGCAGGTTGTTCATTGGTGGACTGTCACAAGTCACTGGCATGACGAAAAACGGTGGCCTGCTGCAGGTGTTCAATGGTGGATCGATGACGATTGAGGAAGTGGGTTCAGCGATCAGGTCCTACTGCCAGACGGTCGATGTGGGGTTGGTCGTGATCGACTACCTGCAGATTGTGGCGCCGACCAACATAAAGGTTCCACGCGAGCAGCAGGTGGCTCATATCGTGAATGCCATGAAACAGATCGCCCAAGAGACTGGCGTTCCAGTTGTTACCGGATCGCAGTTGAACGAAGAGGGACGTGTGCGTGAATCGCGGGCGATAGTGAACGCGGCCAATATCGTAGTTAAGCTCGATCCCAATGACGACCGCGAGAGTGAATCCGTGGACATGAATATCTACCTAGACAAGAACCGCGACGGCGGTTTGGCGCATGTGGTAGTCAGGTGGGACAAACCGATCTTCACTCTACGCGATAAGGATTACTACGACTGCAAGAATTTAACAGGAGACGTGTTGGCATGAACAGCGAGATTGAATTACTTCGCGGCGTAGCACGAGAGGCGCAGAACTTACTAAATAGCTGGGACAACGAGATGCAGGCGATTGATTTTGATTATGTGGTCCCACCATCCAAGCTCCTCCCATTACGCCATGCGCTGCAGGACCTGGAGGACTCCTATTGGGGAGGTGAATTGCCATAATGCCACCACCACTTGATAAAAAAATAGTTGAAGCTAGAAACGCCATCATCACTGACATGGTGCGCCGAGGGTGTACAAACTATGAAATCGCAGAAAAGACCGGGTACAAAGTAAGTAGCGTGAGACAGATACGACTAGCCATCGGGCTGCCGTCTGGTAGGAAAAGGCTGTCAACCAAAGAGAAAAAAGATGTCATTAGAATGATATCCAATGGAAAGTCTGTGACGTTTGTATGTAAGAAGGTTGGTATTACAGACAACACAGTTCGCGTGCTATGCAAAAAACATGGCGTTAAAATAAACGGAAGGGAAGACAGGGGCTTCCCTTGGAAAATAGACGGCAGGAGAGTTGTCGAGTTACATGATAGAGGCGTTACACTCAAACAAATCGCTAAAAAAACAGGGTATTCGCGTGCAGCTATCCTTAGAGCCCTTGGTCGCGCTGGGATAACACTTAGAGGCCACGGCTGTGGGTCTGAGTTTTATAAATGCTCGCGGCCTGACGAATGGATTGCAGACTGCCAACTTGTTGTTTACGACAGTCAGCAGATAGGAGGAGGAAGTTTAGTTGACATAGTTAAGCGAAGTGAGAAGTTTGTGAGTTGTGGTGTAAGAGGTTTTGTTAATTTGTTAAATGAGGAGCAAATAAAGTGTCTAAAAGAAAAAGCGCTGCTACTAAGGCAGGAGTGTCTGCTAATGCTAGGCACTGTGCACGTAAGACAACTGGTAAGGGCAGCAGGGTCGCTGTCAAAAGCACTGGAGTTGGGAGACCTAAAAAAGTTGGAAGAGAAGTGTGCGAAAGTGCAAGAGTTGCAGGAAAGATCACAAGCGCTGATCAATACATGCAATCAATGATGGGTATTTGCGTGGAGGTTCTTCGCGGTAATATCGCGCCAAATGTTGCCAATGCAGCCGTTAAGGCTGGTGCGAGAGCCATGAAGAGCGTTGAGTTGGAATTGCGATACGGACAAGCGTATCGTGACGTATTTGAAAGCCAAATTAGAGGCACTAAAAGAACGCTGACGCTATGAAGATTAACTACACCAACATCACGCGCCACCTGCAAGGCGAAGTGAGGCGTGCGCTGATCATGGAGCTATACAACTCCGGGTACCGATCCATTGATATCCAGAAGATGTTGGGTGTGAGCCGGAAGACGGTGTACCGAGCGAGATTTGGTAAGGACGATGTTTCCAAGTGGAAACCTAATTAACCCCTAGGAGAAGCGAGATGGCAGAGCAGAATAAAAAGCTTGAAGTTAGAAAGCAGAAGGTGTTCGAGTACGTTGTGATCAAGCACCCCACAATCGAACAGGCCGAGTCTGGCAAGGGATCGGAGGTCATAGTCAATATCGGCCAGTTGTGCGCTGACGACGAACGTGGTGCGTTCATGCGTGCCAGCCGCCTGATACCAGAGGGAGAGATGGCAAACGAAGCACGCCTGGAGGTCGTGATCCGTCCCTTTTGATTTTCAGGAACAAGAAGCAGTTCCATCCGACCCACCATGTGGATTTGGCGATGATGGAATGACTGCGCTTGAGATTCACAGGATGATGCCATCCCTAAAAGGCAACCCGGTTGCTACTTTCACATCGGGTGCAAGCCAAGCCAACTACATGGCAGTTAACAAGACGTTTTAACCCCTAGCAGCCCTCGTTCTTCCTGGACCACACTGAAGCTTGTAGCTTCACCAACTGGACGGGGGCTGTTTTTTTTGGAGACACTTGAAATGGGTAACCATTTTCCAACGACCGCAGAAGAGGCACTCGCATGGACGCCTATCATAAGCCGAGTGGCTTTGCATTCACAGATTCTTGCCGTGGCGAAAACAAGGGTCGAGGGTGCTTGGGCCGCATACATCGCACCAGTGCCTGGGATGAATCACGACAACGAATACCAGGAGGTGTTGAGGTCAGGCAATAAGCTGCTAGAGGAATTTGCTAGGTGCCTATTCCCTTGTTTCAATGACATCCCTTACGCGAGGTGAATCAGATGTACCACATAAGAACATTATCATCGACCAACATGCACCCACAGACGGCATGCGGCGCGGAGCCAGAGTACTACTCGCACATCAGCAAGTACGGCGAGGAAATGAACCAGCTGATTTCCGACCCAGCGAAGAGGTACAAGGCGTGGAGCATCTTGAAGATGACAGACTGGCAGTTCGTAAAGTCAATGCCGACGATGGCAGGTGTTTGCCAGGACTGCGTCAACAAGATCACGGTCGGCGGCGCTGCCAAGGTGGTGATCAATAAAGAAAAACCAGTTTACGAATCAGACCCACTAGACGCTCCACCATTTTAGTGACATAATGCGAGAAGACATAACAAACTGAGGGGGTCCACCCATCATGTTCGATCTTAAAAAGCACACCTTCAAAATCATCTTTCAGCTTTCTGCTGCCGTCACCTTCGGCCTGATACACATGATTCTTTTGTGTATCGGCATCATCCACTGGGACGTTACCTGGATCGCGTTGTCGATTGCCAGCGCCATGTGGTCTGAAGGCTATCTACGGATGCTGGAGAAATCGTTGCAGGAACGGAGGGCATTTCTGCTGGAAGATTTCAAGGTGAAGACATTTGAATCTATGTCGAAGCGAAGTCCCGGTGCGTAGCCGGGTCGACGGGGTGCAGCGGTTGCGAACGTGCTCACGCAGCCGCTGCTTTTATTCTAGGAGTCAAGCGATGAACGGTACGAAATATAGCGTAGGGCCAAAGACCCTGACACCAGAATGGTTTGCATTTAGGGTGCTCGATGAAAACAGAAACCCGCCCGTGTGTTACGGCGCTTCAGAGGCGGGTGTGATCTGTGGCTTGTCGAAGTACAAAACGGCACTTCAGCTTTATATGGAGAAGCGTGGGTTGGTTCCTCCATTCGAAGGCAGCGAAGTGACCCAGTGGGGGCAAATCCTTGAGCCGTCGATCATCAAGGAGTACAGCCGCCGCGAGCATGTGGAAGTTGATACGCCAAACCGCATGTTCTCCTGCATCGACATGCCTTTCATCAGCGCGTCCCCTGACGGCATCGCTGATGACGGACGTATTTGCGTGGAGGCCAAGTGCTCAACATGGAGGTTATACGATCCAGAGCATTCCAGGACCAGGGATTGTTTTGGTGATGGAATCGACGAGGTCCCCACTGACTACGCCATGCAAGCACAGCAGCAGATGCTCGTGATGGGTGCAGATCGATGCGATATTGCAACGCTGTTCGACGGCAACAAGCTGCGAACGTATCGCATCGAGCGGAATGATGATGCGATCAAGTCTCTGATTGGGAAGATCCTAGCGTTTCACAACAACGTGATGACCGCTACACCTCCAGAGCCTGACTTCAACCATCCTGACACGCTGAACATGATCAAAAACATGTGGGGTGTAGATGAAGGTTACGAGACAACACTCAAGGGCGACGACATCATTGACCTGTTCAACGCCTACGTCGAGTGCAAGAAGGACATCGGATCGCTGACGAAGAAGAAGGAGCGTGTCCTATCAGAGCTGCTGTACCACATCGGTGACGCTTCAGTAGCGACCATCGAGGGCGTGGATCGTCAGCTGGTTCGGACGCTTGTAGCGCCCCGTGTATGGACGCAGAAGGATATCGACACGGCAGTTGCCAAGCTTGGATCTGTCAAGTCCAAGGGGTACGTTCGCGTTACAGACAGGAAGGTGAAATGATGGAAGAGCAAGAGCAGACATGTAAAACGTGTCAGTATTGGATAGTACCTGAACACGACCAAAACCCCCCAGGGTTCAGGGAGTGCTCGCTATGTTTTACTTCAGACGGCATAGCAGAGAGTCCAGACACTTTAGCTTACGCCATGGATAATGAGTGCTATTACGCCTGCTTCGTGACTAACGAAAACTTTGGATGCAACCAATGGGAGGCGATCTACTGAAATGAATACCACAATGACCGCTCACGATAAGCGTCAACTGCAGATGAAGCAGACACTTCGTACCGTGTTGGAGAGGGGCAAGTCTGAGTTTGCGTTGGTGCTACCGGATCACATGACGCCGGAGAGGATGGTGCGTATCGCTATCACGGCATGCACCTTCAATCCCAAGCTGCTGGATTGCACACCAGAATCGGTTGGTCTGGCGTTGTTAACTGCCAGTCAGACAGGACTGGAGCCGGATGGCTACCACGCTCACTTGATCCCCTACGGCAAGGTGTGTCAGTTCCAGCCCGACTACAAGGGTTTGATCCAGCTGGCCTTGGACAACGACGTAGTGATCGATGCAGCCGCCGTTTACGAGAAGGATAGCTTTTCGTATCAACTCGGCACGCAGCCACGGATCGACCACGTACCCACGGAGGAAGAGGATCGTGGTGCATTGCGTTGTGCGTATGCTGTGGCCCAGTTCAAAAATGGACGCACGAAGTTTGTCGTTTCTACACGTGCTGACGTGATGAAGCGAAAGGCCCAAGGTCAATCCAGCAAAGGGTCCGACTCACCATGGGTGAAGTGGGAAGCAACCATGTGGGTCAAAACAGCTGTTAAGGCCTTGATGAAATTTGTACCACGATCACCTGCCATGAAGGCTGCCTTGGTAGCCGACGATCTGGTAGAGGCAGGCAGATCCCCAGGGTCGATGTTTGTTCCTGAGCCACGCCATCAGGAATCGAAGATGGAAGCCATCGTCAACAAGCTGGACATGAGCGCTGCAACACACTTCTGTTCCATGGTGGAAACGTTGCAGGCAGAAGAGTTTGTTGACAAGGCGTGGAAAGAGATCGTGGAAACTAACCGTTCCAGTATGAGCGATGAAGATTTAGAGCGTTGTGCTACCGCACGCGATCTTCAGCTGGCAGTCATTAAAGGAGAGCTACAGTGAAAAAAACAGTGTTTGCGTTGTGGACTAAAGCTGATGATGACCAGAGAATCCTTGTTCGCATATACGAGGATGGTGAAGCAGCTAACGAGCAGGTGGCTATTGTAAAGGAACTTCTTCCTGGCATTGCAGACGTATTGAAGGTAACGAGTGTTGATATGATCTTCAGCGATGGTCAGCCGCAGAAGAGAAAAAAGATTACCTACCCGCCAGTTTTTGAGACATACTGGTCAGACATGTCTCCCGAAGATCGCCGCAAGATTGGAAAGCCGCGTGCTTTTAAAGCGTGGAATCCAGAATGATTGAAAAAAATCACGGCATCAAGAACGAACTATGGTCGCGTGCGAGCAATATCTGGGCGCTCACACGCGGCATGGGGTGGACTCTGGATTCAGAGCGAGCAACGAAGATGATTGAAGAGCATCTTCAGGAAGCTGTAGCCGCTGCCATCAGGGAGAACGATGTCCTGAAGCATGAGATATCAACGCAGAAAGAAATGATTCGATCACTAAAGAAATCCATCGTGGTTCGCAATGATGCTCTTAGGTCATTGGACGTGGACCCTGACAAGCTATAGCGGAGATTTATCATGCGATGCATCGTCTGTGGAGGATGGGTTGTAGAAGAAATCGTTGTCTGCAGAAAATGCGGATACGCTCCGAGCAAGGAACACATCGCTATTCTGTGTGCCAAGCTTCAATCGCAGTGGACCCCCGCGCAGGAAGAATCGCGTCGTGCGTACAAGAATAAACAGGCTGAAATAGAAACGTATCGTATAGTCAAAAGTGGAAGGGGAGTGAGTGATGTCTGAAAACATGGATGATGACACTTAACAAAGGGGAATGACGATGGGTTTATTTCGCAGAGGTCCAAGTTTGGCACAACTCAAAAGCAGTGCCCTACAAACCAGCCAGCAGGCACAGTCCGTGCTGGCGAACGCCGACAGAACCAGAGCCGATGTGGAAGCGGCGGGGTTGAAACTGATCGACCAGGCATCGCAGTTCATTGCGTTCCTGGCCGAAACGGTGGAGGAGGTGCAGAAGAACGATATCCAGTTGACGGCTGACTTCCTTGGGAGGCGGATTCCGATCACGCTCAACATTGATCTGCCGGGAGGTGAGGAGGTGGACACGTAATGGGTGAGTTTATTTCCAGGAGCATACTGATGACCACCTACGACTGGGGCAAGGGCGAATTCAACCCCTCGTGCGTGTGCGGCGGTAGCGTCGATCAGCCCAACGAGGACTGCGAGCGGTGCATGATGCACCAAGAGATTATCGGGCACCGCCAAGCTGTTCGCGAATTCAACGCTGGCTGGGAGTGCGCATTGGAGGGCGGAACTATCCACGATGAGCCATCCGACTGCCCGCAGGACAACTGGCGTAACGGGTTTCTGGCGAGGGGGGCGGAAGCGGAGATCGAGCGGCTGAAGGCGGAGCGAGACGAATACAAAGCCGCCCTCGAAAGAATGAAAGATAAGTGGCGAGTTGCTGACGACATGGCTGATGAGCGCGGCCAGGAAATCGAGCGACTGAAGGCGATTATATCGGAGGCGCGCTGTCACTTATTCAACAATACCATCGAGCGCACTGTCGACGATCAATTTGATTGTCTAATCGAGCAGATTGATTTTTGCCTGCGTGGCAAGGATGCTGAGATCGAGCGGCTGCGCCAATGGGTGTCTGACTGTCAGTCTGGCATGTACATCAACTGCGTGTACTGCGGGCATCGTTACGGACCACAAGATGAAGTACCGTCGTCGATGGCCGACGTTCTCAAGGAGCATTGTGAGCAGTGCCCAAAGCATCCGCTGTCACATGCGAAGGCCGAGATTGAGCGGCTGTGGAAGGCATTATCCGAGTATGCCGACCATGACAACTGGATCACTACCGGCAACTCAGATGGATTCAACGACTTATGTCTACATGACCTTGACGGGTGGCACATTGCCGAACAGGCCCTGAAGAAAGGATAAGCGATGACTGACCAACCCCGTGGACTACAAACAGACTTATTAAAGTGCAGCAGGGAAACACGCCAGTATGTGCTGGGACTGGGTGCGGAGATCGAGCAACTACGAGCGCAACTCGAACGACGCACCGCCCGCCCGCAGGCTGACATCGTAGATCAATTTATGGGTCTGACGCTGGCCGACTATCGCAAGGTGGTAGAGGATCGCGACGAACTGCTCATACAAAAACAGGTGCTCTTGGACGCCATCGACTCATGGAAGGCGGCTAACACCGCCGGTAGGAAAGAGCGTGACGATGCACGGGCTGAGAACGCCACGTTACGCAAACAAAACAGCGACATGGCTGTCCGACTCACGCAGTACGAGCCGGGTCCAGGGTTGACTGACTTCCTTGACAAAGCACGACGTGAACGCGACGTGGCACTTGCTGAGCGTGACGAGATGGAAAAGCGATGGCTAGACGAGCAGAAAGCCCGACTGGCTGAATCGGAACTACTGGAGGTTTACAACGCGGTGAAATCGCGGGCAGAAATCGAGGGGCTACTGGGAGAGGTAAGGCGGTTGGTCGGATGCGATATCCGCGAAGCAGTAATGCAGAAGGAGCGTGACGAAGCACGGAAGGCGGTACGGATAATGTTGGCCGACAAGTATCTCCTGACCGGTGAGCAGATGACACTCGACGAGTTATACGCAAAATACCACTGGCTGAAGGAAACCGACCCCACGGACGACAGCGACCTGCTGCACTATCACAACAAACCCATAAAGAAGGATATCGACGATGAAAGCCTGTGAAGCATACGAAGTGATCAAAGCTAAGACGGCAGAAGAAGCCCTCGAAAAATCCAAGTACCGTATCGGAGGCTTGTGCGTGGTCTGCGAAATTAAGATCACCCCCAACGACGATGGTACATGGTCGGTTTTCCCAAGAATTAAGCCGCTGCCACAAGATAACCTATAGAAGGGAGGCGACTGATGAACTGCAAGCGATGCCAGCGGTTGACAGACGAGATTGAGCAGTTGATTGACGAGAACGCCCTGCTTCGTATTGAAGGACAGGAAATGGCGCGGGTGCTGGATATCTTCGCCAGAGGGTTCAACTGGAACACGCACCCCATCACACATGAATGGGTCGGTGACGTCGACCCCATGCTCGCAGCCAGATCCGTCCTCGCCAACCTGCGAGGCAATAAGAACCCCAGAAAGGAGGCCCCCCAGGATGGAGTATAAGATACTCAACGACATAGCGTTCAGGGTTGATGTTGTGCCTATCCCCCAGCCGAGGCAGAGAACAGCCGTCAGGAACGGGATAGCCATGAATTATACCTCCGCGTCGCACCCAGTGAACGTATTCAAGGCTAGTCTGGCACAGAATGCCGCCCAGCAGCTCCCAGGAGGCCCCCTAACGCGTCCCCTGCATGTTGGCCTCACGTTTGTCCTGCCAAGGCCAAAGTCGCTTACACGCGAATCTGGTGGCTGTATGGGCAGAGTCCCCTTTACCAGGAAGCGTGGCGGCGATGTTGATAATCTTGTCAAAGCAGTGTTAGACGCCATGAACCAAGTCGCGTATAACGATGACTCACAGGTGTATAGCTTGTTTTGTGAGTGCTTTCACGCTGCTGAAGGCGAAGGCCCCCACACCATTGTCTTCATCCAGGAGCGAGAACTGGTCATCCCCCCAGAGCAGGAGGCCCCAAAACGTGGCAGAAAGAGGAAGAAGCAAGACCATCTCGGAGAAGGACAAGATCAAGATCCTCCAGCTCTATTGCGAGAGGGCTGATGAAGATAGCTTCGTCTACTCGACGGACGATATCGCGGAGATCCTGGAGATGGCGCCCAGGACCGTCAGGACCGCAATTCGGAAGGCATCCGTGCTGCTCATTAATCGGCATGTCCTCCGCAGGTGAGGTCTGGCGTATTCATCCAATGGGACACCACAGCGGGGTCGAAGCTGTAACTGCCTGGGTTAAACCATCCAGGCTTCTGGCATTGGAAACTCTTTATCAATGCACTTCCACATGTGCAAGCAAAATGGATGCGTGTTGATGTGCTTATCTGACTGAACGTGATACTGTACCACGGTTTCTGATTCGCTCCAGAAAAGGTCCTTGATAAAACACATCTCTTCCCACGTCGGCGTGCGATCCTTCAAGCTGACTGACAGATGCTCCCAGCCAGCACATTCAGGTCCTGATCCGCTGCTGATGACACCCATCTTGTTTCCGTTATGGTGTACTTCAAAGCAGCCGTAGTTGACGCCATTAGGTGACTCCCACCCTTTGGGAGACACGCGATATTGATCTGGCTTTGTGTTGGGTTCAGGTCGCATCAGGTTTCTCCTCCAGCCATGGGTTCGCGTCAACGACGGAGCGCAGCATTTGTTTCTGTTGGTCTGTCATCATCCAGTACAGATCCAAACAGAGGCCACGTTTGTCTATGTGTTGTTTTCTTAACTCCTGCAACCCATCTCTCCAGACGGTCCATTTCTTAATCCTATTTTTAAATTGAGTTAGGCGTTTAGTGTAACGTGCGCCCTCCTTGCCATTAGCCCAATCTTCAAATCTTCCTAACGCCCTCTGATGGTTAGCGATTTGTTTTTCTACATGAAGCATCAGGGACTTCAAATCATCTGGCGTACCATTCCCACAAAGTGGGCAGAATGGTGTGCTCAATTCGTTGCCGCAGCATTTCCATAGATTCATTGCTTACTCTCCCTCCAGTCTGGGATTCCAAGAGCAACGCGAGAGTGTTTGCACACAACACAGTAATCGTGTTCAGGCTTGCCACATTGATCTGGGACAATGTCATGCCCGTTGTGTTCACAGATCAGTTCCAAAAATCGGTCCTCAAACTCACAGGCTTTGCCTTGTGGTGATTCGTCTCCTGGAAAGTCCTTATCGGCCATACCAAAAAACTCTTGGTATTTCTCGAACAGGTCTATCATCTTGTCGATGGTGGATTTCATTTTGATTCGCTCATCTGCGTGGGCAGTGCCACGTTTGAGCTGTGTTCCTAGCCGCTGGACCTCGGCCCTAGCGGCTAGTAATGTGTCACGCTTAATCTTATTGGCCTGTTGCACACCGCATGACTGTGCGCCAGCGCCAGTGTACTCGTCAGCATGTACTTTGAGTTGTTTCAACAGGTCGCCACCAGCGAATAGCTTTTGAATGTAATCACTCATTCGGACTTCTCCTGTGTAGACGGTTTGTTGTGGTAGTGCAGCAGGTCCGAGTCGTCGGTGGGATCGGTGTCCTCCAGCGTCACGCTCTCTGCAAACTCTTTGGCTAACTGATGCACACACTTTGCTGAACGCAGCCGCTCGTTCTCCTGCTGCAGTTTTTCTTGAACCTCCTCAATGAAGCAGTAGTTTAACACAGGAGATTGATAACCATCATCAATCCATATCAGATAATCTGGCGTGCATGCCAACCGTAAATGAGCATTCTCCTGCTGCAGGCCTCTCACCAGATCTTTCAATTCAGGCCGCATCAGTTTTTCAAGTGGATCGTTACACTTGTCTGCCTGGCACGTTGGACAAGCCCAACATCCAGTACGTAGGCGAATCTGATTCGATCCGCATTCACATATCACGTTGGCGTCATTCATGGTTCTCTCCATAAAAAAAGGGCCGCCAACACGTAGCTGGCAGCCCATGTTTCAGTCTTCTTTCACTTCAGTTTTCGGTTGGTGTGATTCCCATGACTTAAGAAGTTCAACCTCTGCCGCCATTCGCATGGCACGTATGCCAATCTCCATGGTCTTCATACCAAGTATGGCCATGTTGGTGTAATTGCGATCTGAAACCAACAAAGAACTCATGTGGTATTCGACTTTCCTTTCGTAATCAGAAATGACATTGTTCATTTTGCCAGCAAAATCTTTAACTGCGTTGGCATCCTTCACCCCGTGTCGGGAAAACAAATCAATGAGCTGATTTATGGCCTCATCGAGCGTTTCTTTTGAAGCATCTGGGTTACGCAGTTTATTAATGACGTTAGTTAGCCCTTCACGATCTTCCTTGAATCTATCGTTGTTGGGTATAGCTTGAAGCAATAGATCCAACATGCCCTCGACGTCTTGAAAATGTGTCATTGTGGTTCCTTTTTTCTTTCAATAATGTAGCGTTGTTTTTCAGTATCAAACACCGCACCAAACAAATCAATTGTTTCCAGGTCAGGCATGAGCCAGCATCCTAAGCCGGAATCCCATACGCCACCTGCTTCTGTTATGTTCTTCCTGATGGGCCAGGTGTAACCACCCATCAGTAAACCAAGTCTACGCCTCCTCTGTAATTCGGATGTGATTCGTAGGGTTTTCTTATGTTCATTTGGCCCCATGGCAGTGTCTCCGTTTATAAAAAAAACCGCCCCGGTAAAAACCGAGACGGTCTGGAGACAGTCATGCCTGACTGTTTTTGGGTTTATTTCTTATCTTCTCGATCTTTCGCCTCAACCAATTCATTCCCGGTTTCAGGAATGATAGCCCACGTTACGTGCGCCATGTCTTTGGGGAGGTAGCGTAACGCATCCGATGTGTCCCAGCAGTCTTCATCTCCCAGGATGCCAATGACTACTGGTACGTCGATGTGTTCAAGGCCTTCCCACGGCGTTTCACCATCAGTTACTACAATCACCATATTGGGACGATCTGCCTGCTTGACCGCATCATTGTACGCAGCCCTTGCAACGTGTCCCATATGTGTACCACCGTCACCATCGAGACAGAACGTGGCAGCAAATTCAGGAGTCAACTTCCCCTGGCGTTGTGGAGTATCATCACCTGTGTAAAAAGCACAACTTTCTGTGATATTGTACTTTTTCATCAGCGTTGAAATCCATTCCATGCCACGCCGACTGTCAGTTCTGTCCATACTGCCTGATGTATCCAAGATCACCAGAATGTTGATCTTTGGAGAACAGTAGTTTGGTAAACAGAAATTGACGCCATTGTATTCAGATAAAGAATGTTGACGTCTGTTTCTTCCATTGTACCTCTTGATGTCGTAACCTGGTGTCGTCTCATGGTAATCACGAAGCAACGATTCCAGGCTCCTTGGTGGAACTGGACGTTCCATCATTTCATACTCAACCCATTGTCGCAATGCAGCATTGGCCTCCCCAGCTTCAACCATCTTCCCAGCTTGCTGGACTGCCATCTTGATGATCATTTGGGGTGACATTTGTCTTTCAGGAATATCCTGAAAATCGTTTTTCAGACGACACGACTCGTGTTCTTCTTCCCATTCCCTTTTGATGCCGTCAGCTGCAGACGAACCGATAACATCTTCGATCTCTGGCGGTAATGGGTTAAGTTTCTTTTCCTTCTTCGGAGTTTGTGGGGTTTGATCTGCTGATTGTTGCCCTCCTTGCCCTTGCTGCTGCTCGCCCTGCTGGGGTTGCTGGGTTTGCTGGTGTTGATTCTGACTACCTCTTCCCCACTTGTTGCCCCATTGGCTCCAGCGCTTTCGTAGCGCATCAAAATCAATTTCAGGTGGATTGATAGTTGACAGGACCCGTTTGTACACACCCTCCAGTGTCATGTTTCTTGGAAGCAGGTAACGACAACCAGGAAGGTTCTTCACCGCGTCACATCCGTGTATTAGGTCTTTTGCAAGCGCTGTGCTGCAAGCAATCGCAATCTTTTGATGATATTCCTGTGAGTATTCCTTCTTGGGAATCAATCGCGCCGCTCGTTGCGGATGCTTTTGAAGAAGACGAGCTACCTCAACACACATGGCATTAGCATGTCGTTCTATGTAGTTGTCGTCTTCCAAGCTTTCAGGGTTGTAATAGAAACGCCACGATTCGTCGGCAGCAAAGTGGTTTTTTGGAATCTTTGACGTTGCCACAGGAGTCAGAGTTAACAGTGCCCGTGTAGCATACGGCATTTTTTGTATTGCAGCTCGTCGAATTTGTTCAAGTAGCATGTTTGTCTCCAAAAAAAGCAACTGGCCGACAGGTAAAGTAACCTGCCAGCCAGCTGCGGCGGCCTTGGACTAAAGACCCCAGTGGGACATAGCAACAAGCTATGGGAACCCACCCACTGGGGAAAGAACTACACTGCGCGAGTGTCGTACTTGTTCATCTCGTTTGGAAGGATTTCACGCAGGCCGCCTTCGAACGAGCTTGCGATTTCACCGTTCTGCGAATTCAGACGTTCCAAAATCGTGACTGCAGATTCAAAGTGTTGTGGAACCTCTTTCTTGGGAGCGTGCTTGATGTAGCTCAAGATCGACTGAAGCATCGCCAGGTTCACGTCATATCGTTTGTGAACCTCGAAGTTCTTTGCGTCCTTCAAGAGTTGTTCTGGTCGAGGCAGATCCAATTGGTTCACGTACTCGATGAATTGGCAACCTGCCTTTTCCCCTACCAAACCCATCACGATCAAGTCACGCGTCTTTTCCGAAGCGCCAACAGAATCTACACCAGCTAGGCATAGATTAATGTTGTGCCACTGACGCGATGATGGCCAAGCCTTGTGCTTGTCGGCCTGCTTGCTGGGACACGCATTCCGCAGAGTAGGATAGCTCTGCATGAAATCGCGTGTTATGGAGCCCCATTTCGGTTGGTATTCCATAAAGTTCTCGGGAACAAGTGGCACTTCCGGCGGCGGATATTGCAAGTTGTGAGTCAGGCCCCAATCTTGAGCCTCCACGTCCACCTCCCAATCGCCGTACCAAATGCGGTTGATGAACGGGCATGTCAGCGGTTGTCCGTCCGCAGCCGACGTGAGGGGATTGCATGCCATGAACATCCAAGACGTTGCTGGCGGATTTTGCACCAGATTCAATGCTGGTGCTTGCTTCGGAGCGATGACGTTGCTGATTTCATCCAGCAACAAAACACTCAATTCGAGTCCAGCCTCCAACAATCGTTTGTCTGGAACAAAGTCCATAAAACGATACTCAACGCCGTCCACGATCTTCGTCCCTACTACAGGAAAACCTTGCAGGTCTTCAGGCTGTGTTCGTGACAATTCGTAGGAGTGGAACGTCCGGTTGGTAAACGCTGCCAGGCATTCCAGCGTGTTCGTTTTGCCGATTCCAGGATCGCCCTCTGCACAACTTGCCACACCGCACTGCGGCGGGATCAAGAATGCCCAGTTCAGCTCGCTGACCGTCCGTTTGAATTGCAATACAGTCATGTCGTCTCCATCTTCAAAGGTTTGTAAAAGCCATTCCAAACGCCTTCGACGTTTCTTTCTGCTCAAATCGGCGTTGGTATTCAAGCAGTTTCTGCAGTTCTTTGTAGTCCTCCATAATGGAATCTAACATGTCACGATGAGCTAATTTAAGCTCTTTTACAGATTCAGGGATATGGGTGCTTGGGTCTTGAAGTTTCCCAGAATCGCGGTTCCAGCGCTCATACTTTTCTACAAAAACTTTCATGTCTTTGAGACGGGCTGCGACGGTCATCAAAGACTGTAGCTGTTTGTCAGTTATCTTTTGTATGTTCTGCACCATCAAACTTGGAAGTGCATAACTGTCCATAGCGTTGATGAGATATTTAAACGCTTTGGTGCTCGCGCTGTCGATGGCGAAGACGTTGGTGGTACCAGGCACGGATTCAGCATGGCAAATATCAGTAAGATATCTGCCTATGTTGCGTTCAACTGATTGTGGTTTGGATAACCTGGGATCTGCGGATCGGATTGCGGACGCTAGCCTGGCACGACATTGGGGAGTTGTCATCCATTGAATGATATCTTTCCCAAATTTAGACGAAAGGGTCACGATACCTTTATCGTACCGAAACAGATATTCCAAGATTTGTGTTCCATTACGCTTCAGGTAGACATAAACGGTTCCATCGGCGTCTATAGCCACAAAGTCGGTTCGACGCCTGTCGGTTAACATCCGTACCCTGTGCTTCACAGCAAATGCGTCCATCCCGTCCAATACTGTGTTTGGTTGGATGGTCTCACGTTCCAGTTTTACTTTGAACGATGAATATTTGTCATTCAGTTTTTCAAAAAACTTAGATGCTGCACTTTCTCCTACCAACATCTCAGGAATGATAACAAGGACATTGTTGGTTAGTTCAAAACTTTGCGTCATGGCTTACTTCTTTGTGATATGGCCGGTGAGCATAAGAGGGATTTCTGCGTCCATGCAGTTCCGTACGTCTGGCAGAATCTGCTGCCACTTTAACTTCAAGTAGTCGATGAATATCTTCATCTCGCGAAGCGTTCGGAGACA